>Ga0182735_1001623_pt1 | contig 14772 bp, 14 predicted proteins | sample eDN5th30CKraftMG_FD_128524 | JGI IMG/M metagenome (GOLD analysis project Ga0182735, IMG submission 128524) | Enriched Miracle-Growth compost microbial communities from Emeryville, California, USA - eDNA 5th pass 30_C Kraft MG (version 2) (version 2) ... | reverse complement strand
CCTCCAGCGAGGAAGGCAAGGGATCGGAAGCGTAATGCGCGCACCCCGTAAGGGCCAATGACATCAGTCCGGCAAGAATGATGGAATGAAGGTCCGTCACAAAAGCATTGCCCTGTATGGCGATCCGACAGGCTTATGAAATGATAAGGACATTAGCTAATCATATTTACCCAATGATGGGGAGCTAGGCCGGGCCGTGATCGCTCCCGTGTTTTACCTGTCGTTTCTAAGTGCCCACCAGATGATTCGAACCATGAGAGGCCAACATCGGCAACTGAATTGCCGCTGAAATCCTGGCTGGTCGGGATGGGCCTTCCGCACGCTGCGTTCGATCGGCGCTGTAGCGCTTTTCCGCGAACGCATAGCCACTGGAGCGAGCGATACTCCATCTTCGACGAAAGACAGATCATGCGGCATGGCGATGCGCTCCGCCAAAGCGGGCATAGGCCTTGAACAGGGATTGGAAGTGATCGTCCATCGTCATGACCGATCCTGCCGCCCGCGCGGCACGCGCCCGATAGATGTCGGCGCCTGCCGAGAGAAAGCGGCTGATGACATGCGCCAAGCTATCCGACTGGCCGGCGCGGTAATGCAGGCCGTTGGCCGGTCCGACCTGATCGGAGGCTCCGCCTTCATCCGGCACGATCAGGGGAAGGCCGCTGGCGCGCGCTTCCGCCGCGACCATGCAGAATGTCTCTGCCTCACAACCATGCACCAGAGCATCCGCGCTGGCCAGCAGATCGGCCAGAGCCGCCCGATCCCGCACCGGAGCGAGCAACTGGATATGCGGATTATGGGCAGCAGCGCGCTTGACCCGCCCACGGTCGCGACCGTCGCCCACGATCACCAGCCCAACGGGCTGCCTGTAACCGACGGATGTGACCGCCTCTATCACCTGAGGCCATCGCTTTTCCGGCGCGTGCCGTCCCACGCCGATCAGCAGGTTCGCTTCGGGAGGCAATCCGCATCGTTCAAGCAATCGCGCACGCAACACCTCACTGCGCCGGCTGGGGGAGAATATCCCCGGCTCCACGCCCATGGGCATGGTTTCGACCCGCGCCAGGCCGCCTTCACGCAATCGCCGTGAAAGACTGTCGCTGGCGCTCACGACTAGATCAAAAGCCGCGTCGAGGCGGAGCAGGTGCCGCCAATACCAGTTGAAGCCGCGATCTATCGCCTCCCGCGAAGCCACCGTCCCGAACCAGCGATAGGCATAAGCAGACAGCGGGTCAGCATGCATGATAAGGGCTCGCGGCGCTCTGCCCGGCCATCGCCCGACCATCGCCGCACTCGACCAGGGCGAGGAGGCTTCCACCAGATCGGGCTGTAATCGGCAGAGCATGCTATGGAGCGAGGCTTCGTCATCGAAATAATGGTAACGCCGGTCCAGCGGAAAGCGGCGCGCAGGCAGGGTTATGATTTGCCCCCCGGCTTGGTCGGTGACCGCCTCCGCGCTTCCCGGGGCCAGGATGATGATTTCATGCCCGGCCGCCGCCCCGGCGCTGAGCTTACGCTCGACATAGGTCTTAACGCCCCCTCCCTGCGGCGCATAGAAGGCGCAGACATCGACGATACGCATGATTCAATGCTCCAGCGGGGCGACGGAGAACAGGCCCCTTCGATAGTTCAGGATGATGGCTATGCGGGCAGGCGCTGCGCCAACGATGGCGCTTGCGGCCGAAGCCGAAGGTTTGGACAGGCCGAGCTTTGGATTACCGGCAAAGCCGATGCCATCGGTCGACAGCGTGAATCTGCGATTGGAATTGCGGTCGTGGAGCAGGCTGAGCGCGTAGCTGCCTGGTCCCGGCGCACGGATACAGAGCATGACTGGCCCCGATCCGGGCACAGGGACTTCCACCCTGCGAAAGGCCTTGCCGGCGGAGAGAAGGATATTGTCGTCGGCGAGGAAATCCTGATCATTCGCCGGATAGAGTTCCAGCTTCAACCGGCCCTGCCGATCCTTGAGGCCATGTACTTCCACAAGAAATGCCGATCCATGTTCCAGGGCGCGGCATTGGCCTTCGGCCTTTCCAAGGTCCGGCGACGACGCAAGCGCAGCGCCCATCAGCAACAGATCCATCATCAGATTCGCCCCTCCCTGAGCAATCCGATTGCGCCCAAAACAATGCCGACCATCAGATGCGCCGACAGGATGAGGGTCGCCATCAGCGCCATGGCCGATGCGATTTCATTCCTCGAACCGATCAGGAACGCCGTCATGCCCGCAAACACGACATCCTTGTTGGGCAGGAACGGCAGGCGCGAAATCAGTTGACGCAGGGTTCCCAGCAGCAGCCACCAGCTCAGCTCCACGGTCGGCAACAGCATGTGCCACATGGCCGCAGCCAGGAAGGTCGTGGCAATGATCCGGATCAAATGGATGGCGGACACGCGCCATAATTCGAACCGGGGCAGCGTGAAGAGCCGCTTTCGCAGCAGCATCGCCGCCAGCGAGGTGCCGAGCACGAACAGCACGGACAGGATGATGTCCCCATGCCCTGTCCCGATGTCCAGCGCATGGAAGAGCGGGATTGCCAAGGCGACCATGAGCAGCGTGATGATATTGCCGACCAGCGCCGAAAGGATTGTCACGTCCTTGAGCGCTCCGAAGGGCGCGGTGGTGATCTGTGCGCTTCGCCGCGCCCAGGCATAGAAGTAGACTTCGCCAAGATAGCCGAGCAGGATTTCGTTGCTGACCAGCTTGCGCAGCAAAGCGCCGAAACCGCTGAGCGGAATATTCCACAGGCGACGGAAAATAACCCATTCGGAGATCGGCCCGGCGGCATAATAGAGCAGGAATGCGATCCAGAAGGCGATGCCCGTCGGCATGAGCGACCAGAGCCTGCCCAGCTTCAGTCCCCCGAACTGGTGAAGAGCCACGACGAGAATGAGCACGGAGATCGCGGGGCCTGCCCACCGGGTCCAGTTGCGCCCGGAACGGATAAGCGGTTCGGGGTCGATGACCTGAGCGATGGAAGCATTGTCGAGATGGCTGGCAGGAACGGGGAGGAGGGCGCCGGAAGAATGGATGCCGGTCATAAACTGCTCTTTGCTGTTGCCTCGACCGCTGAGACGGCATGTTCCCCATCGCGCCTCAGTCGGAGGCGAGAATTTTCTCGCTGGCAGTTTCCCCTCGTGCCGTGGTGGCAAAGGCCGCGAGGTAGGCGTCCGAAGCGATCTCTATCGTGAAACGGCGGGCCTGCATCAGGCTGGCCTCGCCATCCTGCGGCCATGCGCCTGTATCGCCGATGGCGCGAGCGAAAGCGGCTTCGTCGCCGGGCGGCACGATCCGGGCTAGCGGGCCGCCGCCCATCATCGCGCATATGCTGCGGCTGCACCGCGTCGTGATGATGGGAAGGCCGACCGCCAGCGCCTCCAGAAGAACAGCGGGGACGCCTTCATAATGCGAGGAAAGAAGGAAGATGTCGAAATCGGCGAGGCGGCTTGCCGGATCAGGAACATGACCGGCGAACCGGATGCGCTCCCCCAGGGAAAGCCTGTCGGCCAGGGATGCGAGGGCCGCGCGCTCCGGTCCGTCGCCGAAGATGACCAACGTGTCGGCAGGCGCGGCCCCGCGTGCAAAGGCACGGATCATCAGCGCGAAATTCTTCTGAGCCGCCAAACGCCCCACAGCCACGAAACGGCGTCCCGCCGACAGGCCGTTCCTGCTTCGAGGCAAGGCCCGCAGACGGTCAATCTGCACACAGGACAAAGCGGGGTCGGGAATGATCGTGATCCGCCCGGATCGCGGTCTCATGGCGGCGGCGATCTCTTCTTCCATCGGCTGCTCCATACCGATGAAATGATCCATGAAGCGGCCCTGGATGCGTAGCCATATCCGATAAATCCGGCGGGCGGGCCAGATCATGTCCTCACGGTCGAGGTCGTTGCTGATTTTTGCCAGCACGGGTGGGCAGCGGCGCCCCAGGATCAACTTCATCGCCACAGCGACTACGGCATAGCTGTTGCCCGCGCAGAACAGGATGTCGGGCCGGTTGCGCCGGATGAAAGCAGGGAGGGTCGCGATCATCCATAATGTCTCATACCGCCCGATGGGAAAAGGCGGCTGGCGCGGGACATGGCAAGTGAGGGCGGTGGCAAGCTCTGCCCGCATCGCGCCTGACACACGCCCCATGAACAAGGGGGCGTCGATGCCTTTCTCGCGCCAATAGTGCACCAGACGCAGAGCGACGCGCTCCACGCCCCCCGGTTCAAAGCTGTGCAGGAAGGTGAGAACGCGCACGGGCCATCTCCACATCGGGGAGGAGGTCGGAATAAGCCGCGGGCCGATGGGTCCGGGACAGGCGGCGCAGCGCGTCGTCGATGCTGGAAAGCAGGGACGGCACATGTGCGTCGCCCGGATGGACCGCCACGCGCACGGTAGAGGCGAAACGCAGGATCGGCGGCAGCATTCGGGCCGCAAGCAGAGAGGATGCGATCCGCGCACGGCTGCGGCTGGCCCAAGTAATGACGGGACCGCGCGCCACGACCCGGCCCGTTGCCGGTTGCCAGACCTTCAGATGATCTTCAGCCAGAGCGAAGTCCGAAACCGCCAGTGCGGCCAGCGTCCCCCTGCCATAAAGCCAAGCGGGGGCGACGAAGCCCGACACGGGACGTCCCGTGATCCCTTCCACCAGATCGCGTCCGGCCGCCATGCGAATAGCGGCGATTTCCCGGTCGATTCCCAGAAATTCGCCTTCTCCCGCCGTCATATGCCGCGCCTTGAACCGTGCCATGGCGCCGCGGTGGTCGGTCATGTCCTTGTGAAACCAGCCATGGGTGAACATACCGATGCCCATGTCCGACCATGCGCGTAGACGGCGTGCAAAGGGCATGCCGGGATGGATGGGATTTTCGCCCCAATGGTCAGGCACGACCAGCATCGCGAGGCAATCGGGCGGAGCATGGCGGGCAAGCCGTTCGAGCAGCAGATCCGTCTCCCTCTCAAAGCGGGGACCGACATCGTGGATGGCAAGCAGAAGTCTTCGCATAAAACAGTGACCGGATGTGAAATGTCGTACCTGTGTTCCAGCAAGACGGCCTCGTCCGCCGCAACCGCAGCCCGGCCCGGCGGCAAATTTTCGTTCTGCAACTGAGGTCGCGCCACCAGCCCGCCGTCTTCATGCCATCCAAAGCGGGAGACAAAGGTTGCGGAAGGTCCAACTGGCTTTGTTGGCGCTGGCGGTCGCGTTACCCATGGGCGCATCCCGGCCGCAGACATTACCCCCATCCCCACCACCGGCGACACCGCCGCCCTTCACCGGCGAACTGTCTGTCATGACCTATAATATCCATGGAGCGCCTTGGCCGGTGGCATGGGATCGACCCGCCAAACTAGCGAGCATCGCGACTACATTACGCGTCCTGCGCCGCGAAGGACGCAATCCGCATATCGTCGTCCTGCAGGAAGCCTTCACGCAGGAAGCGCAATCCGTCGGCCGGGCAGCGGGTTATCGCTACATCGCCGATGGGCCGTCCGCCGACATGGCGGGGGCCGCGATCCCTGGCGACGCGCATCTTGCGCCGTCGAGCAGCGATTTCTGGATGAAAGGCGAAGGAATAGGCAAATATGTTGGAAGCGGGCTTCAGATCCTATCGGATTATCCCGTCATGGAGGTCCACCGCGTCGCCTACCCGGCGTCCGCCTGCGCCGGTTATGATTGTCTTGCCAACAAAGGCGCGCTGATGGCTGCGATTCGGCTGCCCGGCTATCCCGTTCCCATCGATGTTGTGACGACGCATCTCAACAGCAGGCATGCCTCGAAAGTATCCGATGGCCGTTCGTTAAGAGCCTTTCGTCTCCAGATAGCCTGCCTCACCGACTTCATCCGCAAGAGGCATAGCCCCGAGCGCGCCCTTATCGTCGCGGGGGATTTCAACGTCGGCAGGGTGATGGCGCGCCGCACCGCCCTTCTGACGGATGCCGGAACCCGGTGGTTGCCTAACGGCGATGTCATGCGCGATGCCTATGGCGCGGCGGACAAGGCCCGCATCGTGCTGTCGTCCGACGCGCTTTTTTCCCGCAACCGGGCAAAGGATTGGGTCTTTTATGCCCCCGGACAGGCGACCGACATGAACCTGCTGAAGATTGACGTGCCATTCGGCCATGCCGCCAACGGCAGCATGTTGTCCGATCATGTGGGCTATACCGCCATATTCAGGCTATCCCACCGTTCCCCGACCGTCACCAGCTTCGCGCGATCGAAAGCGTCAGCGTTCGCGGACGCACGGGCGTGAACTGCTGCCCTTTCCGGATCGAAAAGGGGTTGCCGAAAGCAAAGCTGTCACCCTTGATATCCAGCAGGTTGTCGAGCCGCGCGCCGACGGTCCAGGCGCCCCGCGCCAGTTCCGCGTGGGTGCCCAGCACCGTATATTCTCCCATCTTCTGGTCCAGATCGCTGTCGAAACTCAGCCGGGCACCGCCGATATAATTGGCCTGTATGCTGGCCTGCCCGCGCCATCGCGCCACCGCGATAGTCTTGGCCAACGAGAGCCTGCCGTTCAGGCCCGGTGTGACAGGCAGCCGCCGGTCATCCAGTTCCGTGCCATCGGACATATGGGTCAGTCGCGCGCTTTGGGCCGTGCCGCCTGCGGAAAGGCTGAAACCCGCGCCCAGGTTCCAGTCCAGCGAGGCCTCGACCCCATATATCCGGCCGCGTCCGGCGTTATGCGTGGAAACCAGCCCATTGGGCAGCAGATAGTCCGACTGAATCTCGTTCCACCGGGTATAATAGGTGCTGGCCGATAGCGACAGGTGCCCGTCCGCCGAAGCTTGACGGAAGCCCAGATCGACCGTGCTTAGTTGATCGGCATCGAACCGGCCGGACAATGTCATCCCGGAAGGTGCGAGGCCCCCGGGTCGCATCGCCCGCGCATAACGCAGATAGAGGATGCCTTGGCCGTGCAGAGGAAGGGACAGGGCGGCGCTGGGCGACAGGATCGTCTTGCCTCGCTTGAGGGCACGTTGCCCGGATTGCTGGGACGCCTCATCTTCGGAAACCGAATGGGACAGCCGGACGCCGAGGGTCGCATCGACCGTCGCGAAGAGCCGCCATGTGCCTTCGCCGAAAATGGCATATTCCGTCGTCCTGCGGTCCAGAGCCTCGACGACCTGCGGAGCGTCGTCCTCTCCCGTGATCGTGGAAATGCCCTGCGTGGTCGCCCGCAGGAAGGATGCCCCGGCCAGCCAGTGATTGACGCCGTCGGACGATAGGCGCAGTTCCTGGTTGAAGAGCGTATAGGCCCGGCTGTCGTTGAAACGCGCGGCTCCGGTCAGGCCAAAACTGGCCGCCGCGCTGCTGGCATCGAGCGTATAGTCAAAACCATGATCCACATAACTTGTCGCGGAAACAAGTCGCATCCCGCGAAGATTACCCTCGACAGCCAGATGCGCCATCTTGAAATCATTGTCCGTCGGTTCGGCAATGCGATTGGTGCGCTCAAGCATTTTGGCGCCGGCCACGACATATTGGCTATCGCGCGCGTTGATGTCCTGAAGCGCGATTCCCCCGTCGACCGTCCAGCCATCCGCAGGACGCCCGCGCAGCCCCAGCCGCAGCCCTACCGTCTCGACCGAATTACTGTCCGTACGGCCGTCCCTGTTATCGATCCAGCCTGCATTGATGAGGCGATAACCCACGGCACGAAAGGCCAGACGATCTTCGACGAGTGGGACATTGATGACCCCCTCCAGACCTGTACCGATCCCGCCATGCTGGACGCCCTCAGTGGAAAGTCGGACGGACAACGAGGTGCGATCCAGTTCCGGGCGGCGGGTGACAATATGATAGATGCCGCCCAGAGCGCCCGACCCATAAAGCGGTCCCTGCGGCCCCTTCAGTATCTCGACACGGTCCACATCTATTAGCCGGAGATCGGGATCGGGCGCGTCGAACGTCACACGCGCTTCATCGACCTGAACGGCCACGGTGGATTGGCTTTGCCCATTGAACGGACTGTCGGCCACACCGCGTATGAACTGCCGGTTGCGCCCCGGTCCCAGATTGGTCATCGCCAGCCCTTCGGTGCCGAAACTGATATCGCGGCTCGAGAGCGTTCTTGAACCGCTGGCCAGCGGACCAAGCGATATGATCGAGACTGACAGGGGAACCGATGTCAGAATTTGCGGGCGTTTCTGGGCCGTTACGATGATGTCCGGCAGTGGGCCCACCGAGGATGGCGGGACTGGTGCAGACGCGGGACGGGGCGCCCGCTTTTCAGGTGCTTCTGTTTCTATACGATAAATGTCTCCCATGCGCCGCGCGCGCCATCCACTGCCTTCCAGCAACTGGCGCAACGCCGCATCGGGGGACATGATGCCAGCCACGCGCCGCGTACTTATCCGGGGCATGTCGCCCGGCAAACCCACCGAAATCCCTGTGATCTCCGAAAAACGCGCCAGACTGACGCTGAGCGGCCCTGCCGCTATGTCGATCCGATAGACGGTATCGCGGCCCTGCGCGGGAGGGCTGTGCCCCCCGGCTTCAGCGAGAAGGAGCAGCGCCGACGCGAACCCCACGCCCTTCCGCGCGAACCTCCAATCCCATGACCGTGGCAAGGTCGGGCAGCAGCTTCGATCCGTCACCAATGACCAAAGTCCCCGAAAAATGCGTTTTCTCCAGCGATGGATCTATCAGGACGAGCTTGCCCGAATAACGGGAAATATCCGCAATGACGAGGCCAAGCGGAGCATTGCTGTAGGATAAACGCCCTCCGCGCCAACTGCCTACGTCAGCTGCCGCTATGGGGGAAAGGGTAAGGCCATCGCCGCTTGCGATGAGCTGGTGACCCGCTGAAACCTCTACATCCCGTTCGACATGGTCAGAACCTACGGAAATCCGGCCCTCCGATACACCCACACGGAAGTCGTCACCGGCGCGATTGACCGAAAAACGCGTACCTATGTCGGATATGCTGTAGGCCCCCGCCGATACAGTAAGGGATCGGGCAGGATCATGCCTGACATCGAAAAAGGCCTCTCCATGGACCAGTTCGATCCGGCTTGCATCCCCCCCATGGACATCAATGGCGCTCGCGGGCGACAGGACGACATGAATGCCGTTCGTCAATGCGATGGACCGGCTGCTGCCGTCATCCGCACGATAGGTTTGAATGGGTGGCGGCTGAAGAACCGGCACGGCTACCATGAGTGCGATCGCGGCCGCCAGACCGCCACCAACATAAGCGAAGGCGCGCGAAAGGCGCTTGCGCGGCTGTTCCGCAGACGTCTGTGCCGCAAGGAGGTTTCCGATTTCACCGCTATGATCGGCCACCGCCGCAGCGACCAGCGCGACGGAATCGAACGCTTCGCGGTGGCGTGGATCAGCCTCCAGCCATGCCATATAGCCGTCCCAATCAGCATCATCCCGTTCAAGCGCCGCCTGCCAGGCCAGAGCCTGATCCAGCATCGTCTCGTCACTCTCCGACCGCGCCGTCATGGCCAGCCCTTCCCATTGTCCCTGTGCAATTCAGACGTCATCATCCTGTCATACCTCAGTCCATCAAAGCGCGTCTGAGATATTTCATGGCCACCGCCATATGCTTTTCCACGCCACTCCGGCTGATCCCCAGAATGGAAGCGACCTCGACGTGACTGAGCCCCTGAATCTTGTGTAGTTCGAAGGCGCGGCGCGCACCTTCCGGCAAATTGGCGATTGCGGAAGTGAGAGCTGCGATCTCCTCGCGGTCCAATATGGCTTCTTCGGCGGACCGCCGCTGATCGACCGGTTCGACACCGGCTGCGGCGAAATCCGTGGTCGTATCGGACCAGCGGCGCTCCCGCTGCATACGGCGCTGCTGTTCACGCAGGCGGTCAATCACCAGATTTTGCGCCATGCGGAACAGATAGGCCCGGCCATTCAGCACCGGGCCGGCAGGATTTTGCTTCACCCTGAGCCAAAGCTCCTGCAACAGGTCCTCAGCCTCTTCCCGATTGCCGGTCCTTGCCAGCAACAATCGCATCAGATCCGAACGGTGCACACCATAGGCAACCTCCAGCTCATCTTGGTCAATCGGACTCATTGCGCCTGTTTGCAGAGTGTCATGGCCCAGCGAAAGTAAAAATAATTCCGGATGACGAACTGAGGTCCAGATCTCTGCCTGCCGTCTTTGCCGAAGCTCGGGGAGATGGCATGAAATTGGGCAGAACATATTGGGTCGCGATGTCCTGTTGCGCCTTTGCGCCCTCCGCCGCAATGGCAAGTGACAGGAGTTGGAGTCAGGCGAGCACTGTCGGCCTGGACGCACTGCTGGCGACCGCGTTGGTCGCACCGGCCATCCAGAGTGACTGGAACGGGAGCATTCAGGCAGGCGGCAGCATGACTGCCGCCGCGCTCGTTTCAACCGGCCTCAAGAAAGCCTTCCCGGAAACCCGCCCCGATGGCAGCGACCGCAGAAGCTTTCCATCCATGCACACGTCATTAGCCTTTTCCGCCGCAGCGACGCTGCAGAACCGCTATGGATGGGAAGCAGGCATACCGGCTCAACTGGTGGCATCTTTCGTCGGGCTGGCTTGCCGAAGATATTCTCGACATTGACCTGCAGGCTGAGTTCGGGCGCAACGGTGTAATAGAGCGCCCCATCAACCCGGGTATAGCCAGGCATAGCCACCTGATTGTCGGTCGCCGCGTAGCGTTTGCCCTGGTAGATCACACCCGCGCCAATGCCGAGCTGTTCGATCGGATCGAAGCGCGTCCAGAGCGAGGCAGCGTGCTTGGGCATATTCGGAAGCTGGTTGCCGGCGCGCACGGTTACGGTCCCGCCACTACCGGAAATATTGTCGAGGAAGGTTCCGTCCGAACAGGTATAGGCACCGACCATGCTCAACTGCTTTGTGATGCTGCCAGCAAGGCTCAATTCCACGCCCTTGGTCCGTTGACGGCTGATCGGCACCGTGGGTGAACTGGCATTGTTGGGATCCTGCAGCGCCAGCACATTGTCGCGATCGAGCTGGAATATGGTGGCCGAGACGTTGAAACTGGGCACAATGTCCCATTTGGCGCCGATTTCGTAATTCTGGAACTTCTCGGGCGCGAGGCTCGCATTGGAAAGCGACAGGCCAGTCAGCTGGTCGCCACCACGCGGCTGATAGGTGCGCGAATAGCTGGCATAGATGGAAACACTTTCCACCGGCTTGAAGATCAGGCCCGCACGCGGTGACCAGAGATTGTCGGTCACAAAGCCTGATAGTCGGCTCCCGGCTGGAATCAGAGAATTTTTTATCTGACGATTTTTTCGACTGAGGTGCGGTTCACAGCGTGCCGTCAGGCAGAGATGCGCGTAGGATTCCTGTTCAACCACGATCAAATTCATCAGGTTGGCCATAGCCTGCCAATCGCCCTCGCCCTTGGAAGGAACGGCTTTGATGGAGACATCCTGGTCGCAACGACCAACGAACGCCTGGCGAGCGAAGTGCGGCGGATCGCGGGAAACATGCTCCATTCCAGAATCCGGCATATCCCTTTGTCACTGTCCCCGCGATCACGCAGGATTGTGAAGATGCTGGGCAGCGTGGTCCCGGCTGCCAAGCTGCTTGTCTATCGGGACAATCTGGATTTCTTCCGAAGCCTCGACATGCTCGTGGTTGCGGAAAAGACATCGCTGCTGCTGAAGTCCCGATACGGACTGTCCAACCTTTTCATGGTCCACACCCGCCATGGCGCCGGGGATCGGGCGATCGGTTTTGACAAGGCCAGCGCGGGCTTCGATCATATACTCTGTTCGGGTGAAAAAATCCGCCGCCGCCTGATCGTGGATGCCGGCGTCGATCCCGATATCATCAGCATCGTGGGCTATCCGAAGTTCGATCTGGTGCGCGCGTCAGGCCGGAGCCATCATATCGAACGCGATAGGCCCGTCATACTTTATAACCCACACCCGTCCCCGCATCTGTCCTCCTGGTACAGACATGGCCGCAAGGTGCTCGATTTCTTCGGCCGCCATCCCGAACGCGAACTGATCTTCGCACCGCATGTCATGCTGTTCGAACGGCCTTTCGTGCTGACTATCGACAAGCTCACGGTCCGGCGCGCGGGGACCATCCAGAACCGCTACCTCCATGGCGACAACATCCATATCGATCTAGGCAGCCGCGCTTCCACCGACATGAGCTATACCATGGCAGCGGATCTCTATCTGGGCGACGCGAGCAGCCAGGTCTATGAATTCCTGCTTCGCCCCCGCCCATGCATCTTCTTCAACAGCCATGGCATCGACTGGCAGGGCGATCCCAATTTCGCCCATTGGCATGCGGGCGAAGTCATTTCCGGTCCCGCCCAATTGCAAGGCGCGCTCGACCGGGCCGACAAGCTGCACCAGGATCATTATCGAGCCGTGCAGGAAAGGATGTTCGCCGAGAGTTTCGATCTCGATGGTCGCCCGTCCTCCGAACGCGCGGCCGACGTCATTGCGAAACTTGGGGAAGGGCACCGCATCAAACGCCAGCGAACCGGGATCGCGGCATGATGCCACGCCTCACCATCATCCTGCCCTTCTTCAATGAGGAAGGCTGGATCGGTCGCACCGTCGCCAGCCTCACAGCGCAGAAGGACCAACGGTTCCGGCTGCTCCTGGTGGACAATGGATCGACTGACCGGGGCGCGGAGGAAGCCGCCCTCAACACCGCGCCGCTTGGCGAACGGGCAACAATCCTTTTCTGCCCGACACCAGGGAAAATCGAAGCATTGGCCGCCGGTCTTTCGCATGTCGAAACCGATCTGGTGGCCACATGCGACGCCGACACCCATTATCCGCCCGATTATGTGCGGCATGTTATCGCCCTGTTCGACACCGACCCATCGGCGGCCGCGGTGATGGCAATCGATCTCTATGCGGCGCAGGACGATCCCCAATCCCGAAAACGCGCTGCATGGATCATGCACAAGAGCCGGCGCTTTCAACGCAAATGCCATGCAGGAGGCTATGCCCAGGCGTTCCGCACCGATGCGCTTCTTGCCGCCGGGGGCTTCGACACCGGGCGATGGCCCTATGTGCTGGAAGATCATGAGATCGTCCACCGGGTCATGCACCATGGCCGGGCGCGCTATCATGCCGATCATGTCTGCTTTCCATCGGACCGGCGGGCGTCTCGCAAGGCGGTGAGCTGGACGCGCGCCGAACGCCTGCTCTATCGTTACACGCCGGCCACCGCGCTGGACTGGTATTTCTATCGCTTCCTTGGCCCCCGCCTCGCCGCGCGCAAGAGTTTGGGCATTGCATTACGGCAGAAAGACTGGTCTTCGGCACAGGCATGACGGACCGCGCGGGCATTACGAGGCGCATCTTCAAAGGACTGGGACTGGTGCTGAGCGGAAAGGCCGGCGCTGGCCTCATCAGCCTTGTCTATCTCATCATCGCAGCGCGCGCGCTTGGCCCGCGGGACTATGGCATATTGGTGCTGGTCCATGGCTATGTGACGGCGGTTTGCGGCATCGTCGAATTTCCCGCATGGCAGGCCATCGTCCGCTATGGCGCCGAAGCGGCCGAAGCGGACATGCCGCACCGGCTGGCGCGCCTGCTCCGCTTCGGGACGGTCGTGGAACTGGCAGGCGGAGCAGCTGCGATTCTCGCGGCCATGCTACTCGCGCCGTTTGTCGGGCCGCATCTGGGCTGGCCGCCGGAAACAGTGGCTTTCGCCATCCCCTACAGTTTCGCTGTGCTGGGATCGGTTCGGTCCGCGCCTGCTGGCTATCTTCAGTTGATCGACCGCTTCGATCTCATCGGCCTGCACAATATCGTGCAACCCATGGTCCGACTGATCGGGGCCACATTGGCTTTGTTGATGGGCTGGGGACTGAAGGGCTTTCTTGTCGCCTGGCTGATCGCCGCTCTTGCTGAATTCGCGGTGCTCTGGGGAATGGGCCTGTGGTGCGCCCACCGCCGGCTGGGTTCCATATTACTGCACCCCGAACGGGGCAGCGCGAAGGCCGACAATCCCGGCATCTGGCGTTTCCTAGTCGCCAGCAATGCCGACGTCACCTTGAGCGAGCTGGCCGGGCGCATCGCACCTCTGATCGTGGGATGGATATTGGGACCGGCCATGGCGGGGCTGTTCGCGGTCGCGCAGCGCGCCACCGTCATCATCGCCCAGCCCGCGCAGATATTGGGCAATACAGCCTATGCCGAACTGGCACGCATGGTCGCTGCCGGACAAGGCGGAGCGCCGCTCCGCCGCACCCTGCGCCGGGTGATCGGCATTGCGCTGCTCGCCGCCATGCCGGTCGTGATCCTTGTCGCCCTGTTCCCAACGCCCATCGTCACGCTGCTGGCAGGACCGGCGTTCAAGGCTGCGGGTGGATTGATGGTCGTGCTGGTCATCGCGCGCATGATCGCCGTGATCGGCCCGCCATGCAGCTCCGCCCTCTCGGCTATGGGCCATCCCGCCCTGTCGATGACTGCAAATCTTTTCGCCAGCCTGATCTTTCTGCCGGTCCTCCCCTGGCTGCTGCATCAGGTGGGCCTCATGGGCGCAGGTGTGCAGGCTGTCGGGCAGGCGATATTGGCCAGCGCCCTGCTGGTCGGGCTGGTCTGGCGACGGAGCCTCGACCATTGAAATCGATGCGGATCGCCTATGTCATTAATTCCGTCGAGGGGGGAGGCGCGGCGCAGCCCGTTCCCGCTATCGCCCGCGTGCTGCAGGATGCAGGCGCGCAGGTGCGCGTCTTTGCCCTGACGCCGCGAGATCGGCGCGGACTACCCGCCATGATCGAGGCTGGCCTTGATCCGATGGTGCGCGAAGGCGGCCCTGCCGATCATCTGGCTGCGGCGCTCTGGCTG
>Ga0182735_1001622_pt1 | contig 14772 bp, 12 predicted proteins | sample eDN5th30CKraftMG_FD_128524 | JGI IMG/M metagenome (GOLD analysis project Ga0182735, IMG submission 128524) | Enriched Miracle-Growth compost microbial communities from Emeryville, California, USA - eDNA 5th pass 30_C Kraft MG (version 2) (version 2) ... | reverse complement strand
TGGCGCCGAGCGCCGCCAGGTCGGTGGCGCGAAGCTGCGCGACCTCCTCGTCCGCGCGGTCGTGCCTGCCGAGGAGGCGGTGGAGCCACGCCACACCCGCCAGCCCGTCCCAGAGCCCGGGGCGATGGGGCCGACGGGAGTCAGCGGGACGGCGGAGCGTCTCGTCCAGCCAGGCGAGGGCCTGCTCATCGGGCGCTGCTCCGGCCTGCGACTGGGCGAACAGCACTCCGGCGACGCCGTGCGCGAGGCCGACGCCGTCCTCGGCGAACTGCTGCGGGTCGCCCGGCCAGAAGCGGTCGGTCCGCGAGGGAGTGGCGCTCGCGGCCAGCTCGGCGAGGATGTCCGACTGCAGAGCGCGGACCGCGGTCGCATCGTGGACGTCCCATCGGCGGACGGCGTCGTCGATTCGCGCGGCGTCGGCCGGCTCGGTGACGAGGGGATCCGCCAGCGCCAGATCCCGGTGGACGGCCGCGATCCACTCGTCGTCGAGCGCGAACGTGTCCGCGGCGGCGGAGAGCAGATCATCCGCCTTCCTCGGATCGAGCGCGAGGAGCGGCGTGAGGGGGTAGAAGACGAAGATCTTGATGCACGCGAGGCCATAGCGGTCGGCGGCGATGCCTCCGCGACGGTCGGGCGCGATGAAGCCGGGGGCGCCGACCACGACGGGCGCGTCGTCCTCGGCAGGACGCGCCATCTCGAAGTCGAGCAGCACGATGCTGCCGTCCTCGCGCAGGATGGCGTTGCCAGGGTGCAGGTCGCCGTGGCTGAATCCGGCGTCGTGGATGAGAGAGATCGCCGCGTCCACACGTGCGGCGACGTCGAGCGCCCACTGCCGGTGGTCGGCGTAGTCCGAGGGGGAGCTGTCCGCGTGGATCGATGGATTCCGCGGGACGACGGAGGACTGCACCGAATGGCCCTCGACGCGCTCCAGCAGGAGGAAGCGATGGCCGTGGAGCGTGAAGGCGCCGTGCACCGCGGCGACGGGCAGGCCGTCCAGGGCCCGCAGCGTCGCCTCCTCGTCGAGGAGCCGCTCGACGGCGTCACGGCCGTCCGGCGTGATCCCGGTATGCGGCCGCGCCTCCTTGACGACGATCCGCGTACCCGTCTCGTGGTCCTCGGCGTCGTACACGCCGCCCGCGTTGGAGTGGTGCATCGCGCCGAGCACGCGCGGGAATCCGGGCGGCGGCTCGTCTCCGCCGAGCGCGTCGCGTTGCTCCTGGAGGAACCCGGGCAGCTCGACCCAGTCCGGAGGGGTGAAGCCCGGTGCGCGCACGTCCTCCACGAGCCGCCCGTCCGGGTGCCGCAGCGCGAAGACCTCGTAGCCGTCCTCGCCGGGCGCCGTGCGATGCAGGAAGGCCCCGTACCGCACCGACAGCGGTCCGTTCCGCCAGCGGAGGTCGGAGAGGATGTACGGCCCCGGCATCCCGCCGATCCGTGCGTCGAGCGTGTCGAGCGCGTGCCGCAGCTCGTCCTCGTCGGTGGGGTACATGGTGATGAACTTGCCGGCCGAGGCGCGGTCGGCATCCTTCGCGTTGGTGGCGAAGAGGGACTCCCGGTGCGGAAGGTGCTTGAACGCCATCGTCCGCGCATGGCAGTACGCCGACACGTGCCGGAGGATCTCGTCGGCGACCTCGAGGGATGCGCTGACGTGGATCTTCCAGCCCTGCTCGGGCAACCCGGCACCAGGCGGGAACCATGCCGCCCAGTTGCCGTCGTCCCGGTGCGTCCATCCGCTCCAGTCCCGCTCGGCGTCCGGTGCGAACACGATGCGTCCCGCGGTGCTCGCGCGGCCCGGGTCCTCATAGAAGACCGCGTCCGCCCGCGCGAAGCGGGGGTAGATGGCGTCCATGCTCGCAGCCTCCCCGTCCGACGCGGTCGCGAGCGCTCCCCGCAGCGCGTCAGAAGCAGTATGGCCAGGCGGTCGGATCGCGCTGCGCCGACGCGGCGGGGAACGGGCGATGTCCCGGAGGCGTCCGTCGGCCGTCATCCCGCTGAGGGTGGGACGCCGCATCCGCCGGATCAGACGTCGCGGGGCGCGGCGGGCGGGTCACTCCATCTGAGATTTCATCCTTTTGGACTACGCCTCGCCATGATGAAGGCCTTGATGGACACCCCACAGCGCGAGCTGGGTGCGGTCCGAGAGCCCGGTCTTCTTCAGCGCGGAGGCGAGCTGCGAGCGCACGGTGTTGACCGAGACGTGCAGGGCGTCCGAGAGGGCGACGTTGGAGGTGCTGCCATGGCAGAGCGCCCGGACGACGGCGACCTCCGCGCCGGTGAGCACCGACAGGGCGGGCAGATCCGTCGGCGCGCCGCGGTCACGTCGCCGTGCGAGCTCGCGGATCACCGATGGCGTGACCTGCGACGAGACCAGCCCCGCCCCGGCGGCGGCGGCCCGGATCGCTTCGACGAGCTGAGGCGTGTCGTGTCCCTTGAGCAGATACCCGACCGCCCCGGAGTCGAGGGCTTCGAAGACGAATCGGTCGGCGCTGTGGCTGGTGACGACGATGATCGCGACCGGGTCCGGGACACCGGGCCCGGCGAGGGCGCGGGTCGCCTCGAGCCCGTCGCCCCCTGGCATGTGCAGATCCATGAGGACGACGTCTGCGCGCTCCGATCGAGCCGCCATGGTGGCGTCGGCGCCGTTGGAGACCTCCCCGACGACCGTGATGCCGCTGACCTGGTCCAGTCGCATGCGCACGCCCTTGCGGTACGCGCGGTTGTCGTCGGCGATCAGGACCCTGGTCTGCCTGGCCGTCATCTCCGGGCTCCTCTCAGGACGCGGGTTCGGGGGCGACGTCGAGCGGGATCGTCGCGAGTACCTGCCATCCTCCTTGGTCCGTCTCCCGCGCGTGGAACGATCCTCCGAGCAGCTGGACGCGCTCCTCGAGCCCGGAGAGGCCCCACCCGAGCCCGCTCCCCGGGCGCTCGGCGACACTGAGCCGGCCGGGCTGATTGACGACGCGGACGACGAGCTCGTCTCCGGTGACGTCGACGGCGACCTCGACCGGCGCGCTCGGCGCGTGCTTGGCGGCGTTCGTCAGCGCTTCCTGCGCGATGCGGTACGCGGTCGCCGAGATGACCGCGGGAAGGCTGGACGGGTCGCCCGTGGTGTGGAACTGCACGTCGGCGTCCCGTCGGCGCCAGAAATCGACCAGCTCGCCGATATCGCGGGCGCCGGGGGTCGTCTCGGCGCGGGCCTGGCCGGTGGCGCGCAGCTCGCTGAGTGCGCCATAGAGACTGGCGGCGGCGAAGCGCCCCTCCGCGCGTACCTCCGCGAGCAGCTCCACTGCGTCGCGGGGATTGTCGTCGGCGATCGAGAGCGCCGCGTCCGTCAGAGAGACGAGGCCGGCGATGTGCTGGGCGGCGACGTCGTGGAGCTCCTGTGCGATGCGGGCCCTCTCGAGCTCCCGTGCGCGCTCGAGACGCTCGGCCTGCTCCTGGCGCTCCGCCTCCGCCTGCGCCCGCATCTGCGTCACCCGGCGCGTCTGCGCTCCCCACCACAGGCCGAGGACCGTGGCGGCGGCGAGGATCGCCGCGAGCCCCGCCGACTGCGCGACGATGAATCCTGCCGCCACTCCGAGAGGCAGACCCTCGGAGCGCGTCCACCCGACGAACGTGCCGGCGAGCACGGCCGTCACGAGGACGAGCGTCACGAGCAGGTACGCGATGGGACGCCGGACGGCGAGGAGGAAGAGCGCCGCGACGATCGCGAGCTGCATCGGCGTCACCCAGGTCGGCGCGTTCACCGTGAAGAGGGCCACGACGTACAGGGCCGTGGCGATGCCCAGCGCCACGGCGGGCCAGCGTGACGTCAGGAGCAGCGCGGCCGACTGCGCGACGTAGAACACGAGGAGCAGCGCCACGGACAGTTCGAAGGGGATCGCGTTGGGCCAGGGCTCCGTGCTGCCGATGATGAACGCGATCGGGTCGACGAGCCCCTGAACGAGGGTCGCGGCGAGCACGACGATGGCGAGCACGAACGGGGGACGCTGAGGGGAGAGGACGTTCTCCCACGGACTCCGCGCGTCGAGTTCCGATGTCTGCGGTTTCGCCATCGTCCCCACTCCCGACGACTTCGACGGAGCTGTCCCATTCAGAGACATATTGGCACCGTTCCTTCGTGCTGGGGACCGTTTCATCCGGAACGACGAAATCCGAGATGACCGTCGAATGCGGCTCATCCGCACGGTCGCGGTCTGCGTGGAGAGCTTCGCCCGCCGTGACGCGGCGATCCGCGACGCGTACGCCGTCCTTGCCTGGGGCGTCGAGCTCGTGTCCTGTCACGTCTCCGACCCCCCGCACGGGACAGAGCTGCCCCGTGGCTGGCCTTGGACGGCGAGGTCGTCCTCGTGCCCGGCTTCTGGTGCCCCGCCGGCGTCACCCTCTCTCCGAGCAGGGGTCGACGGCGACGGCTGCCGGAGGCAGGGTGCCCGCGAGGCCACGGAAGGGTTCGAGGTGCCCGTCGCCCTCCAGACCTGCTACTGGACGGGCGGTGCGGTCCGCCTCGTCGGTCTCGTCCCCTCCGCGTGACCCTCGGACGCGCAGCCCTCTCCCACGCGGCACGGGTACGCTCGCGACCATTGCCGACCGGGGGAGCGGACGTGACCGACCCACGACACGACGGGACGCCCCGCCGGCGCCCCCGCCGGGTCTCCTGGCGCGTCGGCGTGCTCCTGGCCGTCGCGGTCCTCGGCCTGGTCTCGATCGCGGCCCTGGAGATCGCCCGCCCGCGCCCCTCCGACGAGTCCGCCGTCGCGGTCGCCGCGCCGAAGGCCGTGCCCGCCGTGCCCGCCGCGCCCTCGGGGGCCGACGCCGCCGCGGCGCCGCGCCCGCACGTCGACCCCGTGTGGGCCGCGCAGACCTCGTGGAGCACCGGCATCCCGGTTCGCGCCCTCGAGGCGTACGCGCGCGCCGATCTCACGGTCGACGGGGAGCAGCCCGCCTGCGGCATCGGATGGAACACGATCGCGGGCATCGGCGAGATCGAGTCGGACCACGGACGCCACGGCGGAGCCGCCCTCGACGCCGGCGGGTACGCGACGCCCGCGATCCGCGGGCCGGCGCTCGACGGCGACGGGAACGCCGAGATCCCCGACACCGACGGCGGCGCCTGGGACGGCGACGCGCGCTGGGACCGCGCCGTCGGCCCCATGCAGTTCATCCCCGACACGTGGTCGCGCTGGGGCGCGGACGGCGACGGCGACGGCGACGCCGACCCGAACCAGATCGACGACGCCGCGCTGGCGGCCGCACGCTACCTCTGCGCCTCCGGCTCCATGACCACGACCGACGGCTGGCGCGCCGCCGTCTTCAGCTACAACCACCTCGACTCCTACGTCGACGACGTCGCCCGCGTCGCCAACCGCTACGCCACGGCCGCCGGCTGACGGTCGGGACCGGTCACGACGAGAGGAGGCTGGCCGAATCCGTGATGACTGCCGCGCGTGCCCGCTGGGGAGAGCGCGACGCCGGTCAGGAGGCGGGGCGGCCCACCCGGGCGAGGGAGCGGTCCACGAGGATCATCGTCATCAGGCCGCACGCGACCACGAGCATGAAGATCGCGAGCTCGTGGAGTCCGTCGGTCGTGGCGCGGGCGCCGAAGAGGAAGCCCGTGGCGGAGGACGCGACGATGGCGCCGAGGTACATGAAAGTCCGCAGCAGGCCCGCGGAGGCGCCGATGCGGGCGGGGTGCGCCTGGCGGTAGAGGGCGTTCTGGTTCGCGAGGCTCAGGAGCCCCTGCGGCACGCCGAGGATCCCCGTGATCGCCGCCAGGAACCAGATCGGCGAGTCGGGCGTGAGGAACAGGAGCGCGACGCACACCGCGATCTGGGCGGCGTTGCCCACGATGAGCTTGAGGCGCACCTCGGCGAAGCGACCCGTGAGCGTGGCGACGAGGATGCCGATCGCGAACGTCGGCAGCAGGATCAGGCCCGCGACGGCCGGGGAGAGGCCGCGATCCTCCTGCATCCATTGCGTGAACCCGTACGTGAACGAGTACGAGACGGCGTACTGCAGGAGCGTCCGCCCGTAGGTCGCGAGCAGCGGCGCGTTGCCGGCGAGCACGCGGACCTCGATGAACGGGTCGGCCCGGCGCAGCTCCCAGAACGCGAACCCGGCGCCGACGGCGAGCGCGACCGCGAGCAGGGGGAGGGCGGTCCACTGCAGGTTCATGAGGAACAGGAGCAGCGCGAGGAGCATGGCGGCGAACAGCACCACCCCGACCAGGTCGAGCCGCGTACGGGCCCTCTGCTCGGCGCCGCGCCCGGAGGGGAGGAGGATCAGGCCCAGCAGGAGGCTCGCGAGCCCGAGGGGGATGTTGACGGCGAACGTGCTGCGCCATCCGCCGAGCTCGATCAGGACGCCGCCCAGCGTCGGTCCCACGACCGCGATCGTCTGCGTCGACACGGACAGCACCGTGAGCACGGCGGCCGGGCGGTCGACGCCCGTGCGCTGCGACTCGCGGCGGATGAGCGACATGGCGGACGGATAGCCGGCGCACGTCCCGAAGCCGAGCACGACGCGCGCCGCCACCAGCACCCAGATGCTCGGCGCGAGGATGCCGACGACCCCGGCGGCGATCGTGAGGGACGCGCCGACGAGGAACAGCGGCTTGGGGCCGTACATGTCGACGAGGCGGCCGACGAGCGGCTGCCCGACCGCGGTCGAGAGGTACAGCGCCGACACGAGCCACACCGTCTCGGAGACGGGCGCGCCGAAGGCGGCGCCGATCGGCACGAGCGCGACCGCCATGATCGACGAGTTGATCGGGTTGAGGATCGCGCCGAGGATCATCGGCGCGTACAGCTTCCGGGCGAACGGGCGTGCCGCGGCGGTGCTCGTCCGCTCCCGCTTCGCGCGAGGCGCCCGGGGGCCCGCGTCGGATGCGTGCCGCGTCACTCGGCGATCCGTTCCAGCAGCCGCATCGCCTCGATGATGCGGTGCAGCTCCTCCTCCGTGTACCGGCTCGCGAGCGCGAGCGACAGCCATTCCTCGCGCGCCGCGCGGGCCCCCTCGAAGCGCGCGCGCCCGGCGTCCGTCAGCTCGACGATCTGCCGGCGCCCGTCGCCGGGGTCGGGCGTGCGCGTGATGAGCCCGGCGCGTTCGAGAGAGGCGAGCGTGACCGCCATGGACTGCGGCCGCACGTGCTCGGCGTCGGCGAGCGCGCTCGCGGTGGAGGCGTCGCCGCGGCCGAGCCGCGCGAGCACGGACGCCTGGCCGGAGGAGAGGTCGTCGCTGGCGCTGACCGCCAGGAGACGCCGCCGCAGCCGCGTGATGATCGCGCGCACGTCGAGGGACGCCTGGAACGCCGTGGAGCTCACGGTGACGACGGGATCGGACATATCCTCAGCCTATACTGATCAATCGAACTGATCAGTCTTATCTGTCTATTTTTCAGGAGGCTCCGTGTCCGCCACCCCCACCGTCCTGCTCGCCATGGACTTCCAGCGCGGCATCGTGGATCGCCTCGGCGATGACGCCGTCGTCGCGTCGGCGGTCCGCGCCGTCGAGGGCGCCCGCGCTCACGGCATCCCCGTCGTCTTCGTCCGCGTCGCCTTCCGCCCCGGCTACCCCGAGGTCTCGCCGCGCAATCTCGCGTTCACGGCGTTCGCGGCCACCGGCGACGGGATGTCGCAGGACTCGGAGCAGACGCGGGTGATCGCCGAGCTCGCCCCCCGCGCGGACGAGCCGGTCGTGCTGAAGCGCCGCGTCAGCGCCTTCACCGGGAGCGACCTCGACGTCGTGCTGCGCGCCCTCGGCGCCGAGCACCTCGTGCTCGCCGGGATCTCCACGAGCGGCGTCGTGCTCTCGACCGTCCGCCAGGCAGCCGACCTCGACTTCGGCCTCACGGTCCTGGCCGACGCCTGCGGCGACCGCGACCCCGAGGTCCACCGCGTGCTGACCGAGAAGGTCTTCCCCCGCCAGGCCGCCGTGACCACCGCGGACGCCTGGCTCGCCTCCCTCTGACCCGTTCGCCCATCCCCGGGATCTCGGAGATTCGGCCCGTATTCGGAGGATCTCGCCCGAATCCTCCGAATACCGCGCGAGTCTCCGAGTTCGGGCCGAGTCCAGGGCGCCGGCGGGACTCTCGTGTCCGGGGGCGCGCGTGAAGTCCCGGTGGGTCCCGGATCCAGGTGCGCCGCGCCGAGTGCCCTTGCCGCGTTTGCCTGTCCCTCGGAAATTGGAGAATCGGCTCGAGTTCGGAGAATTCCGGGTGGAGTCTCCGAACCGCAGGGGAATCTCCGACGTCAGAGGTGGGCACCGGCGGCGATGGCGCGGGCGATGGCACGCTCGACGGAGGGCCAGTCGTAGAGGACCTGCGCGTAGGTGAAGCGCAGGACCGTGTAGCCCCGGAGCCGTAGCTCGGCATCCTGCTCGACGTCGCGGCGACGCTGCTGCGGCGTGCTGTGGTGCGCGAACCCGTCGATCTGCACGACGAGCCTCCGCCCGATGAGCAGGTCGACGGGGCGCCCGCCGATCACGACCTGCTGCCGGATGGGAATGCCCCAGGGGCGGAGGCGCGCCACGACGATGGTCTCCAAGCCGGAGTCCGACAGTCCCTGTACCCGCGCGGCGCAGGCGCGGGCGGCGAGGCTCGGCCAGCGGACGTTGCGGATCGCGTCGACGGAGAGCCCCTCCACGCGGATCGCGGACTCCCAGACCACGAGGCACGACTCCGGCTCGAGACAGTGCGCCATGTGCATCAGGGCGTCCTCGACCGACGCCTCCGGTAGATCGCTCGGCCCGGGTGCGATCGGCTTCGTCCAATGCAGCACGTGCGCCGTGCCGATGCGTCCGCGCGGGGATGCCTGCGCCGGTTGGAGGTGCACGTGCAGATCCGCCGGCGCGTCGTCCGGCATCCACCACCCGCGCCTCCGCGCGAGGGAGACGCACGTGAGGCGACCGCCCGCATCGGCCGCTGCGACGAGGTCCGGGGGAGCCTCCGGCAACGCCAGCCAGGCGCGCCTCACCCTCCGGACCTCGCCGCGCTCGGTCGCAGCCCGGATCTCGCGCACCCCGACCGCACGCTCGGCGGCTGCGCGATGCGCGATCCCCGACCGGGCGCCGAGCCATTTCACGAGCCGCATCACCGTAGCCTGTGCTCCGCATGTGCGACGCGACGGCCGCATCCGTCGCTCTGTGGACACACGCGTCTCCGTTCGCCCCTGTGCAGAGCCCGTGGACATCGGAGATCCCCGTCGTCTTCGGAGAATCGCGGCGGATTCCTCCGAGCTTCCCGCGATACTCCGAACTTCCGGCGTGAACGGGATGCCGGCGACGCTTGACGGAGACTCGCGAGGACCGCCATCCTGGGGTGCGGATCGGGCGACGAGGGGAGCTGGGGGATGAGGGTCGTCATCGCGGGCGGAGGCATCGCGGGGCTGACGGTGGCGGGGCTGCTGTCGCGGACGGGCAGCCACGACGTGACCGTGCTGGAGCGGGCGCACGCCTACGTCGAGGCGGGATACGGCATCGGGCTGTACCCGCTCGGCAGCGCGGTGTTCTCGGCCCTCGGCGCGATGGACGACCTCGTGGCGCGCAGCACGCCGCTCGAGCGCTACGTCGTCCACGGGCCGGACGGCGCGGAGCTGCAGGCCGTCGACCTCTCGGAGCTGCTCGCCGACTTCGGCCCGATGCTCGGGGTGAGTCGGGCCGACCTCGTCGACGTGCTCGCCTCCCGCGTGCCGGCGGACCGCATCCGGTTCGGGCAGCACGCGACGGGGGTCGAGCGGACGGACGCCGGGGTCGTCGTCCGCACGCGGGACGGCGGATCGGTCGAGGGCGACGTCGTCGTCGCGGCGGACGGGATGCACAGCGCCCTGCGCGCGTCCCTGTTCGGGGAGGTCGCCCCGAGGGAGACCGGATTCGACGCGTGGATGTGGTGGGCGCCGGCGGACACCGGCCCGGCGGCCACCGCCTCGGAGTTCTGGGGTCCCGCCGCGTTCGTCGGGCTCTACCCCATGCCCGGCCGGGTCAACGTCGCGGTCGCGGTCCCGAGCGAGGCGTCCCCGGCGCACGACGCCTCGGCGCAGGAGAGGATCGCGACGCTCCGCGCGCACGTCGAGCGGCACGCCCCGGGCCCGGCCGCCATCCCCGGGCTGTGGGGCGACGGCTCCGCGGAGCCCTTCCTCTGGCCCATGAGCGACGTGCGCGCCCCGCGGCTGACCGCGCTCGACGACCGGGTCGCGCTGGTCGGGGACGCGGGCATCGGGTTCCTGCCGACGGCGGGAGTCGGCGCGTCCAACGCCCTGCGCGCCGCCGCGGCGCTCGCCTACGACCTCTCGCTCGCCGACACGACGAACGCGCGGGTCGCGGTGCAGCGCTGGCGCGACCGCGTCCAGAGGCTCGTGACGAAGAACCAGGACGACTCGCGCACGCTCGCCAAGGTCATGATGATCGAGCACGCGACGGTGTCCCGTGTGGTCAACACGGTCATGAGGCACGTGCCGGTGACGGCGATGACGCGCGGCATCGTCGAGAGCATGCGCGCCCCGTTCTGACCCGCGGCAGGGAGACGCTAGAGGCGGATCTCGGCGACGACCTCGCCGTACTCGGTCTCATCCACAGGGGTGAAGCCCACGCGGGAGAAGAAGGCCTCCGGGCCGCCCTCGCCGGCCTCGTACACGACGCAGACGTGGTCCATCCCGCGCGTGCGGGCCTCGGCGATCAGCTGCTCGACGGCGTAGCGGCCGACGCCGCGGCCCTGCTCGTCGGCGTCCACGTTGATGCGCCACAGGACCGAGCGGAAGAACTCGTTCGGCTCCTCGGGGTCGAAGTTCGCGCTGACGAAGCCCACCACCTCGTCGTCGTCGAGCACGACGCGCTGCCACGTCGTCGACGGGTTCACCACCGTCGCGGCGATCCCGTAGCTCACCGGGGCCAGGAACTGCTCCTGACCCGGCTTCAGCGACATCGTGTTCACCGCGACGATGGTGGATGCCGACAACTCCTCGAGCCGCAATGCCATACCCCGAGAGTAACGCCTCCGATGCGCACGGCGTCAGGACAGCGATCCCGTTCACCGCGCGTTCACGCGGGAAGATCTCTCGACATCAAGACATCTCGGCGGTTGCGATAGGCTGGCGGGCGTGCCGGAATCGACCATCATCTACACGCACACCGACGAGGCTCCGGCTCTCGCGACGGCATCGTTCCTGCCGATCGTGCAGGCCATCGCGAGGGCGGCGGGCGTCGACATCGCGACCCGCGACATCTCCCTCGCCGGGCGCATCCTCGCCGCCTTCCCGCAGCGCCTCACGGCCGAGCAGCAGGTCGGCGACGCGCTCGCCGAGCTCGGCGGGCTCGCGACGCTGCCCGAGGCGAACATCATCAAGCTGCCGAACATCTCCGCGTCCATCCCGCAGCTGAAGGCCGCGATCGCCGAGCTGCAGGCGCAGGGCTACGACGTGCCCGACTACCCGGACGAGCCGTCGACGCTCGAGGAGAAGGACGCGCGGGCACGGTACGACCGCGTCAAGGGCTCCGCCGTGAACCCCGTGCTGCGCGAGGGCAACAGCGACCGCCGTGCGCCGCTGTCGGTGAAGAACTACGCGCGCTCGCACCCGCACCGCAACAAGCCGTTCCCGGCGGGATCCAAGACCCGTGTCATGACGATGGGCCACGACGACTTCCGCACGAACGAGATCTCGTGGGTGAGCCCCGACGACGACGTCGTCGACATCCGCCACGTCGCGGACGACGGCACGGTCACGACGCTCCGCTCCGGCCTGAAGGTGCTGCCGGGCGAGATCGTGGACGCCACGTTCCTGTCGGCCGCGGCGCTCGACGCGTTCCTCGTCGACACGCTCGCGGCGGCGAAGGCGGAGGACGTCCTGTACTCCGTGCACCTCAAGGCCACCATGATGAAGGTCAGCGACCCGATCATCTTCGGCCACGTCGTGCGCGCCTACTTCGCGGACGTCTTCGAGCGCTACGGCGACGAGCTCGCCGCCGCCGGGATCACCGCGAACGACGGGCTCGGAAGCATCCTCTCGTCCCTCGGGGACCTGGCGCACGGCGACGAGATCGCCGCCGCCATAGCGGCCGACCTCGAGCGCGGCCCGCGCCTCTCGTACGTCAACTCCGACCGCGGCATCACGAACCTGCACGTCCCGTCGGACGTCATCGTGGACGCCTCGATGCCGGCGCTCATCCGCAACGGCGGCAAGCTGTGGGGTGTCGACGGCGGCGAGGACGACACGATCGCCGTCATCCCGGACTCCTCCTACGCGAGCGTGTACCAGGCGGTCATCGACGACGTGAACGCGAACGGCCCGCTCGACCCCGCCACGATCGGCACCGTCCCGAACGTGGGCCTCATGGCGCAGGCGGCCGAGGAGTACGGCAGCCACGACAAGACGTTCGAGATCTCCGCCTCCGGCGTCGTGCAGGTCGTCACATCGAGCGGCGAGGTCGTGCTGGAGCGCCGCGTCGCCCCCGGCGACATCTGGCGCGCGACCCAGACGAAGGACGTCGCGGTGCGCGACTGGGTGAAGCTCGCGGTGGCCCGCGCCCGTGCGACGGGCGCACCCGCCGTCTTCTGGCTCGACGAGGGTCGCGCGCACGACGCGCAGCTCATCGCGAAGGCGAGGACGTACCTCGCGGACCTCGACACCGAGGGCCTCGACATCCGCATCCTCGCCCCTGCGGAGGCGACGCGGTTCTCCCTGGAGCGGATGCGTCGAGGCCTCGACACGATCTCCGTCTCGGGCAACGTGCTGCGCGACTACCTGACCGACCTGTTCCCGATCCTCGAGGTCGGCACGAGCGCCAAGATGCTCTCGATCGTGCCGCTCCTCGCCGGCGGCGGCCTGTTCGAGACGGGCGCGGGCGGATCCGCCCCCAAGCACGTGCAGCAGCTGCTCGCCGAGGACTACCTCCGGTGGGACTCGCTCGGCGAGTTCTTCGCGCTCGCGGCATCGTTCGAGCACTACGCGGCGTTCACCGGCAACGCGAAGGCGCAAGTGCTCGCCGACACGCTCGACGCCGCCACGGGCACGTTCCTCGAGAACGACCGCTCCCCGGGCCGCGCGCCGGTGTCGCTCGACAACCGCGGCAGCCACTTCTACCTCGCCCTGTACTGGGCGCAGGAGCTGGCCGGCCAGTCCGCGGACGCGTCGCTCGCGGCGGCGCTGGCGCCCGTGGCCGAGGCCCTGGCCGCGAGCGAGCAGGCGATCGTGGACGAGCTGCTGGCCGTGCAGGGCAGACCCGTCGACATCGGCGGCTACTACCACCCCGACCCCGCGCTGGTCTCGGCCGTCATGCGGCCGTCCACGACCCTGAACCGCATCGTCGACGGGATCTGACCGAGGCCTCGCGCCGCCGCCGGATCAGGCGATGCGGCCGGGTCAGGACGGATCCCTGCGGCATGGTCCTGACCCGGCCGGTTCGCCTGATGCGGGGTTCCCGGCCGCGTCCTACGGGCCGCGCGGTCGTAGCGGCGCTTGATCACGCCGGATCAGGCGATGCGGCGTGGTCAGGAGGATTCCCGGCGGGATCGTCCTGACTGGGCCTCATCGCCTGATCCGGTGCGGGTCACCAGGCGCGAGCGACCGCGGCGTGGGTCTCGAGGATGCCCTCCGTCGTGCCGGCGGGGGCGCGGCCGATGCCGCACTCCGTCGCGACGCCGAAGACCGGCACGTGGCGCTGCGCGGCCGCGATGCGGCGCGCGGCGCCCTCGGGGCCGTCCTCGCGGTGCACGAGCCCGAGGTAGAGCTCGGTCGACTCCGGCAGCTCGAGTCCCTCGAGCGGGGCGAAGTACGCGTCGTCGTCGCGCTCGATCGGCACGGGCAGGTGCAGCCACGTGAGGTCGCGGGCCGCGGCGGCGACGATCGCGTTCGCGAAGCGCGTCAGGTTGGCGGTGTCCGCCGGCTCCACGAAGTGCTGCTCGCCGGCATCCCCGTAGCACAGGTGCACGCCGACCTCGACATCGGCGGGGACGCGGGCGATCAGCTCGGCGAGGCGATCAACGAGCTCCGTCCACTCGTCGTCGAACCAGCCGCGGTAGGCGCCGCCGAAGCGGTCCTCGTAGCCGCCCGACTCGATGATCGCGAACTCGACGGCGACGTCCCACTGGATCGCCAGGTCCTCGTGCGGGATGACGGACAGGATCTCGTCCAGCTCGCGGAGCAGCGCGTCGCGGTAGACGGGCTCGACCGCGGCGCGATCCTCGGCCGCGAAGAACGCGCCGACGACCGCGACGGGCGTCGGGAGCGAGACCTGGAAGCGCACGCCCGCGGGCACGGCGCCCGCGTCGCGGAGGCTCCGGAACGTCCCGTACGACTCGATCGCGGCGCTCGCGTAGCCGAGCGGGGGCAGCACGAGATCGGATGCCTCGATCCCGTCCGCGAGCCGCAGCGCGCGCACGTCGAGAGGGCCGACGAGGATCGGCTCGTCGCCGATCCGCTCGAGGCCGTCCGCCAGGGCGAGGACGTCGGGCTGGAATGCGATCCAGTGGAAGCGCGGGCCCACCTCGCCGTCGGGGATCCGCCGGAGACGGGCCCCGAGGATCTCGGCGGCGGTGCGGATCGTGGTCTCCGCGTCGTCGTAGTTGACGCTTCCGACGAGGAGGGCGCCTACGGGTGCGGTCATGGTGTTCGCCTTTCTGTCGGCGGGAGTCGGCGACTCCCGCACAGGATGGGGAGTCGCAGCCTGTGCCCCTCGATGGGGGCGCGAGGCCTCGCTTCAGCGCTGCGAACGCGGCCACTCTCCCACGGCCGCCCGCTCGCCTCAAGGGTCGGCCGTAATGCCGCGTCACCGGGCGTAATCCGCCGT
>Ga0182735_1001621_pt1 | contig 14777 bp, 13 predicted proteins | sample eDN5th30CKraftMG_FD_128524 | JGI IMG/M metagenome (GOLD analysis project Ga0182735, IMG submission 128524) | Enriched Miracle-Growth compost microbial communities from Emeryville, California, USA - eDNA 5th pass 30_C Kraft MG (version 2) (version 2) ... | reverse complement strand
ACGTTGGATCTGCAGTCGGTGTTGAGTTGGAGCACTAAGGGGGATGTCAGTGCACTGATTACGGCTCTGCCAGGCGATATTCGAGACAACCTTGGGGATTGGTTGGCCCGCGGCCTGCCCGACACTCATGAGGTGGTATCTACGCTGCTTCTGAATGATCAGGGGAGTGATCTGCTCGCCGTCGCCTTGGCGTGCTCCGTGCTGTTTTCCTCGGACATTGAACGTCTGCAAGCGCTTGATTTAACCCAGCTGCATATCAGTCGTGGGATTTTCCGTGAGCGCTTTTTGGGTGGGAAGAAGATCGAATTCCGAGTCCTGCAGCCGCTGGGCGAGGTCGCAGTTACTCTGGTCAGGCAGTGGATAGGTGCTCTCGGTTTCCCTAGCTATGCACGCTTCTTGTCGAAAGCAGAGCAGATTCTTGCGAGCATAGATATGCAGGCTGCCGCCGAGCACTCGGCACTTTTGCCTTGTGGTTTGCACGCGCGCTTTAGTGCTTTTGCTTCAGTCCTGGATGTAGCTCTGGACGGCGGCGACTCCATGGCTGCGGAGTCGGCTTTGCAGCAGATAGAGGGGCATCGTCTGGCTGGCTTGGATCGCTACAGCGAGACTGTTGCTCGGGCCAATATGGCCATGCGCCTTCTTCGTTGGCTCAAGCAGGCGCCGAACGTGGACGGAACTGCAGTTAGCCTGATCGGCGATTACATCGAGCAGGGTGGTTTTTGTGATTGGGCACGAACCGAAATTTGGGCGGGAGATGCTGAGGAGTCCCTGAGTACGGTGTACCAGAAGCTCTCGCAGCACGTTGGGCGTTACAGGGAACGGCAAAACCAGGCTTTCGGGCAGCAACTGGCAAGCATCGCTCGCGGTGATCATCTGCCTGCTCGATTCATTCCTGTCGAGCGCGGCCTGGATGATCTGGTTGCACCATTGGCCGAGCAGGGGCAAGTGCTTTTGCTTGTGCTGGATGGGATGAGCGAAGCCATCTACCGGCAGTTAAGTGCAGACCTCACCCGTAATCATTGGTTGGAGCTACAGCCCGGTGGCGCACAGGGCGATGCATGTCTGGTTGCAGCGTTGCCCACTGTGACTCACGTCAGCCGTTGCTCGCTGCTATCGGGGGCTCTGTGTGAGGGCAATGCCAACGACGAGAAGAAGGCTTTCAGTAGCCACCCTCAGCTAAAAAAGCTGGCCTCCACCAAGTTTCCACCGCAAGTGTTCCATAAGCAGGATTTGTCCCAGTCTGGATCTGGCAGTTTGCATAGCAGCGTTCGGGGGATAATTGCGGGTACGGAGCACCGAGTTCTGGCGGTGGTGATCAATGCGATCGACGATCAGTTGTCCAGTAGCTCACAAGTTAAGGTCGACTGGTCGTTTGAAACCGTGGCCTTGCTCCGGCATGTGATGGAGGCTGCTCGCGAGGCTGGCCGTGTGGTGATCATTACCAGTGATCACGGTCACGTGCTGGATCATGATTCAGTCTACCAGCAGTCAGCCGACGAGAACGGCGAGCGCTACCACCCGGTGGCCCCTGGCATTGTTCCCTCTGAGCTGGAAGTCCAGTTGTCGGGGAAGCGTGTCGTGACGGCCAATAAGCAGGTGATCCTGCCTTGGTCAGAACGCCTGCGTTACACCCGAAGTAAGAGCCATGGTTACCACGGTGGTGGTTCGCTCCAGGAGGTCGTGATACCGCTTGGGGTCTATATCAATGCCGCCACGCGGCAAAGGGTAGAGGGTTGGCGTGAGGTGCCTCGACGATTGCCAGCCTGGTGGTATTCGACAAAGGCCATTCAGTCAGAGACGCCGAGCGCGGTTGATGGGCCCACCGTATCTGTCGAAGCACCCACCAAGAAAGCAGCTGGCAAGAAGCAGGCTGTGGCTGAGGTTGTCGAGGACATGTTCGGCTTTGCATCACCAGCGAAAGCCTTGAGCAAAAGCGCTCCGTTGGTCGCTACAAGCGATTGGGTTGCTGAGTTGCTCAGTTCGCCGGTCTATGGCCAAGTTCGCGATAGGGCAGGCCGCACCGCGATCAGCGATGAACAAATGCAGACGCTGCTGAGGCTGATGGAAAAGCACCGCTGGCAGGTTATGGAGGCGTTGCTTTGTTCCGAGTTGATGATCCCGAAACTGCGGATCCGTGGGTTCCTCGCGGGAGCACAGAAACTGCTCAATGTGGATGGATATCCAATACTTTCAGTCGAACGTGATTCCCAGACAGTCCGTTTGAACGTTGCAGATCTGAAGAAGCAGTTTGAAATTCAATAACTACAGGGTGTAGGCATGTCGATTAGCCAACAACGTCGTCAGGATATTCTGGACGCTCTGCGGCGTGGAACTGTGCCGCAGTATGGTTTAGATGCCTTAGCTGTTGGCTTGTTGCCCTTCGAGCGCGCCTTTGATGAGGAGCTGGAAAAGGTCAGTCGAGGTGGAGCAGTTTTCAAGGCTATTCGTGGCGAATACGGCAGCGGTAAAACCTTTGCGTCACGCTGGCTGCGTGAAAAAGCACACCGGCTGGGCTTTGCCTGCGCCGAGGTTCAAATTTCCGAGACTGAGACACCGCTGCACCGCCTGGAGACGGTCTATCGACGTCTGATGGAGCGTTTGACTACGCCGGATATGCCCTCGGGCGCATTTCAGAATATCGTCGAAGCCTGGTTCTACACCCTTGAAGAGGATGTGCTGGCTCAGCATGACATCGATCCGAATGACTCCGAAGCGTTGATCGATGCCACTGATTTACTGATGGAAAAGCGCTTGGGCGAAGTCGTGCGCTCTGCACCAGCATTCGCCCTAACTCTTCGTGCCTACCGGAGAGCTCTCCTAGAAGGCCAGGAAGAGATCGCCAACGGGCTTTTGGCCTGGATGGCAGGTCAGCCGAACATCTCTGCTGCGGTTAAGCGCTATGCAATGATCAAGGGAGACATCGATCATTTCGGCGCGTTGAGCTTCCTGCAAGGTGTTCTAACCATACTCAAGGACTCAGGGCATCCTGGTTTGCTGCTGGTGCTCGACGAGGTTGAAACACTCCAGCGTATGCGGGGAGATGTTCGCGACAAGAGCCTGAACGCGCTGCGTCAATTGATGGATGAGGTGGACTCTGGGCGATTCCCTGGCCTTTATTTGGTGATTACAGGCACTCCGGCCTTCTACGATGGCCCTATGGGTGTCCAGCGACTGTCTCCTCTGGCTCAGCGTCTGGCGGTCGACTTCACCACTGATGCTCGGTTCGATAATCCTCGTGCCGTGCAAATTCGTCTCCGTGGTTTCAGCCAGGAGTCTCTGGAGGAGGTCGGTCGCAAGGTACGTAACCTGTATGCTGATAACAGCGCTACGGCTGACCGCATTCTGCGGCTGGCAGACGATAACTACATCACTGAGCTGGCAAAGGCGGTGACCGGTAAGCTGGGCGGCAAAGTCGGGATTGCACCGCGGATCTTCCTGAAAAAACTGGTGGGTGAGGTCCTGGATCGTATTGACCAGTTCGAAGACTTCAATCCGCGACAGCACTACGCATTGACCATTTCAGATACTGAGCTGACATCGGTCGAGCGCGCTACCAGTGCGGCAAGCTCGGTAGATGATATCGAGCTCGATCTTTGAGCTGTCTGATTGGAGCTTTGCTGCATGAGTGAGTTCGACAAGCTCCACCCTGCCTTGCAGCACCACATCGTCAACTCTCTAGGCTGGAACGGTTTGCGGCCTTTGCAAGAGGCCACTATTCAGCCTGTCCTCGATGGCGAGCACGCGATTCTGCTGGCTCCGACGGCCGGTGGAAAAACCGAAGCGGCAAGCTTCCCAGTCTTTTCACGCATGCTAAGCGAGGGCTGGGAAGGTCTTTCTGTTCTCTATATCTGCCCGATCAAGGCGCTGCTCAATAACCTTGAGCAGCGCTTGAGTTATTACGGGCATCTCCTGGGGCGAAGTGTTGCTCTGTGGCATGGCGATATCAGTGCTGCACGTAAAGCCAAGATTGTGGCCTCGCCACCGGACATTCTGCTGACAACCCCTGAATCGCTAGAGGTAATGCTGGTCTCAAACAAAGTTGAGCACGAGCAGCTATTTACCAATGTTCGGGCAGTGATTATTGATGAGGTGCATGCCTTTGCTGGTGATGACCGTGGCTGGCACTTGCTGTCTGTCCTGGAGCGAATCAGCGTTCTGGCAGGGCGGGAGATTCAGCGTTTGGGGCTCTCTGCGACAGTAGGTAACCCTGGAACACTTTGCGACTGGCTGGCGGGTAGCTGTACTACACGAAGGAGCGTGATAAACCCTCCTGCTGAGAACAATGTAATTCCTGACGTTCAGGTCGATTGGGTCGGGTCGCTGAAAAACGCAGCAGTTGTGATTTCAAGATTGCACAAAGGCGAGAAGCGTCTCGTCTTCGTGGATAGCCGTTCCAAGGTTGAGGAGCTCGCTGTTGAGTTACGTTGCCTTGGTGTCGCCACCTACATCTCGCACAGCTCCTTGAGCCTGGAGGAGCGGAGAGCTGCTGAAGAAGCGTTCTCCCAGGGCAATGACTGCGTAATCGTTTCTACTTCGACCTTGGAGTTGGGTATCGATGTGGGCGACCTTGATCGGGTGATCCAGATCGATGCCCCGTACACGGTTGCTTCTTTCCTGCAGCGCATTGGCCGAACTGGCCGACGCGCGGGCAGCTCTCGAAACTGTCTTTTTCTGGCTACCAAGGAAGATGCGTTTCTTCGTGCTTTGGCGTTGTTGCAGCTATGGCGGCAAGGGTATGTCGAACCTATCGAGCCGCCCGCGAGGCCAATGCACATCTATGCCCAGCAAACGATGGCATTGGCGCTTCAGCAAAAAGGCATTATCGCTGCCGACGTCGATCAGTGGGTAGGGCGCATGCCGGGTTTTGTTGGAGTCACGCCGGATGACCGGGCTGGTGTTATCAGCTACATGCTTGGGGCCGGGATATTGCACTCTGATGAGGGGCTCATCGGCATTGGCAAAGCCGGGGAGAGGGCTTTTGGCGAGAAGAACTTCATGGAGCTCTTTTCGGTGTTCACGACCCCTCCCATGGTCAAAGTTTTTTGGGGCAAGCAGGAGCTAGGGGAGGTTCATCAACTGACTTTCGCTGTCCGTGATAATGGCCCTGCGCTGCTTACTCTCGGGGGGCGAAGCTGGCAAACGACCTATATCGACTGGCCGCGGAAAAAAGCTTTTGTCGAGCCTTCGGAGGTGCGAGGTAAGTCGCAATGGGTCAGCGATGCGCAGCCGCTGAGATACGAGCTCTGCCGTGCGATTGCAGATGTGTTGGTTTCAGATCTTGTGCCAGAGGGGCTTTCATCCAGGGCTCAGGGGCTGCTTGCCGATCTTCGAGATCAATACGGATGGCTTGAGCCAGACAAAAGCACTCTGATTCTTGATGCCGATGGCAATGCGACTTGGTGGAATTTCGCAGGCAAGCTCCTGAATTCTGCCATTAAGGATGTACTGGCTGATCAGGCAGATAAGCTCATCGCAGACAACGAATGTTTGAGTTTCCGGCATGTGTATTCAGACGAGGCGCTGGTGAGGGGGATTCGTGAAGCTCTCGCCGGCGGGGCGAAGCACCTGGCAGTGCTGCTGGATGAGTCGTTTGTGCAGGAACTGAAGTTTGCTGATTGCTTGAGCCAGAAAGAAATTGATCGTGAGCTGGGGCAGCGGTATTCGGTTGAGAGTGACCTCAAGAAGTTTTGTCGTGTTTCACTTTCAGTACTGAGCGTCAGGAACGATAATTGATATGAAGATTCTCCGTCTTAATGTGGTCATTGATACGACCGGCCTTGCCCGGTCAACAATCTACAAACTCATTGGTGAGGGCGAATTTCCGAGATCTGTTCCATTGGTTGGGCGCAGCGTTGGTTGGGTGGAAAGTGAGGTCCACGAGTGGATTAAAAGTAGGATTGCCCAGCGAGAGCTGATGGATAGCTCGCTAAAAACTCAGTAGGGAAATGGTTTCGTAGATTTATGGTGCCGAGTGGAGAAGCTGATGAAGTTGATCCAGTTTGATATAAGCTGAAAGGTCGGTCTTTGAAGAGTGGTATAGGTGCTATAAGTTGTTTTAATTGGTTGGAAATCGCTCTGAGTTAAATTGAGCTTTGGTTGGAGTTATAATGGAATATACTATTCTGAAGCGGTTTGATGAGGTTGCAGACTACGTAAATCAGGTTTCTGCTATTGCAGATAAGAATAAAGGGGCCTTTGGATTTTTATCTGCTTCAGTTTATGAGCAGATGGCTTCAAAGGGACAGTTATGGATTGCCATAAACAACGCAAGAGAGCTGAAGGGATATTTGATGTTTGGTGGCACCATGCCGGCTCTCAAGATTTTTCAGGTGTATGCTTGCAGAACGACTAGAGGGCATGGTGTTGGCAGAAGGTTAATCGATACATTAAAAGAGTTTGCTAGAGAGCAAAATTATCACTCTATTGTTGCAAGAGTTGCCTCTGATCTGCCGGCAAATAATTTTTGGGAGAGAAATGGATTTTTAGTATACAGGCAGGTAAAAGGTGGAGAGACAACAAAGCGGATAATAAATATTAGAGGGTATTCGCTTGATGATAATTATCTTTTCGGTGGGTTGAATAAAGGGCCGACAGGTATACAGCCCAGCGGACCATTATTGGGTCGGCCTATTTATGCCTTGGATTTAAATTTGTTGCTTGACGTTTTTAAAGCCAGGATGGGATATAAAAAAGTAGTAAGGATTATGCAGATTGGGTTTCAAGGAGGGTTCTCTATTTGCATCACGCCTGAGTTCAAGAAGGAGCTTGAACGTCAATCGGTAAACTTCTCTGATGATCCTGTTTTGAGGCTGGCTGAGGCGTTCCCCGAGCTGAAGACTGATTTTGACGTTTCAGCAGTTATCAGGTCCTTACGGCAGGATGTATTTCCCTCTCGTGCCACCACCCGAAAGTCAGCGCAAAATGATGAGTCTGACCTGATGCACTTAGCCTACTGCATATCTGCGGGTATAGGTGGATTTATTACAAGAGAAAAAGCGTTGCTAAGGGCGTGTAATGAGATTAAAGAAAAATATGGCGTGGCAATTCTTTCACCGGATGAGATAGTCCTTGATGATCATGAGTCTACGGATATTGCAAAGCCATTGAATTCTGATTTTTCTTTTTCTATCTCGCCGATAACGGACGAGGTTAAAAATTTTCTTTGCGATTTTTCAGTTTCAGATGCTATTAGTAGTCTACTGGTTTCTGCATCACCTATTAACTCTGCGGCGAACGTGTATGTGGCAAGGTTGGATGGACGTCTGTTCGGGGTTTACTTTTCTCAGATACCCGCAAAAGCCACCGGGAGTGCTGCAGCGGCCCTATATGTAGATGAGAGCTGTCCACAAGCTGTAGCTGCGATAGATCATTTCTTAGAAATGGCGCTAAGGAGCAGAAGTAATTTTTCTTATCGTTTGGATCTCTATGTAGGTAAGGGGCAGGATCTTGCAGAGGAGACCCTTCTAAAAAAAGGTTTTTTTAAGTCAAAGGATTATTTTGTAAAAATAATCACCAGCCTGTTTCTGGATGCTAAAAATTGGAATGGTTTTGCAAGGGATGTTAAGTTGTTCTGTGGGTTTTTAATCCCAGAAAAACTCCCTTCAAAGAAAGAGTTGCAGAATACAGGTGTTTGTTTTACTGACTCGGACAATAGAGTTGAAACATTTTCTTGGTTCGATTTTGAAACCATTATCGGGCCAAGATTCATATTGACCGCGGATAGGGACTGTATATTAGTTCCGATTCGAGAGAATTTTGCCAATGGTTTAATTGGGAATGTAAAAAATCAGCTCTCCCTACTGTCCAGCCATGACAAGATTCTTCTACTTGAAAAGGCATATTTTCGCTCAACTAAAAAATCATCTCTTTTTAAAAAGGGAGGGGTAGTTGCTTTTTATGTCTCTGGCAGTAAGAGTATTCAGGAGTTCATTGGGTTTGCTAGGATTACTTACTCCGAGGTGGTGGGTGTTGATGAGGCGACAATTAAATTAGATAGACAAGGTGTTTTGTCTCGGCATGAGTTGGCTAAGGCTGTGGATGGTGCTGGAAAGATTCATGTATTTACATTCGATAATTTCTTAGAGTTCGATCATAGGGTTTCGTTTTTGAAGGCAAAAGAGCTCGGTTTGATTAGTAATGCAAACTTGGTTTCTCCTGAGAAAATAGATATCGAAAAACTCAAGATTCTTATTGGGCAAGCCTTCAATGGTTGATGCGATTATATCTATTAAGCCACGGCATGTTGACAATATACTGTCTGGTCGGAAGACGGTTGAGCTCAGACTAAGAAGTATGAATTTGCCGGCAGGCTCTCGGTTGTGGGTCTACACAACCCTTCCTGTTGGTAAAATAAAGGTTTCTACTGAGATAGATTTTATAGAGCTATTGCCGCCCGCAAAAATGTGGAAGAAATATGGGAAAAATATATGCATATCAAAGAGAGAGTTTGATGCGTACACAAATGCTCGTGACCTTGTGGTGGCTATAGGGTTGCGCAATGTAAAACTGCTTGATAAGGAAATTTGTTTAAAAGCATTGCGAGAATATGAGGAAAATTTTCAGCCGCCTCAGTTCTTCTCAAGGCTTTATCCTGATAGGGCTTTATATTCGATTTTTTATAATTGATCGGTAGAGGGATCGGTCGCTCTCTGCCGCTTGAAGGAGAGTTATGATGAGCCTTGGACTTTGAGGTAGAAGTTCTGCAGAAGAGGAAAATTTTCAATTCCTCACTGTGTCGTTTTTCAATCGGCGCCGACAGTGTCTCGTCAAAAGCCCTAGCACCTATGTTTGAGGCCGGAGGCACTCGATGCCTGAGTGCTCCCCCTACTACGGTTATGACAGAAGCTCTGTGGAAATCACTAGTACGGGACAGTATCGACATCCATAAGGCTGGTTTTTTTCAGGAATACGGCTTCAGCAAGAAATGCCGCTGTGGCTTGATAAATGGGGTGGAATTTCCCGAGTCGGCCAGGGAGGTCACTTGCGGTGTGGGTAATATGCTTTTACTAGCTAGGAGTAATAATCAGTAAATAAAAACTCTCCAAGCCTTGGTTATGAAACTCAACCACTGAGAGATCATAACCATGCCCAAAGACACCGCTACCGTCCAGCGCTATTCGCTCCGGCATCCCGATAACAACAACCTCAGCTTGTACTACGACGACACCTATGACGGTTTACCCGTGATGATCGAGAAGGGACCCTTTATCCGGGAGTATTTGTCGGACCTCAAACACACCATCGATCTGGCCTTGGCTGAGTATCCGAGAGTGTTTGCATTCCGGGTAGATCTCAGATTGCCTAGGGGTATCGAGCTGCCTGACTACGCCTACACCAACCAAGTCATTAGCGAGTTCTTCGAGTCCTTCACAAAGAAAATCCGCTACGACCAGGAAAGAGTGCGTCAGCGTGACGGCTACGCTCGTGGCTGTAAGGTCCGGTACGCCTGGTCTAGAGAGGTTCCACGAGGAGGGCGGCCGCATTACCACGTATTGATCCTGTTGAACCGGGACGCCTATTACACGGTAGGGAGGCTGCGGTCCGCGAGAGCGAACATGATCAGCCGCATGGGGGAGTCCTGGGCTGGTGCTCTGGGCATATCAGTCGACCAAGTGGGAGGCCTAGTGAATATTCCGAAAAATGCCGAGTATCGCGTTGACCGGTATGTCCGTCGTGGCGAAGAAGATGAACTGCCAGTGCTGTTCTATAGGGCTAGCTACCTGTGCAAGGTGGCTACGAAGTCCTACGGGAATCGTCAGCGTGGGTTCGATACCAGCCGGGGATAGCAGAATAATAAGTGTGAAATAATCCGGGCCTGATCAGGCCCGGATTTTAGTGTGACCCACGTCTAAGGTGTTTGCTTCAAAAGCAGAAATGTTTTTTGGTTTATTGCAAGAGTCTATCAATTGCTTCTCGAAGAGACTTTGCAGAGTGGGACTCGTCAAGAGAAACGCTTTCTCGGATTCTTTTCAGGGCGCGCTTTGCATTCTCATCTCGTCCTAATAGGTCTCGGCCTTCCCACCCACCCATTGCTGCTAGCGCGAGCGCACGCTTAGAAGCATTGTTTCGATCTTCTGTATTGTTTTGCTCATAAAAGTCTTGAAGGCGAGATGATGGCGCATTTCTTATTTTTTCCCAGGCTTCTAATTGCTGCTTTGTAATAGCGTCGCCCATGGATTTTGCGGCTGCTTTTCCAATCCCTGCTACAATATCAAAAAATCCCACTTTCATATTCCTTCTGTTTTTGGTTGCGCTAGTCTTAATTTGAGATTAAGGGAGCTTAGAAAGAGATCGAAAGCTTTTTCTTTAGCTCGTTAGAAATCAGATCGACATCCAACTCTTTCCCTGGGTTTTTTTCGATGAAGCTGGTCAAGATTGAAATATAGGCGGTCCCTAGCGTCCTGGTCAGTGTTATGGCAGTAGTACTTGCAATGGCGCCGCCAGCTGCGCTACCCAGCCCTGGGACCATCTTCAATAGGCCAGTTACTAGAGCGCGTCCGACTAGAGTTGCTGCGGTGGAGCCTAGAGCAGATGTCACGAGTGTGGTGAGTGCTGCCGTACTGGTTTCCATTCCGAACGTGACGCCAACCTTTGCGAGCATGCCTACTTGGATAGGGACGAGTGCGATGGCGTCAGAGAACGGAATTGGGACGGCAGCAGCAGCTCCTGCCGCAATACTCGCAATATTGACTTCTCTTTCAGCTTGCTCGATTTTCAGTTTAGTCGCAGCAGCATGTTTAGAATTGAGCGCATTGGCGTAGGCTCGTTGCTTCGCTTCAGGTAGTAACTTCGAGGTTTCGCTGATCAGTTCATTTAGACCCTTTTCCTTAAGGGTAATAGTCTCACCGTCATCGTCGATCTGTTCTGCAATTGCCCTGACCGAGACCACCATCGCAGCAGAAGGTAGAGCTTTCGTGACCTGTTCGCGAAACCCGTTATCTGACCGAGACTTGGTGATAACTACTATTACTGGGATATCCTTTTCCTTGAACATCTCACAGAGCTTTTGCTCCGCTTCTTCGATGCGCCGACCATCCTCGTGAATACATAGCCAGGCTACATGAATATGCTTGTTTTCATCGTGCTCTGCTGATCGCTCATTGATGACCTCGGTTAGTTCGCCAATGATTTCTTCGTAGTCGTGAAGCTCGAGACCTTTAGTGTCAAGGATCGTGATCGGGTGGCCTTCTTTGGATATTTCTTCGGTGCGCTGAGTAACTGGCTTTCCTGAGCCTGTCAAGGCTAGGTCGCCGCGGAATACGCTATTTATTAATGTGCTTTTGCCAACACCAGTTTTTCCTGAAATAATAATGTTCACTTTTCCTGAACCTTTTACAGCACTTCTAATGGCGTCATCAATGTGATGCTGGATGTCGGGGGTTGCCGTGTTCATAAAAGACTCTCCATGTTAGATTTTAGCCGAGGATGTAGGAGATGTGCTGGTTACAGCTGCTAAAATTGTATTTTAGCGCTCAGCTTTTATAGAGCTCTACCAATCTTGCAGCTTTCTGCTTGATCTCTTCTGACCATTTCTCTGGTTTATATACCCGCGCATTTTCTCCTAGTCCAAAAACCCACCACAGTGTTTCCTGATCGTCCGGTACAGGGACACGCAGGTTTTGCCAATCGGTGTTAGGCAGCGGAGTCAAACTTTGCTGCGGACCGAGTGGCGTTTCGCTCAGCAGCCAGGCAATCTGTGGGGAAATGTCAGCGACCAGCTCCACTTGTTGGATGGGGGAAGAGGCATTGAGATCCTGGCGGATGTATAGATCAACATCGAAGCTGGTATGCTGATTAGCTGGCTCGTCAAGCAATTTGACTTCTTTGATGCGATGCAGAGCGAACTGGCGGAGGTCTTTGTAGCCTTCCACCGATGCCAATAGGTAGCTGATGGTGTGTCGTGACACTAGTCCTGCCGGATGTAGGCGAAGATGCTTGATGGCACCTTTACTGCGGCTCTGATAAGTGACCTGTAACTGTCGACGATCCAGCAGGCCAGCAGACACTTGCCCCCATACTTGGAGATCTAATGCTGCGGGTAGGAGAGTTTTTCCATTGGGGATTGCGCGAACTCGTCGCGACCAATCTGCCAACCCATTACCACCAAGGCCGTTGAGGAAGTTGCGGGCGCGGCGAAACTGCGGACCGAGTTGGTCCAAAACTGTTTGCGGCAGCAGGGGATTCAGATGGCTTTCTGACAGGTACAACGCTAGTGCGGTGGGGGCATCCATATCCTCTAAATCCAGTGGCGCATCTCGGGTGAAGCTCCAACGAAATGGAATTTCGCTGTCATCGCACTGTAAAGAAAAGGGAATAGATAAGCGGTTTAAGTCGCGCTGAATCGACCTCAAAGTCACTGAGAAACCGCGGTCACGTAGTTTTTCCAGTAAGGTTGGAGTTGCAATTCGTTGGGGGGCGGTAGGGATCAGGCGCAGCAAGGCGAATAGCCTGAGCAGCGTATCCTTCGCTTGGGACATAGAAACTACCTTGTGTTGAACGGCTAACCAGGCGCCAGAAACATGGCGCCAAGCTGGCGTTAATGCTACCGGGAAGGGTGGCGTTTTGCCACCCCTCTGCGCAAGGTGTGACCAAGATCATTGGGCAGTCTGATACGTAAGTGGGCTTGGCCGTGGCAGTTTTCATGTGCTTATGGAGTAGGGGATAGGTTTGCTTCCTTCTCGTATTTCAGCTCCCTATACTCGCAGTACAGGTCGTAACCTTTCTTAACTACTACAGCAAAACCAATAATGGCAAATAGGTTCTTCATTGGGAGATCCTCCTGCGTATTTCCGATATGTTTTGTTAGTAGAGTGACAAGCTGTATTGCATGAGTGAGCATTGGGTTAATACCCAGTGAGCTTTAGGAATTGTTCCAGGCGGGTTTTGAAAATTTCCTTGTGAGTCGCATAGCGCCGCTCAAGCGAGGGGGTGTGGCACTTGGGGCAACTGGTGAACCAGTCGTGGCCGAGTACTAGTACATCGCTCTGGGGCAAAATGGTTTTTTTCCAAGAGCAGTATGCGCAGGTGAGGGTGAAGGGAGCGAGTGGGATTGGCATAGCAGTCATCCAGTGACTATTGAATGGCGCCAGACTGCCAGCAGGTCGCGACAAATCATGTCGCTTCACTTGATCTGAGTCTTGGCTGAACACAAGGCGAAGGTTGTCGTGCTGGAGTGAGGGGCTGTACCCAACGCTTCCATGCGACTTCCCAGCCGGTATCGTGGCTTGCTCCCGGTATATGGATACATTCGATATGAGAGGGGGAGCCGAGGGCTCGCCGGTAAAGGTCTAGCAAGCGACTTGGAATAGAGGTGTCTCGCTGTCCAACTAAATGCCGCTGAGGCAACGACACGAGTTGACTACGATAGTCGAGCGGATCTAGCGAACCGTCGAGGGGCGAGAGCCCTTTCATTTGTGCCCAAAGCCGTGGACTGAGGTTGCCGGCCAGAGTCTGGACCTGAGCAACATCCTCCCGTTGGGCTGCCAGCAGCAGTGCCAACGCTGCACCTCCGGAATATCCCACCAGCTCGAATTCCCGATTGCCATAACGCTGCTTCAGTTGGTCCAGTGCCTGACTGAGGCTGGTGACGATTTCCTGGGAAAACCGCCGATTGGTCCAGAGCGAGGGTTCACAGGCCGGTGCGGTGACGAGCTGGCAAGGCCGCGCCAAATAGGCATTCGGTGTTGGATCGTCCACTGCTAGCCGTGCTACCAGAAGGTTGTGTGGACTCGGATCCAGGCTGGGTTGTGTCGCCGTGGCCCAGGCATGGCCATCGCCTTCCAAGTAAACGCGCAGGCGAGCTGTTTTCGCTGTGCCCTGCGGTACCAGTATGGCGAGCGGGAACGGTTGCCCCGGCAGGATCTCTAGTTTCCGCCCATGCTCATCAGCCAACTGCTGCAGCGCTTCGCGAGGCGACTGGCAGCCGGCGAGGAGGGGGCCGACCAGCAGCGCCGTCAGGACTCGAAGAAAACCGGCCCACGTGCGTGGGCCGGAAAGGTAGTGGCTCATCAGAAGTCGTAACGAACCTTGGCGGTGAAGGTGTCGGCATTGAAGTCGGTCTTGCCGGTGTAGTCGTAGCTGACCCCGACGGTAACCGAGCCCAGATGGTAGTCAGCACCGATACCGGCTTCGTAGCTGTTGCGCACAGCCTTGGCCCCCTGGCTCACGAAGGGCGTGCCACCCAGCACGAAGGTCGAGGTGCTCTGGGCTTCGTCCGCGGCGAAGTCATGGTAGGCCATCAGCTTAGCCTGCGGCTGCAGGTTGCCGTTGCCAACCAAGAAGTCGCCGGCCACACGCACACCAGCCCCCAGTTCTGCCACCTCGTAGCGCTGGCCATCCACCTTGAGCGCCGCCGACGAGCCTTTCTCGTGGTAGCCGTCGATATCGACGCGCGCATAACGGGCGGCCAGCCGCGGCTCGACCAGGAACTGCTCGTTCAGGTGATAGGTGTAGCCACCGACCACATTGGCGCCCAGCACCTGGCTGTCGTAATCGCCCTTCGCCGTGGTGCCGGCGATGCGGCGCTTGCTCTCGTTGTCATTGATCCCATAGCTCAGGTTGGCGTCGACGAAGTAGTTGCCCTGTTCGAAGCCGCTGTACAGGGTAAGAGCATTGCCACCGACCTCGGTGGTATTGCCGGTGTCGCTGTTCACGCTGGTGTGCAGGAAGCTGTAGGCCACGCCCAGGGTTAACTGATCGGTGAGCTTGCCATCGGCGCCGATGGCGATGCCGCGGCTGTAGGCGTTGAAGCCGGCTACGCCGTCACGCAGGTCCTGGTT
>Ga0182735_1001620_pt1 | contig 14784 bp, 12 predicted proteins | sample eDN5th30CKraftMG_FD_128524 | JGI IMG/M metagenome (GOLD analysis project Ga0182735, IMG submission 128524) | Enriched Miracle-Growth compost microbial communities from Emeryville, California, USA - eDNA 5th pass 30_C Kraft MG (version 2) (version 2) ... | reverse complement strand
TTGGCGCCGGCGGCCGCCTCGAGCGGCAAGGGGGCCATCGCCAGAAGCTCGAGCACGCCGTCCTCGTGATCGGCTTCGAAGAGGCGCGGCAGAGACAGCAAGGCCGACAGCAGCAACGCAACCCAAAGGATGCCGGCCGCAATGCGCGTGAGAAGGTTGAGATCGGGACCGAGGCTCAGCGGCAGCATCGTCACGACGACGAGATAAAAGCCGAGTGCCGTTCCGATGGCGCCGCCCTCGCGGACCGCCAGCTTCAAATCCCGGCTGAGCAACGCGCCGAACCCGCTCATGGCAGCGCTGCATCCGGCGCCGCCGCTGGAGTCAGCGCCGATTGCAGCGCAAGCTCGCGTGCCGGTGCGAACCCGAGTGGCTGGTGAGTTGCAGCAACGACAATGCCGCCGGATGCCAAGTGACGATTTATGGTTGCCGCGAGCAGCTCCCGGTTTGCCGCATCGAGCGATACGGCCGGCTCGTCCAGCAGCCAGAGGGGGCGCCGTGCGAGCAGCAGCCGGCTGAGGCCGAGCCTGCGCTTCTGGCCTGCCGACAGGAAGCCGGCACGAATCGGTGACAGCTCCTCCAAGTGGAATTGGGCGAGCGCCGATCGCACGTCCGTTTCGCTTCCGCCCAGATAGCGCGCCCAGAAGCGGGCATTCTCGACGACCGTCAATGCAGGCTTAACCCCATTGAGATGACCGACGTAGTGAGCCTGCTCGCCGACGCCGGCCTCGCGATCGCCCGTCCCGTCGAGCGCAATCGAGCCCTCCGCGATCGGCATCAGCCCCGCGATGGCACGAATGAGCGTGGTCTTGCCCACCCCGTTCGGTCCGGTCAGCAGCAGCGCCTGTCCGGCTTCCACGTGCAGCGACAGGCCCGCCAGGATCGTCCGCTCCCCGCGCCTGACCGATAGATTTTCAATGCGGAGCGCCATCGGCAGGATTGAGCAAGATGTCAATTTGAAGGCTGGATTCGCTTTCCACCCCCGCCTCCCCCTTGGCGGCGACGGCCTTGCCGCCTTATAAGGCTCGACTGAGCCCGGAGGCCAGCCCGATCGGTGAGGCCCAATGCCGTGCACTCGCGTGCCCGGGTGGCATCACGGCTATTGAGGAGACGCGAAGCATGAGCCTCACCCCAACCTCCCTCGACACGTTCAAATGCCGCAAGACACTGACCGTCGGCAGCAAGACCTACGAGTACTTTTCCCTCCCGGACGCCGAAAAGAACGGCCTTCCCGGCATCTCGCAGCTTCCCTTCTCGCTGAAAGTGCTGCTCGAGAACCTGCTGCGCTACGAGGATGGCCGGTCGGTCAAGGCCGACGACATCCGCGCCATGGCGGAGTGGTTGAAAACCAAGACATCGAAGGCCGAGATCGCCTACCGGCCGGCCCGCGTGTTGCTTCAGGACTTCACGGGCGTTCCTTGCGTCGTCGACCTCGCCGCAATGCGCGATGCGATGGCCACGATGGGCGGCGACCCGGCCAAGATCAATCCGCTGGTTCCGGTCGACCTCGTCATCGACCACTCGGTGCAGGTGGATTACTTTGGTAGCCCCCAGGCTTTCGAAAAGAACGTCGAGATCGAGTACCAGCGCAACAAGGAGCGCTACGAGTTCCTGCGCTGGGGCGGCTCGGCATTCAACAATTTCAAGGTCGTGCCTCCGGGCACGGGCATCTGCCACCAGGTCAACCTCGAGTATCTCGCCCAGACGGTGTGGACCAAAGAGGTCGGCAAGGTCACGCAGGCGTTCCCTGATACCTGCATCGGCACCGACAGCCATACCACGATGGTGAACGGACTGGCCGTGCTCGGCTGGGGTGTCGGCGGCATCGAGGCCGAGGCAGCCATGCTCGGGCAGCCGGTCGCCATGGTGATCCCCGAGGTCATCGGCTTCCGCCTCAAGGGCCGACTCAAGGAAGGCATTACGGCGACCGACCTCGTGCTCACGTGCACCCAGATGCTGCGCAAGCGCGGTGTGGTCGAGAAATTTGTCGAGTTCTTCGGTGACGGCCTCGATCATCTCTCGCTCGAGGATCGCGCCACGATGGCCAACATGGCGCCGGAGTATGGTGCGACCTGCGGCTTCTTTCCCGTAGACGGCGACACCATCAAGTACCTGAGGGCCACGGGCCGCGCCGCCGACCGCGTCGCTCTCGTCGAGGCTTATGCCAAGGCGCAGGGCATGTGGCGCCAGCCGGGCCACGAGCCGGTTTTCACCGACGTGCTCGAACTCGACATCTCCACCGTCGAGCCGTCGCTCGCCGGTCCGAAGCGCCCGCAGGATCGCGTGCTCCTCGCCGATGCCAAGACTGGCTTCGCCAAGTCCGCTCCGGAGATCGTCAAGGGCGCCGGACCGGGCCACAAGGTGCCGGTGGAGGGCAAGGACTACGAGCTTGGCGACGGCGACGTCGTCATCGCGGCCATCACGTCCTGCACCAACACCTCCAACCCCTCGGTGCTGATCGCGGCCGGCCTCGTCGCCCGCAACGCCCTCGCCAAGGGCCTCAAGGTCAAGCCGTGGGTGAAGACGAGCTTTGCACCGGGCTCACAGGTGGTGACGGACTATCTCGAGAAGGCCGGCCTGATGGTCGACCTCGACGCGATGGGCTTCAACCTCACCGGTTACGGCTGCACGGTCTGCATCGGCAATTCCGGGCCGCTGCCTGAGCACATCTCGAAGGCCATCAGCGACGGCAACCTCGTGGCCACCGCCGTGCTCTCCGGCAATCGCAACTTCGAGGGTCGCGTGCACGCCGAGGTGAAGGCGAACTATCTCGCGTCGCCGCCGCTGGTGGTCGCCTACGCCATTGCCGGCTCCTTGAACGTCGATCTGACCACCGAGCCGCTCGGCAAGGGCGCCGATGGCCAGGACGTCTACCTCAAGGACATCTGGCCATCGTCGGCGGAGATCGCCGACATGATTCGCGCCAACGTAACGCCGGACACCTTCGCCAAGCGGTATTCGGACGTGTTCAAGGGCGACGAGAAGTGGCAGGGCATGGGCAAGGCGCGCTCGAGCCTCACCTATGTCTGGAACACCGGCTCGACCTATGTAGCCAATCCGCCCTACTTCGAGGGCATGACCATGGAGCCGGCACCGATCGAGGATGTCGTCAACGCACGTATCCTCGGCATGTTCGGCGACTCGATCACCACCGACCACATCTCGCCCGCCGGCTCGATCAAGCGTGACGGTCCTGCCGGCACCTACCTGATGGAGCATCAGGTGCGGCCGAACGATTTCAACTCGTACGGCGCGCGCCGCGGCAACCACAACGTCATGATGCGCGGCACATTCGCCAACATCCGCATCAAGAACCTGATGATGCAGGGCCAGGAAGGCGGCAACACCTTCTACATCCCGACCGGCGAGCAGATGTCGATCTTCGATGCGGCGATGAAGTACAAGGAGGATGGAACGCCGCTCGTCATCTTCGCCGGACGCGAGTACGGCACCGGCTCCAGTCGCGACTGGGCGGCCAAAGGCACGCGGCTGCTCGGTGTCCGCGCCGTGATCGCGCAGTCGTTCGAGCGTATCCACCGCTCGAACCTCGTCGGCATGGGCGTGCTGCCGCTGGTCTTCAAGGACGGCATGTCGCTCGCCGACCTCAACCTGCTGGGTGGCGAGATCATCAACATCGCCGGCCTCAAGGACCTGAAGCCGCGTCAGGACGTGATCGTCGAGATCACCTATGCCGACGGCACCTCGAAGGAGGTGCCCGTTCTCTGCCGCATCGATACCGAGGACGAGATGAGCTATTACCGCAACGGCGGCATCCTGCCGTACGTGCTCAGAAATCTGGCGGCCGCGGCCTGACCGTCAGGCCACATATCGGACCTTCTCGAGGGCCAGCAGCGCGCTGCTGGCCCTTCTCTCCCCCGAGCGCCCGAGACGGTATACTGTCACCCATTCGTGACTCGCAATTGATCGGTCAAGCCGCGATATACGATGTGATCAAGCGCGTGCCGCCATGGGCTCCGGCCAACTCGGCGACGACACAATCACGGCGGTGAAATGTCCCGTTCGACGCTCCCCATCCTGACCAAATCCGTTCTGCTGGCGGTGCTCGGATTCGGCGTCGCCGCCAATTCTGCGACGGCACAGGAGGCCGGGAGAAAGCCTGCTGCCAACGGAACCCGGATCCGCGCCGTTCTCGAGCTGTTCACGAGCCAAGGTTGCTCGTCCTGCCCGGCTGCCGACGCCCTCCTCGGCAAGTACGCTGCCCACAACGATCTGATCGCCTTGAGCCTGCCTGTCGATTACTGGGATTATCTCGGCTGGAAGGATACGCTCGCCAAGCCGAAATTCGCGGCCCGCCAGAAATACTACGCCAAAACGCGCGGCGACGGTCGCATCTATACACCGCAGATGGTCGTGAACGGACGAACGCACGTCATCGGCAGCAATGCCGGCTCGATCGAGGCGGCGATCGAGGCGACGGCGAAAGAACTCGAAGCCAATCGCGTTCCGGTGACGGTACGCGTCGAGGGCAAGCACCTGATCGTCGAGACCGGCGAAGCCGCTCCGGGCGCCAGTATCAAGGAGGCGACGATCTGGCTGGCCACGGTTCACCGCCAATACGAGATCAAGATCGAGCGCGGCGAGAACCGTGGCAAGACCGTCAAGTACGTGAACGTCGTGCGCGAGCTCAATCCCATCGGCGTGTGGATGGGCAAGCCCGACACCCTGGAGGTCAGCCGCGACGCCGTTGTCGAACCCGGCAACGAGATGTGCGTCGTTCTTCTGCAAGTCGGCAAAGCGGGACCGATCGTCGGAGCAGCGTCCGTCGCCGGTCTCTGATCCGAAATCCGGCGGCACGCCCCACTCTTGTCGAAGCCCTCAAGTTCCACTTCCGGAACCAATCCCAAAACCGTCTCCCCATGCAAGCGGGATCCCCACGTGCCGGGTCCGTGCGCAGCCAATTTCAAAAGCTTGGAAACCTTGAATTGCATCCATTCGATTTGAACGCAATCCGGATGCAGCAAGACGCCCGCCGAGACCCAAGGTCTGCGTGCGGGCGTGGTTGTACACGAACTGAGCCGACCGCTACTTTGCCGGAACGGGATCGTCCTCTCGGGTCAACTCCCGTATGGCAGCATCGATCTCCCGCAGGAGACGCGCCGGCCGGCCCGTATGAGGGTCCGGCGACATGCCTTCCCCCGTCGCCGTCATTTGCAGGAGAACATCCCGGCGCCAGCGTTCCAGGGCACCGATTTTCTCTCCGCGCGTCAGCATGACCTCGGCAACCAGCGCCGCGGGACTCTCGAACGCTTCACCGGGATTTTCCTTAGCAGCGGATCGCGACAATCTTGCAATCTCAGCCATGTTTCACGTCCTCGTGTTGGACCAAACAGCACAACGCGGCCACGTGAAAGCCGGTTCCCGCTCTTCCCGGCGATCGAGCGCGGTGACGCATCGACGCGCACTTATACCTGAGCCGCGTTCAGAGAGCCGAATCGCCCTGAAACCGCCGCCAGATCAAGTGTTCACCGTAACTCACCCGCTACAGAGCTACTGATTTGAACAAATTCTGAGGTGAAAATTTGTTCATAATACGATGACGGACGGTGCTGGATGAGCGATTTTTTTGAACGAAACAGAAACAGGCTCCGGCGATAGCTCGCCGGAGACCATGATTGATCAATGTGCCCTATGCCGGTGGCGGGGCAATAACATCCTCGTAGGCGTGCCGTCGCGTTATCTGCTTGTTGTAGAGGAAAATATCGTTGGTCGCCTCCCACGCCTGCCGGGTAATCTCGACATGTGGCGTCCAGTTTCCGAGCGTCTGGTAGGTCGCAATCGTACGTGTCAGCGCCTCGAGCGCGATTCCCGGAAAAAATGACTGCTCGACCTTCGCGATATCCTCTGCCGGGGCCTCGCGAACCCACGCCCGTGCCTTTCGATAGGCATTCATGAAGCGCTTGGCCTCATCTGTCCGGATCCAGTCCGGACGAGCGGCGAGACTCGAGAAGGCGCAGGGCCCGATCGCCTTCCCGACCGAGGCCACGATGTGACCGGCGTTATCGTGCTCGAGCTGTTGCGGTGCCGGTCCCTGCATCGAGATGTAGTCGCCTTCTCCGTTCCGGAACGAGGACTCCATGACATCCGAACCGAGATTGACCGGCACGATCTGGCTGTAGTCGAGACCGCTCTTGTACAGCGCATACTTGAACATCAGGAGCGGCTGTCCCCCGACATCCAGCACGATGCGCTTGCCCTTCAGGCTGACCCAGTCGAAATCCGGCTCCGGCGCGCGCCCGGTGAGGAAAAAGCCATCCATCTCGTTGATCTGGGCGAAGTGAACGGCCGGCGGCTGCTCGCCTCTCTCCAACGGCCCAAAGCCTTGGCTGGGCGCGGATTGAGCCACATGGACCGTGCCCGCGATAAGCCCCTCGATCGCGCTTTTCCCTGGCGCCGAGACGGCATACGTCGGCGCGAAGCCCTCATCTTGCAGAAATCCGCCCGCGATCGTTGCGATTAGTGGACTGTAGAACGCGGAGAAGCGCGTGAATTCGATGTGGATCGGCTCGGCCATGAGAATCCTCCGTGTGTCGGTTGAGCCGCAACATCGGCGGCAACGGCTCAGAGTTCGGTGCATAAGGATAGGGGTATGCGCCCCATTGGCAACCTTCGACGGCTGTTCCGAACGCGTCCGTCCAAACGATTGAAACGGATATTTCGGATTCTCGTGACTTTCGAGCCGGACAGTCTAGAATAATTATAGTACGCAGAGGCGTATTCGGAGAGCCATGAGAGACTGGATCGCCAATCTGTTTGCAGGGCTGGCAGGTCGGGGCTCGCGCTTTTGGCCTCTGCATCGACGACAAGGCCTCGCCCGCGACGTGACCCCGAGTCCGACCGTCACCGTTACGCCGTCAACGCAGCCGCTCGATGGATGGGTGCAGGCTGCGGTTTATGATGTCCCGAACACGCGCATTCCGCCGCATCCAGACTATCTTCCTGTCGCGGTTCTCGAATTTGACGGACCTCCGGGCCCCGTGCCGATCCGGCGCGGCGCGACCGTGATCGGCCGGCACAGCGACGACGACGTGCGCATAAAGGATGTGCGGATCAGCCGTCATCATGCGCGCCTGACCGCGGACTCCGAGCGTTGCGAGATCTTCAACCTGACGATTTCACGGCCTCAGCCAAACCCGATGCTCGTCAATGGCACCGACCGCGATCGCGCCGAGGTGGTCGACGGGGATGTCATCACATTGGGCGGCGTGAGCTTCATCTTTCGCAAGACGCCTGGCTGACCAGGCGCGACCATCACAGCGAGGAACGAGATGACCGACCGCGAACGCACCCGCGCACTGAACATCCCCGGCGCCGAAGAGCCGCGCCAGGGCGCCAACATGGACAACCTGCCGACGCAGGTCATGCTCGACGCGAGCAACGCCAAGGTCGCCCTTCTCAAGGTTGTCGACGGCCCCGGCAAAGGCCAGGAACGGCCGGTCTATAGCGGCAGCAACCAGGTCGGCCGCAGTGCGGACAACCGCATCCCGCTCGACTTCGGCGACAACACGATCTCGCGACAGCAGCATGCGGTCATCAGCTACGATGCGGGCCAGAACGAGTTCCGCATCTTCGACGGCGGCAAGCAGAATCCTGTCCACGTTAACGGCGAGCGTTTGTCGGGCGATCGCCCGCTGTTCGACGGCGATACGATCAAGATCGGATTGACGACGCTGCGCTTCGCACTCATGTGAGACTTGGCGGAGCCGGCCGAACCAGTCCAGCGGGCAGACCGGTGCCCGCACGATAGGTGCGCGTGTGCGTCGAGCGGCTTTGCAACACGAGCGCCGTCCTCCCATCCGGGCCGAGGCCTGCTTGGACTTTCAGGGCCGATCGCCAGCGTTACGCAGACCGTGAGCACAGGAGCATCATGACCACCTTCTCTCCGCGTGAGATCGTTTCGGAGCTCGATCGCTACATCGTCGGCCAAGGCCCGGCGAAACGCGCGGTCGCCATCGCCCTGCGCAATCGCTGGCGTCGGCAGCAGCTCTCGGGCGATCTCAAGGAAGAGGTGCTGCCGAAGAATATTCTGATGATCGGCCCGACCGGTTGCGGGAAGACCGAGATTTCGCGGCGTTTGGCGAAATTGGCGGGCGCTCCCTTCATCAAGGTTGAAGCGACCAAGTTCACCGAGGTCGGCTACGTCGGGCGCGATGTCGATTCCATCATCCGTGATCTCGTCGAAGTGGGGATCGGCCTCGTCCGCGAGGTGAAGCGGCGCGAAGTGAAGGCAATGGCGGAGAAGAACGCCGAGGAGCGGATCATCGATGCGCTCGTCGGCCCAAACGCGCGCGGCGAGACCCGCGAAAGCTTTCGGCGGCAGCTGCGGGCAAACGCTTTGAACGACAAGGAGATCGACATCCAGGTGGCCGAGACGAATTCCCCGTTCCCGACCTTCGACGTGCCCGGCGGTCAGGTCGGCATGATCAACGTCGGCGATATGCTGGGGAAGGCTTTCGGTCCGCGCATGAAGACGCGGCGTACGACAGTCGGTCAGAGCTACGACCTGCTGATGGCGCAGGAGAGCGACAAGCTGATCGACCAGGATCAGATCACGGCAGAGGCAATCAAAGCGGTCGAGAACGACGGCATCGTCTTCCTGGACGAGATCGACAAGGTCTGTTCACGCAGCGACACGACACGCGGCGGCGCCGACGTCAGCCGCGAGGGCGTGCAGCGCGACCTGCTGCCGCTCATCGAAGGCACCACCGTCTCGACGAAGTATGGGCCGGTGAAAACCGATCACGTGCTGTTCATCGCGTCCGGGGCGTTCCACCTCGCAAAGCCGTCCGACCTGCTGCCTGAGCTGCAGGGGCGCCTGCCCATCCGCGTGGAGCTCGCACCGCTGACGAAAGAGGACTTCCGCCGCATCCTGACGGAGCCGGAGGCCAGCCTGATCAAGCAGTATGTCGCCCTGCTGGCGACCGAAGGCGTCGCTCTGACCTTCTCGGACGACGGCATCGACGCCCTTGCCGACATCGCCGTCGCAGTAAACTCCACGGTCGAGAACATCGGTGCCCGGCGGCTGCAAACCGTCATGGAACGCGTGCTGGACGAGATTTCGTTCGAGGCATCCGATCGTGGCGGACAGTCCTTGACGGTCGACGGCGCCTATGTGCGCCAAAGGATCGGCGATCTCGCCAAGAACACCGATCTTTCGAAGTACATTCTCTGAGCGGGCGGGCGGCCCCAGCCCCACGGACGGTCCTGCGTCCCCGGGCGGAGCCGGCGCGGCAGCGACGGCGGAGACCCGGGGTCGCTTGGCATCGATTCTCGGCAAACCAAACCAACCACGCGACCCCGGATCGCCGTGCTCCGCACGACGTCCGGGAAAGCAAGCTTGGGGTAGGCTGGCTTTATTACAATTGCGTCTGTCTGATGCGAACGCGCTTTGGGACGAGCCGGTGCGGTCGAGCATCGCTCACTGCCCTCAACTTGCGTCCCCGGGCGAAGTCGGCGCGTCAGCGACGGCGAAGACCCGGGGTCGCTTGGCATCGATTCTCGGCAAACCAAATCGATCACGCGGTCCCGGATCGTCATGCTGCGCACGACGTCCGGGAAAGCAGACTTGGGGTAGGCTGGCTTTATTGCGATTGCGTCTGTTTGGCGTGAACGCGCTTCAGCGCCTCGTCAGGAGGGTTCAGGGCGTTCGATTGCGCTCGCTTGGTCGCGTTGCTGGCCGTTCGGGCTCGATGAGAGGTGGTTCGGCCGGAGCGGGAGACAACACGACTTGCGGCGTGTCCGCCGGCGCGGCTGCTTCACCGTTGGCCTGAGCATCTGCCGATGGTCCGGTTGCGGACGAGGCGGGCGCTGTCGGAGACACAACATCCGGACTCGTGTCGGGACTTACCGTCGGCCGCCTATCGGCAGCGGGCGCCGTGGCTGCGGCCGGCGACTTGGCCTGTTGCGACACCGCATCGGCATTCACTCGCGGGCTTGCGCCCGTCTTCAACGCGGTCGGCGGTGTCCTCCCATTGTGCCCGAACCCTGGAACGATCCCGCTCAGCCAATCGGACTTGAGTGCCGCTAGGGCGACTCCGCTCGCCAGCAGCACGAGGGCAAGAATGACGAGATTGCGGACAAAGCCGGGCTTCGGCACATGCCGTGCCGGTGATGTCGCGGCCCGCGACGACCCAGGCGACAGCACGGCCTCTGGTGGCAGGTCTGCCGGAGCAGCACCCAAAGGTATGGGCGCATCATCGAGCCCGTCCTTCACGTCGTTCAACTGCAACCGTCCCGGCCTCCCACTCCTCGGTTTCAGGTGCGGCGGCCTCTCTGCTTCCTTGGGATCGGACATGGGCTTGGACGGCGCATCCGCGACGGCCGCCAGCTGAGCGGTGTTGAACTGTGCGTCCCCGGCGGCAGCCGGGGCGTCATCCGGAATGGACGCGGAGGATGATTCTGCGACCGGCTTCGCCGCTGTCTCCGACGTCACCACCGATTCGGCTTCGGACTCGGGAACGAAGCGCTCCGTGCGCTTCTCGCTGGTGTCGTCGATCTCATTCGCGCCGTCCGCATCCGGCCGCCGCACCGGCGCGGTCGTGGCCGCAGCCCGGACCGGCTCGAGCACGCGCGCAACGACGACAGTCGTATTGTCCTGACGTTCGAGCCTGCGGTTCCGAACGCTCTCCAGCAGGGTTGTCGACAGCTTGATCGCGCCATGCTCACGGACATTGTCGACGATCCGCTCGATCTCTCCGTCCGATAGCGTGTTGAGGCCATCGCTGGCGAGCATCAGCACATCGCCCGCCACCAGCCGGAAACCCGACGGGGGAAGATCGACAATTTCCAGCTTACGGCCGGTCAGCGCCGAGACGAGCACCGACTTGACGGCAAGCACCTCGGGATCATCCCGCCGATACTGTCCGGATTTGACCATCAGGCCAGCTTGCGAATGGTCCTCGTTCAGCTTGTGCAGCCGTCCCTCGCGCCAGATGTAGAGATGGCTGTCTCCGACGCTGACCCAGTTCATCTCGCCGTTCGAGACGACCGCCGCCACCACCGTGCTCGCCATGCCGCGATGTCCATGTGCGGGGTCGACACCGGCCGCGATCCGGGCATTGGCGAGATCGAGCACCTCGCGCAAAGCCTGACGGCGTGATCCGGAATGCTCGAAGCGGCCCCCGGCGCCGGCCTCCTTGAACGTGGTGACGACGATGCGCGCCGCTTCCGCCCCGCTCTCGTGGCCTCCCAGGCCATCGGCGAGAATAAGCAGCGCGCCCGAGGCAAGCGGCAGCGCCGCGGCAAGATCCTGCTGCTGTTCGCGGGCACCAATATATTCGGCGGTAGCGAGATCGAGCTGCATCAGGCGGATGTTCCGGTAAAAAACTGATTTGCGAAATGTGCTGCATCGGCAGGGACGGCGCGGATGCCTCCGTATCCACGCTGCGGCCCAGCAAGCTCTTTCGTCGGCAATGCGCTGATCATGGCCGTGGGAGCTCCAGGCGCCGCCGAATTTGCAGGGCGGATGTCAAAATGAGTGCCGCGAAAATAGCGAGGCTGCCACCCGTCAGCGGCAGGAAAAACGGGTCCTTTTGAACGGAGCGCGCCGCAAGAGCGATGAGCAGAGCGGATGCTGCGAGATGGAGCAGGGCGACGGTGAGCTGCGTGACCGCTACCCATCGGCCCGGGCGGCACGCAGCGCAGACGGCCGCCAGCGCCAACAAAGCGACGGAGATCTGCCAGAAGAAGAATGGCAGCCAATAGACGGCCAGCGCCAGCGACGACAGGACGGTCGTAGCGGTCGCAGCGCGGCCGACGTCGATGCTGGCAACACGCGCCAAGGCAACCGTGCGCTCGACGCCGACCCCGATCACCCCGGCACAAACCAACGTGGCCGCTGCCAGTCCGCCGGGGTGCTCGATGCCTCCGATCCAAAGAAACGATCCTGCAGCGATGCCGGCAACGAGCAGCGACGCGATCGCTGCCACGCGACTGGTCATCTCGGGATAGCTCGCTTCCTGGCCAGCCCGCTGCGGCAGAGCGTGATCGTCTTGCGCAAGCCGAGCCGGCACCGCCGAAGACTCGAACGCTGCAATCGGTGCTTGCGGACGCAACGAGGCGCCGAGATCCGAAATGCGGGAAAAGGTCGAGGCGCGCGCCGGCTCTCTTGGCAGGTCGCGATGCGCCCCGACCGCGTCCGCCACAACGGCGAGCTCCGCCTCGTGCACGGCACCATTCCCATTATGGAGAATGTCCCGGAAATCCTGGATCGTTTGGGGTCTTTCCCGAGGCTTCAGCGCCAGACCGGCATTGAGCGCGGCGTAGAAGCTCGGCCGATAGAAGTCGCGTCGAAACGCGTCGATGCGCGCCTCCACCGGCAAGAGCGTATCGCTCAATTGCCGCCTCGACGCCTCCTCCGGCGGTGCTCCGACGAGCGCCGCGTAAAGCGTCGCCGAAAGCGCGTAGATATCGCTCCATGCGCCCTGCAGCTTCGTGTCGAGCGTGTACTGCTCGGGCGGGGAATACCCGTGCTTGACGATCGCCCCGATCGTATGGCTGTGCTCCCGCACGAAACGACGTGCCGCCCCGAAGTCGATCAGAACCGGCTTTCCGTTTGGCCGAATGATGATGTTGTCAGGCGCGATGTCGCGATGGAACATGCCCTTAGCGTGCACCACCTCCAGCGCCGATAGCAGCGGCTCGAGGATCTCGTCGAGCTCGGCTTGGCTCGGCCGATGCCCGAGCGATCCGAGCCAGCTCTTCAGGCTCTGGCCTTCCTCGAACTCCAAAACCATGTAGGCGGTGTTGAACTGCTCGAAGAGATTGAGCACCCGCACGATATGCTCGTGGCGAAATTTCGCGAGCGTGCGTGCCTCATCGAGAAAGTGCCGCTTGCCCTGCTCGAAAAAATTCTGGCCGTTGCCCCGTGTCGACGAGCGGATGGTTGTCGATCCGTCGCGATAGGCGAACTCGGCTGGGAAATACTCCTTGATCGCCACGTCCCGGTCGAAACGCAGGTCCCGTGCGAGGTATGTAACGCCAAATCCACCAGGGCCCAGAACAGTGTCGATCCTGTATTGATCGCTACCGTTGCCAAGAATAGTATTGGTCGGCAGAGGCTGGCGACCCACGTTAAAACTCCGATCAGAAATACGGCAAACCGCAAACGAAGTATAATTTGCGGACCTTGAATGGCAATCTACAAACGTTGTTCACTTATTCGCGAGATTGCCTTTCCGGCCGACCGCCGTCTTCCTTTATCTTTGGCGGTGAAACCATCTGTCCGGGTCATTTGCCAGTCGACAGCAGCTTCGGGCCCGGATTGATCGAGACGCTCGAGGGAGGCTGGTGTCGGTGAATACTACGCTCTCAACGGTTTCCGGTTATTGGACGAGACAATGAAGCATCCCACACGCAATCCCTCTGACACGATCAGCCGTCGCGATGCCGCTGACGAGGCGACCATCATCATCGGTGCCGAGGATCCGAACCAGGAGACGGTGTTCGCGCCGCGCACCGTGCCTGAGCCCGAACCGGTCGCAAGGTCGATCCCCGCGGATCCGGGCCATACGCGCATTCTGCGCCCCATCGGGCTGGAGCCCGACGTTCGCAGCGACCCGGTCGTCGGCTGGCTGGTTGTCCTGAGCGGCCCGGGCAAGGGCAATTTCCGCCCGATTTTCAGTGGCTCCAACACCATCGGCCGCTCGCCCGGCCAGCGCATCCCCGTCGATTTCGGCGATGACGCCATCTCGAGCGAAAAACAGGCCTTCCTCGTTTATGACGGCCGCAAGCGGCAATACCAGCTCGTCCCGAATCTGGAGCGGCCCAATCTCGTGCACTTGAACGACTCTGCTCTGCTCGCGAACGGCGAGCTGAAGCCTCACGACAAGATCACGATGGGGCGGACCACGCTTCTTTTCGTACCCCTGTGCGGTCCGGATTTCGATTGGGGCGACGTCCAATAGACACGACCGGCGTCGGCGCAAACCAGGCTGATGGGTGACAGGTCATGGTTCGCTCGAATCGGCGGAGGTTCGAGCGATGCCTTTCAGCGGGAGCAGCACGAGTGAACGCGCTCAGCGAAAGTGCTTCGAGAGCTTGAGGCCCTGGGCTTGGTAGTTGCTCTTGAGGCCGGCACCATAGAGTACCTCCGGCACCTCGCTCATGCGCTCGTAGACGAGCCGGCCGATCACCTGCCCGTCCTCCAGTACGAACGGCACCTTGTGCGAGCGCACTTCGAGCACCACGCGCGCGCCGGCACCGCCGGCCGCCGCATGCCCGAAACCCGGATCCATGAAGCCCGCATAGTGCACGCGGAACTCGCCGACCAACGGGTTGAACGGCATCATCTCGGCTGCGTGCGTCGGCGGCACGTGCACGGCTTCCTTCGAGGCCAGGATGTAGAACTGGTCCGGATCGAGGATCATGCGCTTCTGGCCACGCGCATGGATCGGCTCCCAATAATCGAGAACGGCACACGCGCCGGACTTGTCGACGTCCACCAGCCCGGTATGCCGCTTCGCGCGGTAGCCGATCAGGCCGCCGTCCGCTCCCGTCACATCGACCGAGAGCGCGACGCCGTCCCTGATGTCCACCACGCCGCCGGAGACCAGTAGCAGGTCCCGTTGCAGGGCATGGAGCACAGCATCGGACTCGACGGGATCGCCGATACGGAAGCGAAGCTGCGACAGGAACGAGCCGCGCCTGACGACGACGGGAAACGTCTGCGGACAAATCTCGGCATAGAGACGTCCCTTGTAGCCCGCGGGCACTGTGTCGAACGCATCGACGCCATCGGCAATCACCCGCGTGAAGACATCGAGGCGGCCG
>Ga0182735_1001618_pt1 | contig 14799 bp, 10 predicted proteins | sample eDN5th30CKraftMG_FD_128524 | JGI IMG/M metagenome (GOLD analysis project Ga0182735, IMG submission 128524) | Enriched Miracle-Growth compost microbial communities from Emeryville, California, USA - eDNA 5th pass 30_C Kraft MG (version 2) (version 2) ... | reverse complement strand
TTCGCCACCGCCGTGAAGGCGATGCCCGAGGTGATGGAATTCTACCGGATGGCGGGCGACGTCGATTACATGCTGCGCGTCGTCGTCGCCGACATGCAGAGCTACGACGTGTTCTACAAGAAGCTCATCAGCGCCGTGGCGCTGAAGAACGTCACCTCGCGCTTCGCGATGGAGAAGATCAAATCGGTGACGGCGCTGCCGGTACCGGCCCTGACCGCGGCCTAAAGTGATTTCGCTATAAATGGAAACGAGAGCTGTCATTGCCGGGCTTGACCCGGCAATCCATCTTCATGGAACAATTCTTCTTATCTGATGGATGCGCGGGTCAAGCCCGCGCATGACGATTCCGAGTCGGCCTGAAACACTCTAGGATCGGCCGACCCAAGGTGCATCTTCGATCCTTTTGCCAAACGCGCCGCCTCGCCAGCGGCGCGTTTGTTTTTGCTCTCGGAACCACGCGTCATATAATCGTTTTTATCGATTGAATATACATATACAATGCGTTTGAACGATTAATCGCGATTTGCGATCAGTGGCCGCATTCAAGGAGTTCGGCCAATGTCCACCATCACTTACACCACCGCGGAGCAGGATAAGCCCCGTGTCCAACGCCGCTTTCAGATCACGGGCATCTGGCCGGGCCTGTTCCTGACGACCCTGGTGGCCTGCGCCGCCTATGGCGTGCACCTGCTTCCTGTCGTCTCGACCTTCAGCCCGCTCCTCCTCGCGATCCTGCTCGGCATGATCTTCCACAATGTCGTCGGCACGCCCGCCAGCGCCAAGCCCGGCGTCACCTTCTCGCTGCGCCGGATCCTGCGGCTGGCGATCATCATGCTCGGCCTGCAACTGACCGCGATGCAGGTCGGCGAGGTCGGCGCCACCGGCATCGCCATCATCGCCGTGACGCTCATCGCCACCTTCCTGTTCACCGGCTGGTTCGGCCGCGTGATGGGCATCGACCCCAAGCTCGCGCAGCTCATCGGCGCGGGCACCTCGGTCTGCGGCGCTTCCGCCGTGATTGCGACCAACACCGTGACCGACGCCCATGACGAGGACGTCGCCTACGCGGTCGCCTGCGTCACCGTGTTCGGCTCGATCGCGATGTTCGCCTACCCCACGCTCGGTACCCTGATGCATCTCGATCCGCGCGCCTACGGCCTGTGGACCGGCTCCTCAATCCACGAGATCGCCCAGGTGGTCGCGGCCGCGTTCCAGGAAGGCAAGCAGGCCGGCGAGTTCGGCACCATCGCCAAGCTGTCGCGCGTGATGCTGCTGGCGCCCTTGGTGATCGCGCTCGGCGTGATCGCCGCCCGCCGCAGCCAGGGCGCCTCCAGCGCCCGCGCGCCGATGCCGTGGTTCGTGCTCGGCTTCATCGCCATGATCGCGCTCAACAGCGTCGTCACCATTCCGCCGGAGGCGAAGTCCGTGATCGTCTCCGTCACCACCTTCCTGCTCACCATGGCGCTGGCCGCGATGGGACTCGAAACCGACATCGGCAAACTGTACGCTAAGGGGCTTCGCCCGCTGGCCGTCGGCGCCGTTGCCTCGGTCTTCATCTCCCTGCTCAGCCTGACGCTGATAAAACTGACGTCGTAAGGATCATGGATGACGCTGGAGCAGCTTCGCATCTTCGTGGCGGTCGCGGAACAGGAGCACATGACGCGCGCCGCCAGCGTCCTCAATCTCACCCAGTCCGCGACCAGCGCCGCCGTTGCCGCGCTTGAAGACCGCTATGCCATCAAGCTGTTCGACCGGATCGGCCGCAACATCCGCCTGACCGATGCCGGACGGCAATTCGTCGTCGAGGCGCGCGCGGTGCTGGCGCGTGCCGCTGCCGCCGAAGCCGTGCTCGCCGACCTCACCGGTCTCGCGCGCGGGTCGCTCTCGCTCGCCGCGAGCCAGACGGTCGGCAATTACTGGCTGCCGCCGCTGATCCACCGCTTTCACCAGAACTATCCCGGCATCAGCGTGACGCTGAAGATCGGCAATACCGAACAGGTCACCGCGTGGGTGCATAGCGGGGTGGCCGATCTCGGCTTCATCGAAGGCGACATCGAAGACACCGGACTGTCGATCAGCCATGTCGCGAACGACGAGCTTGTGCTGGTGGTGGCTGCCGCGCATCCATGGGCGAAGATCAAAAAGCCGGCCGCCGCGCAACTCAAGGACGGGACATGGGTCGTGCGCGAACACGGCTCCGGCACGCGCCATGTGCTCGAACAGGTGCTGGGCGGACTCGGCATTCCGCGCAACGACATCGCCATCGGGCTCGAACTGCCGTCGAACGAATCGGTGCGCGCCGCAGTCGTCGCAGGCGCGGGCGCCACCATCATCTCGCGCATCGTGGTCGCGAACCTGCTGACCTCCGGCGCGCTGGTCGAACTGAAAATCCCGATGCCCTCGCGCCGCTTCTTCCAGCTACGCCACAAGGAGCATCACGTCACGCAGGCCGAGCGCGTGCTCGAGAAGCTGATTCAGGAACAGCAATAGCGTTCGTCGTCATGGCCGGGCTTGTCCCGGCCATCCACGTCTTCTGCGTTGATCTGAAATTTTAAGGCGTGGATGCCCGGCACCGCCGACAAGTTTACGCAGTCTGCGACTGCAATGGCCGGGCATGACAAAAATTTGTAATGAGCGCGATGCCGGTTCAAATCTTCTGATTGTACTCGCCGACTTCCGGATGCGTGCGCAGCACCGAATCCATCGCCTCGAACATGTCGCGCATGCGCTGCTCGGACACCGGGCTCTCCACCACGACGACAAGCTCCGGCTTGTTCGATGACGCACGCACGAGGCCCCAGCTTCCGTCCTCGCAGGTGACGCGCACGCCGTTCACCGTGACGAGATCGCGGATCGGCTGACCGGCGACCTTGTCGCCCTTGGCCTTCGCCGCCTCGAAATGCTTCACCACATCGGCAACGATGCCGTACTTCGCCTCGTCGGCGCAATGCGGCGACATCGTCGGCGACGACCATGTTTTCGGCAGCGCGTTCTTCAGGTCGGACATCTTCTTGTCGGGCGCGCGGTCGAGCATTTCGCAGATCGCGATGGCCGAAACGAGACCGTCGTCGTAGCCGCGTCCGACCGGCGGATTGAAGAAGAAGTGGCCGGATTTCTCGAAGCCCGCCAGCGCGCCCAGCTCGTGCGTGCGCCGCTTCATGTAGGAGTGGCCGGTCTTCCAGTAGGTCGCATGAACGCCCTGCTTCTGCAGCACCGGGTCGGTCACGAACAGGCCGGTCGATTTCACGTCCACCACGAACTGCGCGTTCTTGTGGATCGCCGACATGTCGCGCGCCAGCATCACGCCGACCTTGTCGGCGAAGATTTCCTCGCCGGTGTCATCGACCACGCCGCAGCGGTCGCCGTCGCCGTCGAAGCCAAGGCCGACATCCGCCTTGTTGGCGAGCACCGCGTCGCGGATCGCGTGCAGCATCTCCATGTCTTCAGGATTGGGATTGTATTTCGGGAAGGTGTGATCGAGTTCGGTATCGAGCGGAATGACATCGATGCCGAGCTTTTCCAGCACCTGCGGCGCGAACGCGCCCGCCGTGCCGTTGCCGCAGGCGACCACCGCGCGGATGCGGCGCGAGAACGGCTTGCGGTTGGTGAGGTCGGCGATGTAGCGCGCCGGGAAATTCTCGTGGAATTGATAGCCGCCTGCGGGCTTCAGCTTGAACGCGGCGCCGAGCACGATCTCCTTCAGCCGCGTCATCTCGTCGGGGCCGAAGGTGAGCGGACGGTTGGCGCCCATCTTCACGCCGGTCCAGCCATTGTCGTTGTGCGAAGCCGTGACCATCGCGACGCAAGGCACGTCGAGATCGAACTGCGCGAAATACGCCATCGGCGTGACCGCAAGGCCGATGTCGTGAACCTTGCAGCCGGATGCAAGCAGGCCCGAGATCAGCGCGTATTTGATCGACGCCGAGTAGCCGCGAAAATCATGCCCGACCACGATCTCCTGCTTCACGCCCATCTCGCCGATCATGGTGCCGAGACCCATGCCGAGGGCCTGAATGCCCATCAGGTTGATCTCCTTGCCGAACAGCCAGCGCGCGTCGTATTCGCGGAAGCCGGTGGCCTTCACCATCGGCTCGGACTCGTAGGCATAGGTGTTGGGTTTCAGCTCGGCTTTCGGCTTCGGAAACATGGAAAAGGCCTCGTGGACGGAACGGGGACAAGCCATAGCGGCAGCGACGGCTCGGGAAAAGGCGGGATGGCGTTTCTAGAAATGAATTGCGGCGGTTTGGCAGTCATACTACGGCCAGATGTCTAAAGGATTTTTCTCACATGACCAGTCATCGCCTGCAATACCCGGCCACAAGCCGCAACCGCGACGCCATCCTCGAGGTGCTGCGCGACGTGCTGCCGCCTGCGGGACTGGTGCTGGAGATCGCGAGCGGCTCGGGCGAGCATATCGTCCACTTTGCGAACGCGCTGCCCGCCCTGACGTTCCAGCCTTCCGACCCGGAGGACGCCGCGCGCCTCAGCATCGCGGCATGGACGATGGAGACGGGCCTTTCCAACATCCGCCCGCCGCTCGCCATCGACGCGCGGCGCGAGCCGTGGCCGATCGCGCAGGCCGATGCGATGCTATGCATCAACATGATCCATATCTCGCCATGGGAAGCGACGCAGGCGCTGCTGCGCAACGCGGGGCGCATCCTCTCGAAAGGTGCGCCGCTTTATCTCTACGGGCCGTACCGGCAGGCGGATGTCGTCACCGCGCCGAGTAACGAAGCGTTCGACGCCGACCTGACATCGCGCAATCCGCAATGGGGGCTTCGTCATCTGGACGATGTCGCGGCGCTGGCGCGCGAGGCGGGATTTTCAGCGCCGGAGGTGACGCCGATGCCGGCGAACAATCTCAGCGTGGTGTTCCGGCGGGTGTAGAGAATTGTCGTCCCCGCGCAGGCGGGGACCCAGTCCATCAAAATATAAGCAAGTCCAGACCATTCTGGATTCCCGCTTTCGCGGGAATGACGAGGATAGATTCGACGTCGCCTACTGCTCCAGCACCAGATTGCCGCTGCTGTATTCGAACCGTTTCAGCTTCGACAGATACGCCATGCCGAGCAAATTCTGCTGCAACGCGCCTTCGGGCATCACCAGCGCATCGACATCGCGCACCACCACGCCGCCGATGTCGATGCGGTTGATGCGGGCGCGCGCAGCCTTCGCAGGCCCGTTCGCGGTGTTCACGCTGGTGGTGTATTCGCTGAGGAACGGTCGGATGCCGATCCGCTCCGCATCCTTCTGCGTCAGCGCGATCACGGTCGCGCCGGTATCGACCAGAAAATCCAGATCACGGCCGTCGACACGCGCCTCGGCGCGGAAATGTCCGCTGCGGTCGGAGCGCAGCGACACCCGGCGCACGCCGCTCGTGTCCGGCGTCATCGCATAGGCGTTCATCGCCTTCGACGACTGGCTCTCGGCCTTCGCGGGCAGCGGCAGGTCGAGCCGCTCGGCGACCTTCGCCAGATAGCTGCCGGAGGCGGCCATGATGACTGCAACGATCAGGACGGTACGCATCGCCACGCCTGCTTTCTCAAAACCCTCACCCGACGAAATCTGCTTCATGCGATTCGGCAGGCCGACTCCCCGCCGGGAGGTGTTAACAAACCGCCCGCCCCGGCAGGCACCCGTCCTGTTTCGGGCAATAGGGTAAGCAAAGTCTTAATTTCTGAAGCTGGAACCTGCGACGCTCAGGTTCCGCGCGGCTTCACCCGGCGCGTCGGCTCCGCCGCAGCCGGGTCCTCCGGCCAGGGATGGCGCGGATAGCGGCCGCGCAGATCGGCGCGCACGGCGGCGTAGGAGCCGCGCCAGAACCCCGGCAGGTCGCGGGTCACTTGCACAGGCCTATGCGCGGGCGACAGCAGTTCGACCACCAGCGGCAGCCTGCCGTTGGCGATAGAAGGGTGGACGTTCAGGCCGAACAATTCCTGCAAGCGCACCGCAATGGTCGGCCCCTGCTCGGCTTCATAGTCGATCGGCAATGATGTGCCGGTCGGCGCGGTGAAATGGGTCGGCGCATCGCGCTCGAGCCGCGCGCGCCTGTCCCATGGCAGCAGCGCCATCACCGCATCCGACAGATCGCCTGCAGAGATGTCCGACAACGAGGTCTTGTCGATCAGCGCGGGCGCGAGCCATTCCGCGCGGCTCGCCGCAAGTGCCGTATCCGACAGATCGGGCCATTCGTCAGGCGCGGCCGCGCGCAGGAACATGACGCGGTCGCGCCACTGCTTCAGCGGCTTCGACCATGGCAGGCGATCGAGGCCTGCGGCGGCCAGGCCATCGGCGAGAATTCGCGCGGACTGCTCCGAGGCCGCGACCGGCAAATTCTGCTCCGACAGCGTGATCGCGTGCAGCCGCTTGCGCCGCCGCGCGCGCAGCGCCATCGCCGATTTGTCGAAGCTCGTCTCGTCCTCGATCGTGACGTGATCGGCGAAGCGCACCTCGATCTCGTCCTGCGTGATCGGAGCAGCGAGCAATATGCGCCCGCTCGCGGCGGTGCCGGTCAGTTCGGCGACCGCGATATAAGGTGCCTTCGCCAGCGCCGAGGCCGGATCGACATTGGCGCCGCGCCCGTTTGCCAGCGTGAAACTCGCCTTGCCGCGATTGCGCGCGACGCGGTCCGGAAACGCGAGCGCGAGGATCGCGCCGGTCGAGAGCCCCTCCCCTCTCCCTTGCGGGGAGGGAGAAGAAGCCTGCGCCGTCCATCGCTGCGCCAGTTGCCGCGCGGCTTGCGCGCGCGGGGAGCGGTCGCGCGAAAAATTCTCCAGCCGCGCGTCGAGATCGACACTGTCGCCGCCCAATCCGCGTTCGGTCAGGATCGCCGCGATCCGCGCCGCCTCCTCGCCCGCGCCTTCCCTCGCGGCATCGACGATCATGCGCGCAAGCCGCGGCGGCAGCGCCAGCATGCGCAACGCTTGGCCTTCCGATGTGATGCGCCCATCGGCATCGAGCGCGTCGAGTTCGCGCAACAGCGCGGACGCTTCCTTGAGCGCGACGGGCGGCGGGGAATCGAGAAACGCCAGCGCCGCCGGATCGGCCACGCCCCAATGCGCGAGATCGAGCACCAGCGACGACAGATCGGCGGACAGGATTTCAGGGCGCGTGAAGGCTTCGAACGATGCCGTCTGCGGTTCGTCCCACAGCCGGTAGCACACGCCGGGTTCGGTACGCCCGGCGCGGCCACGGCGCTGATCGACCGCCGCCCGCGAAGCACGCACCGTTTCCAATCTCGTCAAGGCAATATCCGGCTCGTAACGCGGCACGCGCGCCAATCCAGAATCGACCACGATCCGCACGCCCTCGATGGTGAGCGAGGTCTCGGCAATCGATGTCGCCAGCACCACCTTGCGCGTGCCCTTTGGCGCGGGCGAAATCGCGCGATCCTGCACGGCGGCATCGAGCGCGCCGAACAGCGGCACGATCTCGATACTCGGATCGCTGACGCGCTCGGCGAGAAACGTCTGCGTCCGGCGAATCTCGGAAGCACCCGGCAGGAACGCCAGCACCGAGCCTGCATCGGCGCGCAACGCGGACGCGATCGCATCCGCCATCTGCCGCTCGATCTGAACATCCGGCTTGCGTCCGAGATAGCGCGTCTCGACGGGAAAAGCGCGCCCCTCGCTCTCGATCACCGGCGCATCGCCCAGTAGTTTCGAGACCCGCGCACCGTCGAGCGTCGCCGACATCACCAGAATCCGCAGATCCTCGCGCAGGCCCGCTTGCGCATCGCGCGCGAGCGCGAGGCCGAGATCGGCATCGAGCGAGCGTTCGTGGAATTCGTCGAACAGCACCGCCGCGACGCCCTTGAGTTCGGGATCATCGAGAATCTGGCGGGTGAAGATGCCTTCGGTCACCACCTCGATCTGCGTCCTGCGCGAGATTTTGGAGCCGAAACGGACGCGATAGCCGACGCGCTCGCCTACCTTCTCGCCCAGCGTCTGCGCCATCCGCTCGGCGGCGGCGCGCGCGGCGATGCGGCGCGGCTCCAGCACGATGATTTTCCCCTCGCCCACCCACGGCGCATCAAGTAACGCGAGAGGCACCCGCGTGGTCTTGCCAGCACCGGGCGGCGCGACCAGCACGGCGGTGTTGGTCCGCGCCAGCGTCGCCGCGAGATCGCCGAGGACGGCGTCGATGGGGAGGGGCGTGGTGAAGTTCATGAAACCATCAGCGTCGCCCCCGCGAAGGCGGGGGCCCATAACCACAAAAGCGGCTAGCACCCTGCTTATATCAGCTTGTCCGGAAAATATGGGTCCCCGCCTTCGCGGGGACGACATCGCAAATGGCGTGCGGGCGCCTGCTCAAACGAGCAGCTTCAAATGTCTCCCCGCCCGACACTCTCGTAAATGAACCCGAGCGCCGCCATCTCGTCGCGGCGATAGATATTGCGCAGATCGACGATCACCGGATGCGCCATCTCCTGTTTCAGCCGCACCAGATCGAGCGCGCGGAACTGCACCCATTCGGTGACGATCACCAGCACGTCCGCGCCCTTGGCGCAGTCGTACGGATCGGCGGCGTAGGCGATGTCCGGCAGATCGTGTTTCGCCAGCTCCATCCCGACCGGATCGTAGGCCCGCACCTGCGCGCCAAGATCGAGCAAGCCCGTCACCAGCGGGATCGACGGCGCCTCGCGCATATCGTCGGTCTCCGGCTTGAAGGTGAGGCCGAGCACCGCCACCGTCTTGCCGCGCAGGCTGCCGCCCACGGCCGCCGCCACCTTGCGCGCCATCGCGCGCTTGCGGTTGTCGTTGACGGCCAGCACCGCCTCGACGATGCGTAGCGGCACGTCGTGATCGAGCGCGGTCTTCACCAGCGCGCGGGTGTCCTTGGGAAAACACGAGCCGCCGAATCCCGGCCCTGCGTTGAGAAACTTCGAGCCGATGCGGTTGTCGAGGCCGATGCCGCGCGCGACCTCCTGCACGTCGGCGCCGACCTTCTCCGACAAATCGGCGATCTCGTTGATGAAGGTGATCTTGGTGGCGAGAAACGCGTTCGCCGCATATTTGATAAGTTCGGCGGTGCGCCGCTCCGTGTACATGATCGGCGCCTGGTTGAGATAGAGCGGACGGTAGACATCGCCCATCGCCTTGCGCGCGCGCTCATCACTGGTGCCGACCACGATGCGGTCCGGATGCTTGAAGTCGCGGATCGCAGCGCCCTCGCGCAGGAATTCCGGGTTCGACGCCACGGCGAATTCGGCGGATGGATTGGTTTCGCGGATGATGCGCTCGACCTCGTCGCCGGTGCCCACCGGCACGGTCGATTTCGTCACGACAACGGTGAAGCCCTTCAGCGCGCCCGCGATCTCGCGCGCGGCGGCGTGCACATAGCTGAGGTCGGCGTGGCCGTCGCCGCGCCGCGACGGCGTGCCGACCGCGATGAACACCGCATCCGCCTCGCCGACAGGTCCCGCGAGATCGGTCTGGAAATCGAGCCGCCCCGCTTTCACGGAGGCTTCGACCAATTGAGCAAGGCCCGGCTCGAAGATCGGCATCTCGCCGCGATGGAGCGCTGCGATCTTGGCGGCATCGGTATCGACGCAGGTCACGCGATGGCCGAAATCGGCGAAACAGGCGCCCGAGACAAGCCCGACATAGCCAGTCCCGATCATCGTTATCCGCATCGTTCAGCCCGCCTCATGGTTAACGTCTGATTGCCGAATTGCTTCGCCTCTTAGCGGCTTTGGTAACGGGAGAAAACCCATGCCGCAAACCCAAAGAGCAACCCGGCATGACATTTGAATGAATAAACCTGAATGAAACCGGCGAGCCCGAATGTGCCGCCATTATACCGGACATGAGACCGGATATGGGACGATGGTGAGCAAAAACGAGACAGCCCCGACACTCCGCGTGAGCGCGGAGCGCATCGACTGGGTCGATTACGCCAAGGGCATCTGCATCATCATGGTGGTGATGATGCATTCGACGCTCGGCGTGGAAGCCGCCAGCGGCGAGACCGGATTCATGCATCTGATCGTGGCTTTCGCCAAGCCCTTCCGCATGCCCGACTTCTTCCTGATCTCCGGCCTGTTCCTGCCGCTCGTCATCAAGCGCGACTGGCGCGTCTATCTCGACCGCAAGGTGGTGCACTTCTTCTATTTCTATCTGCTGTGGACTGCGATCCAGTTCGGCTTCAAGGCGCCGCATTTCGCGGCGGAGGGCGGAGGCTGGTCGCATGTCGGCGTGATGTATCTGGAGACGTTCATCGATCCGTTCGGCACGCTGTGGTTCATCTATCTTTTGCCGATCTTCTTCGTCGTCACCAAGGCGACGCTGCGCGCGCCCGCATGGGCGATCTGGATCGCGGCGGCACTGCTGGAATCCTCGCACATCAACACCGGCTGGACGGTCATCGACGAATTCGCGTCACGCTTCGTCTACTTCTACACCGGCTACCTGTTCTCGAAACATGTCTTCGCTCTCGCCGAGGCCGTGCGCCGCAACCCGGGAGCAGCACTCGCAGGGATCGGCGTCTGGGCACTGACAAATGCGGGCCTCGTCTATGCCGGCTTCAGCGAATGGCCGGTGATTTCGCTCGCGCTCGGCATCGCCGGTGCGTGCGCCATCATCACCATCGCCACGCTGCTCGCCCGCATGAACTGGATCGATGCGATCCGCTACTGCGGCGAGCATTCGATCGTGATCTATCTCGCCTTCTTCCTGCCGATGGCCTCGACCCGCACGCTGCTGTTGAAGACGCACCTCATCACCGACATCGGATGGATTTCGCTGATCGTCACCACCGCAGGCGTGATCGGCGCGCTCGTGATCTGGTGGGCGCTGCGCGACACGCGGCTCGGCTTCCTGTTCACGCGCCCGGCGATGTTCTGGATCGCCCCGCCGAAGCAGCGGGTGGCGATGCAGCCCGCGGAATAAAGGCCTCAACGCAATATAATCGGCGAAGATTCCCGTGCGCATGACGCGCCCGGGGGTGCCAATTGCGGCAAAACTTCCTAGATTGCCGCCATGGCCAAATCCTCAAAATCCGCCGCGCCGCGCGCGCCCGCCGGAGTGAAAGCTCCCGGCAAGGGCGACCATGTCTTCCTCGTGGACGGCTCGGGCTACATCTTCCGCGCCTATCACGCGCTGCCGCCGCTGAACCGCAAATCGGACGGCTTGCAGGTCAATGCCGTGCTCGGCTTCTGCAACATGCTGTGGAAGCTGATGCGCGACATGCCGCCGGACAACCGGCCGACGCACCTCGCCATCGTGTTCGACAAATCCGAGGTCACGTTCCGCAACAAGATCTATCCCGAATACAAGGCGCATCGTCCGCCCGCGCCCGACGATCTCATTCCGCAATTCGCGCTGATCCGCGAGGCGGTGCGTGCCTTCGATCTGCCCTGCCTCGAACAGTCTGGCTTTGAGGCCGACGATCTGATCGCCACTTACGTGCGGCAGGCCTGCGAGCGTGGCGCCACCGCCACCATCGTGTCCTCCGACAAGGACCTGATGCAGCTCGTGACCGATTGCGTCACGATGTACGACACCATGAAGGACCGCCGCCTCGGCATTCCCGAGGTGATCGAGAAATTCGGCGTGCCGCCGGAGAAAGTGGTCGAGGTGCAGGCGCTGGCGGGCGATTCCGTCGACAACGTGCCGGGCGTGCCCGGCATCGGCATCAAGACCGCCGCACAGCTCATCAATGAGTATGGCGATCTCGACACGCTTCTGCAGCGCGCAGGCGAGATCAAGCAGCCGAAGCGGCGCGAATCGCTGATCGAACATGCCGCGAAGGCGCGCATCTCGCGCGAACTCGTGCTGCTCGACAACAACGTGACCCTCGACGTGCCGCTCGACGAACTGGCCGTGCACGAGCCGGATTCGCGCAAGCTGATCGCCTTCCTCAAGGCGATGGAATTCACCACGCTGACGCGGCGCGTCGCCGAATATGCCCAGATCGATCCCGCAGACGTCCGTCCCGACGACAATCTGAAAAGTCCGCTCGCGGCGGGCGGCCAGGATTCACCGCAAACCCTGCCGCTCGGCGGCGAGCCGGATTCAAGGGCCAAAGGTACATCCGCGACGTCCGCAACCAACACAGGCGCGGCACCGGCCACGACGCATTCGCCGCAGGCGCTGGCGGCAGCCCGCACCGAAAAGGCCGCGACGGGAAAGATCGACCGCGGCAAGTACACGACAATCCGCACGCGCGACGAACTCGATGCCTGGATCGCGCGCGCGCACGATCTCGGTCATGTCGCCATCGACATCAAGGCGACCTCGATCGATCCGATGCAGGCCGACATCTGCGGCATCGCGCTGGCGCTCACGCCAAACGAGGCCTGCTACATTCCGCTCGGCCACAAGAAGTCCGGCGGCGGCGAGGATCTGTTCGCCAGCGGCCTTGCCGAAGGACAGATAGAAGCGGGGCAGGCGTTCGAAGCGCTGCGTCAACTCATGGAATCCGAGGCCGTGCTGAAATCCGGCTTCGACATCAAGTTCACCTCCGTGATGCTGGCGCAGCACAACATCGCGTTGCGCACCGTCGACGACGTGCAGCTGATGTCCTATGCGCTCGACGCCGGGCGCGGTTCGCACGACATCGAGTCGCTGGCCGAGAGATGGCTCGGCCATACCGCGATCACGCATGGCGACGTGATCGGCAGCGGCCGCAACAAGCTGACGCTCGATCAGGTGACGATCGAACGCGCCACCGAATACGGTGCTGAGACCGCCGACATCATCATTCGGCTGTGGCTCCTGATGAAGGCGCGGCTCGTCGCCGAGCGCATGAACAACGTCTATGAATCGCTGGAGCGGCCGCTGGTCGGCGTGCTGGGGCGGATGGAACGGCGCGGCATCATGATCGACAGACAGGTTCTGTCGCGCCTGTCCGGCGATTTCGCGCAAACCGCCTCCCGGCTCGAAGCCGAGATCCGCGAGATCGCGGGCGAGGACATCAACCCCGGCTCGCCGAAACAGCTTGGCGACGTGATCTTCGGCAAGATGGGTCTGCCCGGCGGGCAGAAAACGAAAACCGGCGCGTGGTCCACCTCCGCCTCGATCCTCGAAGACCTCGCCGAGGAAGGCCATGTCTTCCCGCGCAAGATCCTCGACTGGCGGCAGGTCTCAAAACTGAAATCGACCTATACCGACGCGCTGCCGACTTACGTCAATCCGCAGACCCAGCGCGTCCACACCACCTACGCGCTCGCGGCCACCACCACGGGGCGGCTGTCGTCCAACGAGCCGAACCTGCAGAATATCCCGGTGCGCACCGAGGACGGCCGCAAGATCCGCCGCGCCTTCATCGCCGAGAAAGGCCACAAGCTGGTCTCGGCCGATTATTCGCAGATCGAACTGCGCCTGCTCGCCGAGATCGCCGACATTCCGGTGCTGAAGCAGGCCTTCCACGACAAGCTCGACATTCACGCGATGACGGCCTCGGAAATGTTCGGCGTGCCGGTGAAGGACATGCCGGGCGAAGTGCGCCGACGCGCCAAGGCGATCAATTTCGGCATCATCTACGGCATCTCGGCGTTCGGCCTCGCCAACCAGCTCGGCATTCCGCGCGAGGAAGCGGGCGCCTACATCAAGAAATATTTCGAACGCTTCCCCGGCATCCGTGCCTACATGGATGCGACGCGCGATTTCTGCCGCGAGCACGGCTATGTCGAGACGCTGTTCGGGCGCAGGTGCCACTATCCGGACATCAAGGCTTCGAACGCCTCGCTACGCGCCTTCAACGAGCGCGCCGCGATCAACGCCCGCCTGCAGGGCACCGCCGCCGACATCATCCGCCGCGCCATGGTCCGGATGGAGGATGCGCTGGCGCAGAACAAGCTCGCCGCGCGGATGCTGTTGCAGGTGCATGACGAACTGGTGTTCGAGGTGCCGGACGGCGAAGTGGACAAGACCATCCCCGTCATCCGCGAGGTGATGGAGAGCGCGCCGTTTCCGGCCGCGCGGCTGTCGGTGCCGCTGCATGTCGATGCGAGAGCCGCCCACAATTGGGACGAGGCGCATTGATCGCTGGACATTGATTGTTGACGGGCTGCGGCCGCAGTAGCGCCTGCCGTCGGCAGCCGCTAAATACAACCTGTCAACAATTGAGAGATCGTCCGTGTCCACCTCCCCCCGCGCCCGCCTGGCCGACATCATCCGCACCCGCTCGTTCGGCCGCGGCGAGATCACCCTCGCCTCCGGGCGCAAGAGCGATTTCTACTTCAACCTCAAGCCGACCATGCTCGACCCCGAGGGCGCGGCGCTGCTGGCGGAATTGTCCTACGATGCGATCAGGGACGAGAAGATCGATTACATCGGCGGGCTGGAGATGGGCGCGGTGCCGCTCGCGGGCGCCATCGCCCAGCTCTCATGGATGAAGGGCAACCCGATCGCGGCGTTCTTCGTCCGCAAGAAGCCCAAGGAGCACGGCGCGCGGCTCGCGGTCGAAGGGCTCGCCAAGGGCGAAAGCCTGAAAGGCAAGCGCATCGTCATCGTCGAGGACGTCACCACCACCGGCGGCTCGGCCATCAAGGCCATCGAGGCGGTGAAGGATGCCGGCGGCGACGTGGTGATGGTGCTGACCATGGTGGACCGCGAGGAAGGCGCGAGCCAGAATTTCAAGGAGGCAGGCCTCACCCTGCGCACGCTCTATACTGCGACAGAATTTCTTCGACCTTGAACAATCGACGCGCGATGCTAGGTTCGCACCGATGACATCGCTCCGCCGCTTTCTCCTCATCCTGTTTGCACTGTGCCTGCCCTCTCCGGCTTTCGCCGCCGAGGGCCTCAACGGCGCCGGCCTCTCGCTGTGGTGGGGCCTGCCGTTCGTCGGCAT
>Ga0182735_1001616_pt1 | contig 14809 bp, 13 predicted proteins | sample eDN5th30CKraftMG_FD_128524 | JGI IMG/M metagenome (GOLD analysis project Ga0182735, IMG submission 128524) | Enriched Miracle-Growth compost microbial communities from Emeryville, California, USA - eDNA 5th pass 30_C Kraft MG (version 2) (version 2) ... | reverse complement strand
CGCCGCCCGTGCCGCCGCCGCCGCCGATCGATTGCGCGATGAGGCCCGTCGAGCGGTCACCGATCGTATGGATCAGCCCGGAACTGATGCCGACCGTCACCGCTTCGGCGTCGCTTGCGGTGCCTGCCTTGCCGCCGATACCGACCGACGCCGCAACGGAACCGTTGAACGCGAAGCCGCCATTGCCGCCGCCGCCGCCGACCGACTGGACGACGACGCCCGCCGAATCCTCACGATGCGTCGTGACGTTCAGCCCGGTCGTCGAAAAGAATTTCGCGGTTCCGGCTCCGCCGCCACCCGCGCCCGCACCGCCGATGCCGACGCTTGCACCGGCGCTAAGGCCGATCTGGCCGCCGCCATTGCCGCCGCCGCCGCCGATCGACTGCACTATGATGCCCATCGACCGCTCGCGGAACGTTTCCACCGAGCCGTTATAGGTCGCTTCGACCGCCACACCGTTGCCGGCACCGCCGCCATTGCCGCCGATTCCGACGTTCGCCCCCGCAGCCAGGCCGCCGACAAAGCCGCCATTGCCGCCGCCACCGCCGACCGATTGCACCACGAGACCTGCCGAGTCCATGCCGTTGGTGGTGATCGACTGCGTAGCGCCTGCCGCCATGTGCAGGGTCACGGTGCCGGCATCGCCGCCGCCGGCGCCTCGTCCGCCGACGCCGACGCTGGCACCGAGGCTTACATCGGCGGTAAAGCCGCCATTGCCGCCGCCGCCGCCGATCGACTGTACGATCATGCCGATCGAGCGATCGTTGCCGGTGCTTACGCTGCCGCCAATGGTGGCGTCGACGATACCGCCCTTGCCGCCGGCCGCGCCGTTACCTCCGACGCCGACGGCCGCCGCGGCCCCGGCGGAAATCGCGAAGCCGCCATTGCCGCCGCCGCCGCCGATCGACTGGATCAGGACGCCGGTCGAATCCACGCCATGGGTCGTTACTTTCGCGTTGGCTACGTTGTAGTGGACCTGCGCGCCGTCGCCGGCGGCATTGCCCGAGCCGCCCACCGACACGCCCACGATGCCGCCGAGCGCCACGGCGCCGCCGCCATTGCCGCCGCCACCGCCGACGGATTGGGCGATGATGCCGGCCGCTGAACGGCCGCTTGTACTGACCGTAACGTCGCTGCTGTTCTCTTCGAGATTGACATTGACGGTGCCGCCATTGCCGCCGGTGCCGCCGCTGCCGCCGATCGCGACGGCTATATTGGGCGCCACGCCGACCGCGTAGCCGCCGTTGCCGCCGCCACCGCCGATCGATTGAACGAAAACGCCATGCGACCCGTTGCCAGTGGTTTCTATGGTGCCGCCCAGATTGGCGGTGGCGACACCGCCGACACCGCCGCCATCGCCCGAACCGCCGACCGAGATCAGGCCGGCAGCGCCCGCGCCATTGCCGCCGCCGCCGCCGATGGATTCCACCAGCATGCCGACCGAGGCGGTTCCGCCGGTGACGATATGCCCGGTATTGGTGCCCGTCGCGTTGCGGCCGTCATTGCCGGGACCGCCGGTGCCGCCAATGGCGATCAGGCCGCCGCCATCCGAGCCGTCGCCGCCGCCGCCGCCGACCGACTGCACCACCATGCCAGCCGAATAATCCGCATTCGTGGTGATCGAGCCGGAATTGACGCCTTCCGCCGTGCCGCCGAGCGTAGCCCCGCCGCCATTGCCGCCGCCCGAGACAAGCCCGGGGCCGCTGCCGCCATCGCCTCCCGCGCCTCCAGCCGCGCGCACCAGGATTCCGGCCGAGTAAAGGCCATTGGTAACGATCGTGCCGCCGTTGTCGACATAGGCCATACCGCCATTGCCGCCATTGCCGCCATCGCCCGAATCGGAGCCGAGGGCGCCGAACCAACCGCCACCCACGCCGCCATTGCCACCATTTGCCGTGGCCTGGATGCCGGCGGAGAAGATGCCGTCTGTGGTGATGTTGCTGCTGTCTGTGGTGGTGACGCTTACCGTGCCGCCACTACCGCCATTGCCCCCATTATAGCCTTTGGTGACAAGGAGGATCGTGAATATTCCCCCTTCCCCGCCCGTGCCGCCGTTGGCACTGGCGCTAATTCCGGTAGCTCCGCCCAAAAACGGGTTGCCGTTGCTGGTTACGATGGTTGCCGTGTTGGTAAGCGTTACCGAGCCGCCATTGCCGCCATTGTCGCCGGAACTCACCGTGCCGTCATCGCCCGTGCCGCCATTGGCCGTGCCCAGATAGCCGACGCCGCCATAGGTGATATTGACGTCGTTCTGATGGTTGATCGTGCCGCCGTTCTCGCCCTCGCCGCCGTTCTGGTTGATGAGGACCTGCTGCGCATGGACGGCAGCGGGAAGGAGCGCACCAAATCCGGTCAGCGCCGTCGCGCCGAGCAGCAAGGTCAACCGCCGCATCAGGATGTCGCGGCTACGCCGCTGCGCGGCCGGAAAATTCCGCGATTGCGCCGGCAAGACCGGCCCGGACCCCGCTGCCCCAAGCTTCATATGCCACCCCCCACCGCGAAGCTGGCATCACCGCTCTCAGGAGCCGGATACCGCCATCATAGGAGTCCAATGCACTTGACGACGTTCATGTATGAAAAGCTGACACCCGGCCTCTCCGCCAAGCATCGGGTCAACAGACTACATGAGGCTGCACAGGAATAAACTCGAAAATAACATTCCGCTAACAAAGGCGGGCGATGTGACTTTTATGTAACCTGTAGCTTAACCATGATGCGGACGCAGACGACCCGCCTCCAGTTCAAATGCGTCGTGGCAGCGCCCTTGCCGAAGATTGTTTTCAAAGCGGGTGCAAACAGTGTAGCGAGCGTCCGAAGGACGTTGGCGAACGGGGGCGGAATGGGCGCGGAGCGCCGAGGCGACATCGCGGGCCGTGATTGCGGCGAACCGGAGCCGGCACGACCGCCGGCTACCGGCACGATCCACGTCGCCTGCGGCGCCGACGACCGCATGGTGCTGGCGGCGCTGGTGCTGGCGACGTCGCTTGCCGAGAGCGGCACCTGCCGGTCGATCGTCTTCCATCTGCTGCACGCGCCGAGCCGCTACGATCTTGCGGGCTTCGCAGCGCGTTGGCAGCATCCGCATTTACGCATCGTGCTGCACGAAATGCCGCCAGGCTACCCCGGCCTTCCCGTCGCGCAGCCCTATTCGCCGGCGATATTCTTTCGGCTCGCCCTCGCCGATGTGCTGGGCGACCTCGACCGCGTGCTCTATCTCGACGCCGATACCGTTGCCTGCCAAGACATTGCCGATCTCCATGACATCGCCATGGAAGGGCGGCCGATTGCCGCCATGCCGGACTACAACCTGTTCCATTTCGAGCTGCACAAGCCAATTCCCATCCGGGACCGGTTCGGCCCCTCGCTGCTCTATCTCAAGGAGGAACTCGCCATCGCCTATCGCGGCGCCGGCGACTATTTCAACTCCGGCGTATTGCTGCTCGACCTCGCCGCATGGCGTCGCCTGCGGCTTACCGAGGCGTGCCACGACTTCATCCGTGGCCGCCGCATGCAATGGCCGGACCAGGATGCGCTCAACGTGATCGTCGGCAGAGATTACGTTGCGCTGGATGCGCGCTGGAATACCATGACCGCCGCTCTTGAAAACATGGCGGCTCCGCTGACGCCTGACCAGGCGACGCTGCGCCGGCACTGGAATGACGACCCCTGGATCGTCCACTATACCGGCACGCGCAAGCCTTGGCTGTTCTCGCCGCGCCCGGTGCCGCATGGCGACCGCTTCTGGCGCGTGGCGGCAAAGACCCCGGCCGGCCGCGTCCTGAGGGCCGGATACCGCAACCAGATGCTGCGCGCCCGCCTCGGCCGGCTGGCAGGCATGCTCAGTCGGTAGGGGCGGCAGCAAAGGAGTCTCGGATGGAAGCGCAGTTCCGCGAAGATGTCATGGCCGCCGGCGACGCGCCCTTCCTGTCCGGTACGGGCGGGCGCGGCATCGTCACCTGCGCCGGCGGCGTGCGTCTTTTCGTGTGCGTCTACGTGCTCGTCCGCATCCTGAGGGAAACGCTGGGCTGCAAGCTGCCGATCGAGCTGTGGCACTTCGGCGGCGAGGAGATCACGCCCGCGATGCGCAGCCTGCTGTCCGGCCTCGATGTCGACCTGATCGATGCAACCGCGGTCCTGAAAGACCATCCCGCAGCCATCGCCGACGGGTGGCAGCTCAAGGCCTATGCGCTGGTCCACAGCCGTTTCGACGAGGTGCTGTTCCTCGATGCCGACCAGGTGCCGGTGCGCTACCCCGCCGAACTCTTCGACTGGCCGGACTACCAGCGCATGGGGGCTGTGTTCTGGCCCGACGTCATCGACCTCAGGGGCGACAACGCCATCTGGACGCTGTGCGGCCTTGCCGGCGAGACCTGCCGCTCGTGGGAGAGCGGCCAGATCCTGGTCGACCGCCGCCGCCATTGGCGCGCGCTGAACATGGCGCTGCGCCTCAACGAGCGGGCCGAGATCGTCTACCGCATGATCTATGGCGACAAGGACACCTTCCTGCTCGCCTGGCGCATGGCGGGCGCTGGCGCGGCGGTGGTGCCGCACCTGCCCTTCCGGGACCAGCGCATCCTCGTCCAGCGCGATTTCGACGGCCTGCCGCTGTTCCAGCACCGCACCGGTACCAAGTGGAACTATCAAGGCCCGCAATACGAGATCGACGGCTTCGTTCATTGGGATGCCTGCCTCGGCTTCCTCGCCGACCTTCGCGCTGCCTGGAACGGCCGGCTGTTCTTCCCGCCCGACCGAAGCCTGGCGGCACGCACGGAGGAGAACCGGCTTGCCGCCGCCGGGGAACTGCGCCTCGCCCATCTCGGCGACCACGACACGATCCTGAGCCTGCTGCCTGGCCACCAGATCGGCGCCGGCCGCAGCATCGACCGCCAGAACTGGTACGTGGCCGAAGCCGAAACCGGCTTCGATCTCGTCCTGCACGACGGCGAGCGCATCACCTACCGGCTGTCGCACGAGGGCGACGGCCGCTGGGCCGGCGAACGCTTCTCGCTGCCCCACGCCACGGTGCTGCTGAGCGAGCCAGGGGTGCGTGCGAAGAAGTCGGACGAAAGCGGCGGCGTCGGCCTTCTTGTCGAGGCTGTCGCCGCCACCTCCGGCTACCGGTCGCCCGCGGACGACGCGGCACGCCAGCGCCTCGAGACGACGCTGAGCCTGCTGCTTCAGGCCGAACCCGGCATGGCGGAGGCATTGCAGGTGCTGAAGCGGCGATCACCGCAGTTCGGCCCGATCGTAGACACCGTGCTCGCCGCGCGCGATGCCGCGCGGCCGAAAGCCATCGTCATCGACCATGACGCCTATGCCAAAGGCTACGTCAGCGGCGGCAAGATGCATCTGTGACCCGGCCTTCGATCCTCGTCCTCGCCCCGACGGCGCCAGCGGCCACCGGCAGCGGCCTGGCCATGCGGGCCGGTACCTTTGTCGAGGCGCTGGCGCGCGTCGGCCATGTCGATGTCGTCATCGTGCCGCTGTTCGGGTCGCCGACGGCCGCGGCCCTGGCCAGGCTGGCGCGGCTCACCGACCGCGTCGCGATCGTCGATCCGCGCGGCCGTCTCGACAGCCATTTTTCCCTGATCGCGCGGCTGGCCGACCCTGATGCGCAAGCCGAGGCTTTCGCCCGTTACGGCCGGCCGAGCCTGACGGCACCGCTGACCGTCGAGGTTGCAGCCGAGGTTGCCGCAGCGACCGCAGGCCGTCACTACGACCTCGTCCACGTAGCACGAACTTATCTGGCGCCGCTGGCGCTGTCGCTGCCCTTGACGGCACCCGGCGGCGGGCGGCCGGTGCTGACGCTCGACGCCGACGAGAACGACCCCCGCCTGATGCAGCGTCAGGCGACTATACGGCGACGGCAGGGCAGCGACCACGCCGCCCGCATCCTCGACCTCGAAGCCCTCGCCCACCAGCGGATCGCGGCGCAAACCCTGCCGGCCTTCGCCAAAGTCTGGGTGTCCTCGCGGCAGGACATGAATTCGCTGCACCGTTTGGTGCCGGGCGCGCCCCTCGAACTCGCCGCCAACGGCACGGCACCCGGCCCGCTGCGGCCCCGACGCCGCGGCCGCCCTCCCCGCGCCACGCTGCTTTTTGTCGGAGCGCTCGGCTACGAGCCCAATGACGAGGCCGTCACCTGGTTCCTGCGCCGGGTCTGGCCGCGCCTGCGTCATGTGGCCGGCCTCGAGTTCGACATCGTGGGCGCCGCGCCATCGCCCGCATTGCGGCGGCTGGCGCGCCGGCAAGGCATTCGCCTGCATGGCTTCCAGCCAAACCTCGCTCCCTTCTATCGCCAGTCAACGCTAGTCGTCGCACCATTACGTACCGGCGCGGGAACGCGCATCAAGATCATCGAGGCCGCGATGCAGGGCGTGCCCGTCGTCGCCACGACGCTAGCCGCCGAGGGGCTGCCGCTCCACGCCGGCCGCCACCTCTGGCTGGCAGACCGGCCGGAAGATTTTGCCCGGGCCATCGTCGAGGCGCTGCGCCATCCGATGCAGCGCGCCCGGCTGGCCCGCGCCGCCCGTGCCGCGGTGCTGCGCGGCAACGACCGCTCCCGCATCGTCGCGCAAATCGCAGTGCAGGCGCGCGCGCTGCTGGCAGCCGGGACTTGAGCAACGCCACTCGCGCAGCTATTCCTCCGCCAAAGCATCAGGCATTCGGACGGGGCGGAATGGGCGAGACGGCGCGGAAAGACGCGAAATATGTCAGGATCGACGGCCTCGAAGTAAACAGGATGCCGGACGGCTACGTCGTCTATCATGCCGAGCAGGACAAGGTGCACTACCTCAACCCCTCCGCCTCCATGATCTTCGAACTGTGCACGGAGACGACCACCGTTGCCGCCATCACGGCCTATCTCCAGGAAACCTATGCGCTTCCGGCGCCGCCGACGGTCGAAGTGCAGGCCTGTCTCGAAGAACTCACCGCCCAGGGAATAATCCGTCCGTGCTGACCGTTTCGGTGCGCACGCTGCGGCACGAACTCGTCATACACGCACCCGACCGGAAGACCGCCGACGCCTTGCGCTTCATGCAGGCGCGGCCGCGCATCCCAGGCGAGCCCGCCGAGCGGATCGACATCGAGGTCGAACGCTGCTGCGGCTTCCTCTCGCTCTCGCTTCCCGGCCATGCCCGCCACGAGGGCACCGCGCAGTCCGTGCTCAACGAACTGCACGGCTTCCACTTCGACCTGACGCGCTCCGAGTTTCCGCAGGCGGCGCTCATCCACGGTGGCTGCCTCACCTTCGAGGACGGCCACACGGTGGTCGTGGGTGACAAGGGCGCCGGCAAGACGACGCTGCTCGCCTGTCTCGCCGTCGAGGGCTGGCCCGTCTGCGGCGACGAGCACGTCGTCGTCGGGCGTGACGGCGCCGCCGCACGGCCGCGCTCGCTGCGCGTCAAGCCTGGCACCCTGCCCTACCTGCCGCCGCGGGCGCGCGAGGTTGTGCTGAACGCGCCCTTCGTCGTCGACTGGCAGGGCTCGCCCGTCCATGCGGTCGAGCCTTCGGCGCTTGGCATCGACTGGGTCCTCCACCGCCGCCCGATCCGCAACCTGGTCTTTCTGTCGGGCAATCACGGCGGCCGCTCGCGCCTCAGGAGAATCGGCTTCGAGGACGCGATGGCGCGACTGCTCCTCAACGTCATGCTGCCGCAGCAGGGCCGCGCCCTGGCGCTGGGCGAAATCGCCGCCGTGGCGCGTTCCGCACGCTGTTGGGAATTGCGTAACGGGCAGTTGAAAGAGACCGCGCGACACCTCTATAATGCCGTCCACGATATCCGGGGGCATGACATTGCGGCCCCGCCGGATCGAAAACGCCAATAGGGATGGAAGCCGATGATGCGCGAGCCGGGCGAAGCCGAATCGATCGACATTGAACGCCGCGAGGCATTGCGGGTTCTCGCACGTGCGGCTTGGGCAGCCCCGGTCGTCGCTTCCTTCGCGCTCGGCGGCCTCAGCGTGTCGTCGACATGGGCGCTGGCGGCGAACGGCCCGACCTCTTCTTGACAGCCAGCCGCGCGCACGGGGGCCCAGCCCCCCGCATCAGCGCGGCCATGATCGTCCGTAACGAAGAACGCTTCCTCGCCGGCTGCCTTGCGTCGATCGGCCAGGAAGTGGACGAGATCGTCGTTGTCGATACCGGCTCCGGGGACCGCACGCGCGACATCGCACGTGACGGAGGGGCCGTGGTCATCGACTATCCATGGCACGACGATTTCGCAGCGGCGCGCAATGTTGCCCTCGAGCGCGCCACGGGCGACTGGATTCTTTACATCGATGCCGACGAACGCCTGGTGGTGCCGGAGCCGGGAGCCTTGCGCCGCGCCGTCGCCCTGCCCGACGCCGTTGCCGGCCGCGTGCGCTTCCGGCCGCGCGTGGCCTATACGCCCTATCGCGAGATCAGGCTTTTCCGCCGCGACGAACGCATCCGCTTTCGCGGCCGCATCCATGAGACGGTCCATCCCGACATCGACAGGGTGGCGCAAACCGACGGAATGCGGCTGGTCGATCTGGAGATCGGCATCGACCATTTCGGCTATGAGGGCGATATGACGGGCAAGCATGCGCGCAACCTGCCGCTGCTCGAGGCGGCGGTCGGCGACGATCCGGAGCGCGTCTTCCTGTGGGCGGACATGGCGCGGTCGCTGGCGGCTGCCGGACGCCGGGAGGAAGCGGAGGCCGCCTGCCGGCGCGCCATCGCCCTGTCGGCAGCGGCCCGCGCCAATGCCAAGCAGCATCGCGACGGCGTCATCGCCTGGCTGGAACTGATCGGACTTTACGCCGGGACGGATACGGAAGTGGCGGCGCAACTGGCGCGCGAGGCGTTCGCCGCCTTTCCCGAGGACATGGCGCTGCGCCTGGCCGCAGCCCGCACCGCCCTCGCGGCCGGCGAGCCCGAAGCCGCGCTGGTCCTTGCCGAGCCTTTGTGCGGCATCGATACGGACAGTTTCATCGATCCGCTCATGGCCTACGACAAGCGGATTTTTGGCGAATGGGCGCTGGACCTGAAAGGCGCGGCTCTGTTGCGGCTGGGGAGGCGGGCGGAGGCGGCGGACGCCTTCCGGCGAGCCGGCGAACTCGCCCCCGGCAATCCCGCCTATCGGTTCAAGGCGATCGCAGCCGCCGGCCGACCCTGAGCCGGCGCGCACTTTTCACTCGCGGCGGATCTTGGGCAGAAGGCGAAGGGCGGCCCGCGTCCGCGCGCTCAAGCCGCCCGTCCATCCGCGTGCGCCTGTCTCGGCAAGGCGGCCGGGTGACCAGGCGAGCCGGATCGTCTCGCGATAGCCGGCATAGCGTAGCCCTGCCGCCTCGCCGAAAAGCCGTGCCGCGACCGCTACCGAGGCCGCACATGCATCCGGCTGCGGCTCGGCATCGAGCGGCAAGGCCAAAAGGTCCCGGCCAAGCGCCAGCCACAGGTCGAGGGCAGCAAGCCCCGTCGCGTTGCTGGCGGCCAAGCGCCGAACGGTCGCCCGCCCGGCTTGCGGCATGAGTTGATAGGCGCAGCAGAATTCGTAGAGCCCCTTGAGGTCGACGGTGCCCCGGGCAAAGCCGCTGTGGCCGAAATGATGATGGATCAGGCCGTGCCACGAATGCGCCGCCGCCGGCAGAACGAAGGCATGCGCGCCCTGGCGCGTCTCGCGCCGGCTGATGGCGCGATCTGGCGGGTCGGTAGGAACGGGTCGGCATAGGGATTGCCGCCGCGTCGGTGAATCTCGATCCAGCCGGGCATGTCATCGCGAAACAACAGGTCGAGATGGTGCCGGTTGGGCCGCTCGGGGGCGCCGGGCAGCGGCGCGAAGCCTTGCGCCTTGAGCAGGTCGTTGGCCGCCTTCGCCGCCGCGCCAGGCAGCAGGAGGTCGAAATCGCGCATGCTCCGCTCCGGCTCGGCGCCGAGCCATAGCGAGCGGGCTCCCTTGAGCAGAATGGGCTCGAAGCCGCCGGCATTGAGCAGCCCCACGACGTGCAGCAGCGCCTGCCGCTGGGCCTCGCGCCGCGCTGCGTGCTGCGCAGCGAAAGCCGCCAATACATCGGCGGGCGCCATCGCCCCTTCCTCCAGCCGACGCGGCCTTGGCGGCGCCAGCCCGCGCTCGGCGATCCTGGCGGCGAGCGGCGCCGTCAGCCGCGCCGCCTGCGCCGCTTCGAACAGCGCTTCCCACAGGTCCGGACGAAGGAGTTCGAGCCGCAGGCGCAAGGTCTCTTCGGCGGCCGGCGCTATGGCAAGGCAGCGCAGCAGCGTGTTCCGGCCGGCAGCGCTGGGATCAGGGCCGGGGTCAGGAACGGGCATGGATGATCTCGAGATCTGGAACGCCCCAGCATTGCACGCCCATGTCGCGGGCCATGATGGCAAGTCCTTCGGTCTCGATCTCGCCAAGCCCCCATAGAGGGTGCGGATCGCGCACGGCGGCGCTGCGCAGGCCGTAGCGGAAGGAGGGAAACACCAGCCCATCGCGGTGCAGGTCGGCGCGCACGAGCAGCATCGAGCCGCCAACCGACTCCAGCCGCACCAGCGACTGCCCGGCGAAGTCGTGCAACGTCTTGGTCCCGCCCTCGCTCCAGGCGTTCCGGTCGAAGGTCTCGCCGCCCGGCTCCAGCACGCAGTTCGGCTGCACGATGTCGCCGCCGGTCGCCAGCAGGCGGTGCAGCGTATCGGGCGGAAAATCGACGATATCGACATCGAGCCACAGCACCCAGGTCTCGTCGGTGAGCGCCGCAAACAAGAGGTGGTTGCGGGCGCGGGCAAGCACCGCCCGGCGCGCAAGCTGGAAAGCCGGTGTCCAGCGCGGCAGGCCGGCGGGGATGCGGAAGCCGAAGTCGCGCTTGGCGATCACCACCCGCGACGCGCGGCGTTCAAGCTGCGGCCGCAGCGCTGCCAGGCGTTCATGGGTGCCATCGAGGCTGTCGCTGTCGAGATAGCCGAGCGCCAGCCGCTGGCGCGGCCAGTCGAGGCGCTCGAGCGCGGCGAGATGCATGTCGAGATACGGCACCGCATCCTTGACCGGAGTGAGCACGAGCACGGTAGGAAGGGAGTTCGACGCCTGCATCGGCCACCGATCTTAGCTGCGACCGTAGCGGCTTATGATATTTCCAGGCCCGCCTCAACCGCCATGCCGCTCAGGCGGAGATGGCCGGCAGCGGCCCGCTGTTCTCCCGCTTTCTTCCCACCAGTCCGGCAATCGCCGGGATGGGCATAGGATGGCCGAACAGGAAGCCCTGCACTTCCGTGCAGCCTTCGGCCTGCAGGAAATCGATCTGCTCCTGGCGCTCGACCCCTTCGGCAAGCACCGAGATCTTGAGCGTGGAAGCGAGCATGATGGTCGCCTTGACGATCGCCGTCGCGGCCTCGTCATGAAGCAGGCCGTCGACAAAGGAGCGGTCGATCTTGACCTTGTCGAAAGGGAACACCTGCAGGGTCGACAGGGACGAATAGCCTGTCCCGTAATCGTCCATGGCCACCGTCACGCCAAGCGCCTTGAGCTGGCGGATGACGTGCAGGGTCCGCTCGCGGTCCTCGATGATGCTCGCCTCGGTGATTTCGAGTTCCAGCCTTGAGGCCGATAGCCCGGTGACCCGCAACATCTCCTGAACGATCTTCGGCAGGTCGGCCTGGGTGAGCTGTGCCGACGCGATATTGACGGCCACCCGATAAGGTTTCTCCCAGATGGCCGCTTCCGCGCAGGCGGTCCTCAGCACCCATTCGCCTATCGGAACGATGAGGCCGGTTTCTTCCGCGATGGGAATGAATTCCGTCGGCGAAACGATGCCCCGCTTGCGGTGATGCCAGCGAAGCAGGGCCTCGTAGCCGCTGACGAGGCCGGATTGCACGTCGAGCTGGGGCTGGTAGTAGAGTTCCAGTTCGTCGCGCTCGATCGCCCTGCGAAGCTCCATGGTAAGGGCGCTGCGCTCGCGCCGGCCCTCGTCCATCGACGGCTCGTAATAGCAGATCTTGTCGCCGAGCGAGCGCTTGGCCCGGTACATGGCGAGGTCGGCCGCGCCGATCAGTTCCTCGGTATCCCGGTAGTCGTCCGGGGACAGGCAGATGCCGACGCTGGCGCCGACGGACAAGGTGATCGACTCGCGCTGCAGCGGTTCCAGCACACAGGCGACGAGGCGCCGCGCGAACTGGTCGACTTCCGACCTGGCGCGGACATAGCGCTTGACGGCGATGAACTCGTCGCCGCCGACGCGCGTGATCATCTCGCCCTTGCCCAGGAGCTGGATGAAGCGCTGGGCCAGGTTCTGCAACAGGAAATCGCCGGTATGGTGCCCATGCACGTCGTTGACTTCCTTGAAGCGGTCGAGGTCGATGACGAGCACCGCCGTCTGCAGGCCGCTCTCGTTGTCCTGCCTGAGGAAGCCGGGCAGGTTCGCCGACAGGAAGGCGCGGTTGGGAAGCCCGGTCAGCGGGTCATGCAACGCGGCATGGCGGAAACCGTCGATGAGCTCGCGCTGCGAGCGCGCATCGATGATATAGAGCGCGACACCGGCGATGATGGCCATTGCCGCCAGCACCAGAACGGCCAGGAACTCGCTGGAAATCGTCCGCGGCCGCACGAAAACCGAAGGGTCCGGGACGAGGGTGGCCGCGCCCATCGCCGTAAAGTGCATGGTGCAGATGGCAAGCACCAGCAGCGCCATGGCGAGCGGCCGGCTGAAGCGGAAATTGTGCCTGGCGATGATGTGGGTGGTCGCCGTGCCGAGACAGAGCGCGAACACGACCGAGGCGGCGACCAGCGTCCAGTCCCATTGAATGCGCCCCGCCACCTCCAGCCCGGCCATGCCGGTAAAATGCATGGCGACGATGCCGAGGCCGATGACAATGCCGCCGCATTCGCCCGGCACGCCCCTCGCCCCGCTGGTCGCCAGGAAAAACCCGCCGGCGCTGAAGCTGATGGCAATCAGCAGCGATGCGATGGTAAGCACCGGGTCGAAGGCGTGGTCCATCGGCAGTTGGAACCCGAGCATCGCCACGAAATGCGTGGTCCAGATGGCGGCGCCGCAGGCCATCGCCGACAGCAATATCCACGAAAGGCGGGCCTCGTGAGACAGCCGCCGGGCCCGGTCAAACAGCCGAATCGTCATCACGGCGCTGGCGACGCACACGATCGCAGCGACCAGGACGAAGGAATAGTCGTGATCGTAGGTAAGACATGAAACGACTTTGAACAAAGCCCGCCCCCTTCTACCAGCCCGAGGGTACGATACTCCGGAAATATGAAAGAAAGACCTAATTTGCCGGCGTAGTTTCGCCCTGGAGACCCGAACACGTTCGGTCGAGCAAGGGGCGTGGCGGCAGGAAAAGAAGGCGCCGGGCTACCGACAAATATTTTGGGCGAAAATAACCCCGGCGCGTGCCGGGTGCGGCCAAGAGATAGGATTGGCCGGGCGGGGCTTCAGCTTGTCTGGTAACCCGCCGGAAAGACTTGGCTCCGCTTCCTGCCCGGCCTGATTAACCCGGCCGGCGGTCGCGGAGCCTTGCGTCATGCTGCGTCGGCGATGTCGGATCCGGTGTCGAATACGCCTTCGGGGAGCGACAGGGCCTTGGCGATCCTGTCGCGATAGCCCTTTTCAAAGCGGTGGCCGGCCTCGATCTGCGCGACCTCGTCGACGGTCAGGCCGCTGGTGACGGCCACGCTCTCGATGCTGTAGCCGAGGTGTTCCCGGTAGGCGCGGATGATATGCACGCCGGCCGAAATCGCCTTGGATACCTCTTCCGGCAATGCGAGGGGTTTTGAAGTCATCAGTTCTGCCTCCAGTAAAAGAGATCGGCCGAGCGAACTCGAAACGCCTGCAAAGCCGATTTTGAGGGCGGATGCACAAGGCCCGAACGGGCATCATCCGAAAAGGCGCGAAAACTCTCAAATCACGAGAGACGCTGGCGCAATATGGAGACTGTCGCCGGATCGATCAAGTACCCTGCCGCGACAAGATGCCTGCGGCCGTTCGGCCCGGCCGGTCATCCACAGCCGGGCGCCGCAAATGGGCGCTTTTGCGAGGCGCAATCTTTTTATCGCCGGAACAAACATTCGTGATCGGGCGTCCGTCGGCGAAACCAGGCCGTGAGCGCCCTGCGCCATTCGTGTATCCCTACAGCGAAGCGACGGTCTTCAGCGCCCCCTCGAGCATATCGCCCTTCTCGTCCTTCAGCGCTGCTTCGCGCAGCCGCCTTATCCAGTCGGCGGCATCCTCGCGGCCCTTGAGCATGGCAAGCGCCGACAGCACGCGGTCGAACTTCGACTGCGAGCGCGCATGGGTATCGCTGTAGCCCTTGATCAGCCGCCGGCAATCGAGGATTTCGACGCCGAGCGCATAATCCTGCGCCGCATGGTCAAGCGCCAGCCGGTACCAGCGGTCGAGGTGCTCGGCCTCCATCTTGTGGCGCAGCAGCGAGCGCCGGAAGCGGCGCAGGCCGCCGATGAACCACAGCGCCGCAAATCCGGCGAGGCTGTCGGTACGCACCCGCCGGCCGTGGTTGATGCGCCGGTCGAGCCATGCCGCAAGCTTCGGCCGGGCCTCGATGTAGCGCCCGAGCCCGGCCGGCAGCGTGCCGCAGAACTCCTGGATGCGCGGATGGAAGTACTCCGTCACCTGCAACACCGAGCCGTCCTTGACGCCGACCTCGCGGCGCACGCGCCGGCCGCGTCCCGAGCGCGTCTTGAGATCGGCGACGCGGATCATGTCGTCGTAGCAGAGCGCGTTGGCGAGATGCTTGGCCGCGGCAAGGGAAAGCCGGTAGCCCTGCCCCGCGCCGTCCAGCCTGACCGCCTCATCCAGCCGGTCGAGATAGTCGCGGCCATAGGCAAGG
>Ga0182735_1001615_pt1 | contig 14810 bp, 8 predicted proteins | sample eDN5th30CKraftMG_FD_128524 | JGI IMG/M metagenome (GOLD analysis project Ga0182735, IMG submission 128524) | Enriched Miracle-Growth compost microbial communities from Emeryville, California, USA - eDNA 5th pass 30_C Kraft MG (version 2) (version 2) ... | reverse complement strand
GGCGCAATGGGCCAAAATGTGAACTGGATGATTTTTATCAAGAAAAGGGCTATTTTCCGGCCTTAAAACCAGACGAGAAAGAGACGGTGACTTTGGTTGATCCTTTCGAAAAACGGCAAGCGGTAGCGGTAACCTTGGGTAATAGTTATGACGATTGGGCTTTGGCCGAAATGGCGAAGGAACTCAAGAAAGATGCCGATTATGATTTATTTAAAGACCGTGCATTTAATTATAAAAAGCTATGGCACCCCGAGCAACGGTTATTTATGCCGAAAGACCAACAGGGTAATTGGATAGCAATTGATCCGAAGTTTGATGGTGGTATGGGTGGACGGGATTATTATGATGAAAATAACGGGTGGACTTATGCTTGGCAGGTACAACAAGATATACCGGGGCTCATTGCTTTAAATGGCGGGAAAGAAGCATTTGAAGCGCGCTTGGATCAATTGTTCCGCGAAGGGTTGGGGCGAAGTAAATATGCCTTCCATGCTAAATTTCCGGATGCAACGGGCTTAGTAGGCCAGTATTCGATGGGCAATGAACCGAGTTTTCATATCCCTTATTTATATAATTTTACCCAGTCTCCTTGGAAAACACAAAAGCGCATACGCATGCTTTTAGATACGTGGTTTCAGGATAATATCTTCGGCATCCCGGGTGATGAGGATGGTGGCGGGATGACTGCTTTTGTAGTCTTCTCATCCATGGGCTTTTATCCGGTTACACCCGGAAAACCCGTATATACCATCGGCAGTCCGCTCTTCGAAAAAACAAGTATTCATTTACATAACGGTAAAACATTTACCGTGCTTGCAAAGGGCGCATCGGTGGTGAATAAATATATTCAGCAGGCCAAGTTAAATGATCAGGTTATCCGTACACCATGGTTTACGCATGAAGATCTAATGAACGGCGGCGTACTGGAACTGGTCATGGGGCCAAAGCCAAATAAAAATTGGGGTATTGAATAATCAATGAAACTGATGAAGAAAATAATTGGACTGATAGGATTATCTATTGCTGTGCTTATGACTTATGCGCAGAGCGGAATGAAAAGTATTCAGGAATTTAATGTGTTGCCGCAAAACGATGCTGCTACCAATACAGCAAATTTGCAAAAGGCAATTGATTGGGCATCGCGTAGTGGGGCAGCGCTTTACGTAGAACCTGCCGAATGGCCGTATACCGTTCTTGGTGGACTCATCCTAAAGCGCAATGTTTCGCTGGTGGGTGCTCAAGGACCGACCCCACGCGGAACGCGACATCCGGAAGCTAAACGACCTGTTGGGAGTGTCTTTAATATTGTGGACGATAGTAAGCCGTTTATCGTGGTCGAGTCAGCCTCCCGATTGGAAGGCATCCAGTTTTGGTATTCCAAACAAGAATTGACTGACCCAGCAAAAATTATTCCTTACCCACCCACGATTCAAGTGAGTAAGACCAGCCATACCCAAGGTGTAACGCTAAAGAACCTTACTTTTTATGGTGAGTACATGGCCATGGATTTTGATGCCGACGCACATGCCCCCTGCGAGCTTATTTTGATTGAGCAATGTTACGGCTATCCGCTCAGTGGTGAATTTATCAAAATCAATTACTGTTATGATATTCCACGTTTTTTACACTGCCACGTGAACCCAGCTATCATGCGGGAAATAGGATTCCATTATTCGAAGGCGGTTATTGATGCGGTAGTAGATAAAAAGACTTTTGCTTATAGCATTAACCATACAGATAATGCACAGCTGATTGATTTATTTACGTTTGCTACATGGGGCGGTATTCATTTAGGTGAGGAAAGTTATGGCCAATTAACGAATTTCAATTTGGATTGCGTAGCTGTGGGCATTTTAAAGCAAGGAGCGAACACCAAAAACCGGAACTGGCAAATTGCTCAGGGATCTATTATTGCGAATGCGGGTGCTACTTTGGAAGAAACACATCCACTCATTATTGAGGGTAGAGGGCACACGGCTATTAGTAATGTAGAAGCTTTTTCGGGAGGGAATGGTGCACTGACCAATTTAGGGCAATCTGCCGATTATTTATTGGTGAGGGGAACGGAGCCGCTGACTATTTCACTGATGGGGTGCCGGATGCGGAATTATGCATCAGAAAAACCCATTACTATCCAAAATCCAATGGCACGTATTCAGGCTGTGGCGTGTGTAGACAATAAGGAGCAATTTTATAATGTCATGGTGGATGGTCAATAAATTCGCTTACGGGCGTTATAAACAAGATGGACGATGATTTTTAGTACGTATTGGATGAAAGGTGTGCTGACAATGTTCGTTGTATTTGGATATTGTGCAACAACGGTGGGCCAAGAACAGGAACTTAAATTATGGTACGCTCAACCAGCGGGTAAGGTGTGGGAAGCTGCACTGCCCCTAGGTAATGGGCGTATTGCCGGTATGGTATATGGTAATCCTGAAACAGAACAGATTAGTTTGAATGAGGCAACGGTATGGAGCGGAAGCCCTTATCGGAATGATAATCCGAAAGCTTTGCAAGCATTGCCAAAGGTGCGGCAGCTCATTCAGGATGGCCGATATAAAGAGGCAACCGAATTAACCAACAGCGATATCAAATCGCCAGGAAGTCAGGGAATGGTTTATCAGCCCGTTGGCGATTTGTTGCTTCATTTCCCGGGGCATGATCGGTATACCGACTATTATCGGGAGCTCAATATTGAAAAGGCGATCAGCAAAAGTTCTTACCATGTAGGTGGTGTACGGTTTCATCGAGAGATATTTGTGTCTATTCCTGATCAGGTGATAATGGTTCGATTAACGGCTGATCAAAAAAAGCAGTTAACATTTTCGTTGGCTTTCCGATCGCCCCAACAAGCTAGGGTAGAAACTGTGGGAAAAGAGACGTTACGATTAACTGGTACAACGGCCAGCCGTGCCGGTATTGAAGGTAAAGTAAAATTTGATGCACGGGTACAAGTAAAAACAAAAGGGGGAGCGGTCAAGGCGATGGGCCAAGATAGCTTAATGGTGGAAGCGGCTGATGAAGTATGGCTGTATCTGTCTATCGCTACCAACTTTGTAAACTACCATGATGTGAGTGGTCATGCGAGCCAAAGGGCAGCGGCTTTCTTGAAAGACGCGTGTGGGCAATCTTATCAGACACTTCGGAAACGACATATCAAAGCATATACACATTATTTTGATCGGGTGAAACTCGATCTTGGAACTGTAGAAGGAAGGTTGAATGAACCTACCGATAGGCGTGTTGAGCAATTTAGCCGGCGCTTCGACCCTCAATTGGTGGCTCTTTATTTTCAATTTGGGCGGTACTTGCTGATTGCATCTTCCCAACCCGGTGGGCAACCGGCCAATCTGCAAGGAATCTGGAACAATAAAATGGACCCGCCGTGGGGAAGTAAGTATACCATCAACATCAATACAGAAATGAATTATTGGCCGTCTGAGTCAACAAACTTGTCTGAGATGAACGAACCTTTGGTACAGATGGTAAAAGATTTATCGGTTACGGGTAAAGAAACAGCCCGTATGATGTATGGCACTAGGGGATGGGTTACGCACCATAATACGGATTTGTGGCGGATGACTGGTATGATTGACGGGGCCAATTCGGGAATGTGGCCCATGGGGGGTGCTTGGTTAACTTTACATCTCTGGCAAAAATTTCTATATAATGGCAATAAGGATTATTTGAAAACCATTTATCCGGCACTTAAAGATGCAACGCTGTTTTATGCCGATTTTTTGGTGGAAGAGCCCAAAAACAATTGGTTGGTTGTTTCGCCTTCAGTTTCGCCAGAAAACAGTCCGTCTATACATGCGGGCTATGGCCTGACCGCTGGGGCTACCATGGATAATCAAATCTTGACTGAACTTTTTGATGCCTTGATCAAAGCGGCCCAAACACTCGGGGTAGATGCGGATTATGCTGCCCAAGTGCAGCGGCTAAAAGACCGTTTACCTCCCATGCAGATTGGTAAGGAAAACCAATTACAGGAATGGCTGGCAGATTGGGATAATAAAGGCGATAAGCATCGCCATGTTTCTCATTTATTTGGTCTGTACCCCAGTAACCAGATTTCGCCCTTTAAGCATGGGGCACTTTTCTATGCTGCACGCAACTCGTTGATTTATCGGGGTGATCGTTCTACAGGCTGGTCGATGGGATGGAAGGTGAACCTATGGGCGCGGCTCTTGGATGGAAATCATGCTTTATCGCTTCTTAAAGACCAACTATCGCCCGCCCAGCAGCGAGCAGAAAGTGGTGGGACTTATCCAAATTTATTTGATGCACACCCTCCTTTCCAGATTGATGGAAACTTTGGCTGTACATCGGGCATTGCAGAAATGCTGATGCAGAGTCATGATGGGGCTATTTATTTGTTGCCCGCGTTACCTAATGCTTGGAAAACGGGCCATATTGCTGGTTTAAGGGCGCATGGAGGATTTGAAATAAGCGACCTACACTGGGAAGATGGTGTGTTGAAAGAGGCAACGATTACCTCAAATTTGGGTGGAAACTGTCGGATTCGTATCGATGCAGGGATGAAGCCGCAATCAAAACAAGCGTTAATAGAAGCACAGGGCGAAAATACCAATTTTTATTATCAAGAGTTGGCCATTAAGCAGCCGCTGATTTCTGCTCAGGCAGATAGGCAAGCCATTGATAAACCGCTAGAGGTACATACGCGATGCTATGATTTCATGACAGAAGCTGGTAAGACTTATACCATTCATTTTATGCACCATAACTGATAAATTATTCAAAATCGGTATAGAAATACAGATAACTATATGAATAAGCTGCCCAGTTTCATTAAATTGCGCTGTAGATAAACCGTCAGAAAAATAATGAACAGACCAAAAATTAATTAACAACCATTATGAAACGTAAAGAATTCATTAGAAACACTTTAATTGGAGCCGCTGGGATAACGATTTTGCCTAGACATGTATTGGGCGGACAAGGGTTTTTAGCTCCAAGCGATCGGATCAACCTGGGATTTATTGGAACGGGAAAGCAGAGTATGTATCTGTTGGGTGCTATTAGCCAGTGTAAAGAGACAACTGTGCTGGCTGCAAGCGATGTAGATGAGCAAAAACTGCAGCGGTTTATAGCAGCTGCCGTTGCTGAAAACAAGAAAAAAACAGCTGCCACAGTGGATGCTTATGCCCATTACCGCGAGCTTTTGGAACGAAAAGATCTGGATGCGGTGGTTATCGCTTCTCCAGATCATTGGCATGCGCAGATGGTTGTAGATGCAGCGAAAGCTGGGAAAGATATTTATTGTGAAAAGCCGCTTTCGCTGACCATTGCGGAAGGCAGGGCCATGGTAGATGCTACTCGGAAGTATAAGCGCGTATTTCAGACCGGAAGCATGCAACGATCATGGAAGGTATTTCGGGATGCAGCCAATTTGGTAAGTAATGGCTACATTGGTACATTGAAAGAAATCAATGTTTCGGTAGGTAAGCCGGTAAAGGCGTGCGATTTACCTTCGATGCCTACCCCGGCTTATTTGGATTGGAACAATTGGATTGGCCCCTCTTTATACCGGGCTTATCATCCGGTATTGTCGCCGCCATTAGGTGATGAAAGTTGGGCGGGCTGGCGCAATTACCGCGACTTTGGTGGAGGATATATTACCGATTGGGGTGCTCATATGTTTGATATTGTACAATGGGCTTTGGAGATGGACGACTCGGGCCCAGTAGCATTTGTGCCGCCCGAAACACCCGATGCAGACGAAGGGTTATATTTTACCTATGCGAATGGTGTACGGGTAAACCACAAAAATTGGGGTACAGGTAATGGAATACAGTTTGTGGGCCAAGAGGGAACGATTGAAGTGACCCGTCAGTTTTTACGGTCTAACCCAGATTCGATTGTGAACACGGTACTGAAGCCTTCTGATAAGCAGGTGTACCATAGCGATAATCACTATCAAGATTGGATTGATGCCATTAAAAAAAGATCAAAACCCATTGCAGATGTAGAGATTGGCCATCGTACGGCTTCGGTATGCAACGCGGTAAACATGGCTTATGAATTGCAACGGCCATTAAAATGGAATCCTAAAAAAGAACAGTTTGATGATGCCTTTGCAAACCGCATGATATCCAGACCTTATCGGGGTAAATGGGATTTTACTGATTTTTAAATGAATAACAATTATGAACGGGATCGTCCATAAACAGTGGAGGTGTTTGGGGTATCTTCTACTCATCAGTTGGAGTACTTTAGGTGCAGTGCATGCGCAATCGCATCCTGTGTATAGAAACCCCGCTTTATCTTACCAAGAAAGAGCAGCAGATTTATTAAAACAGTTAACCTTAGAAGAGAAAATAAACCTCTTGGGTTATCGTAATAAAGCAGTATCCCGTTTAGGGATACCTGCTTATAATTGGTGGAACGAGGCACTCCACGGTGTGGCTCGGGCAGGTGAAGCAACGGTATTTCCGCAAGCCATAGGTATGGCGGCTACATTTGATGACTCCTTGCTGCATGCTGTAGCAGATGCGATTTCTACCGAAGCACGTGCCAAATATAACCTGAGCGGTGATGAAAACGGGCATCGCCAATATTATGGATTGACATTTTGGTCGCCCAACATCAATATCTTTCGTGATCCGCGATGGGGAAGAGGGCAAGAGACTTATGGGGAGGACCCTTACCTAACGGGACGCATGGGAGTAGCTTTTGTACAAGGGCTGCAGGGAGCCGATTCGCAGCATTTGAAAGCAGCGGCATGCGCTAAACATTTTGCGGTACATAGCGGACCAGAGAAAGGCCGTGGAGCGTTTGATGCGATTGTAACAAACAAAGATTTGCGCGAAACGTATTTACCAGCTTTTAAAGCATTGGTACAGGCAGGAGTGGAAACCGTAATGGGTGCTTATAACCGGGTAAATGGAGAACCTTGTAATACCAGTGAAACCTTAATCGGTATCCTTCGGAACGAATGGAGGTTTAAAGGACATATGGTAACCGACTGTGGTGCCCTGGATAATATATGGCGCGACCATAAAACCATTCCAACCCGTTTAGAAGTTGCAGCAGCGGCTATTAAAAGCGGTGTAAATTTAGATTGTTCTACCCTGTTGCAAGATGAGCTGATGGAAGCTTTTAAACAAAAATTAGTAGCCGAGAAAGATGTTGATGCGGCTTTGATGCCTTTGTTAATGACGCAGATGAAGCTAGGTTTTTATGACGATCCACAAAAATCACCTTATGCACATTATGGACTAGACAGCATACGAAATACGTACCACGTAACGCTTGCTCGGAAAATGGCTCGCGAGAGCATGGTGCTGTTAAAGAATAATCAGGTATTGCCTTTAGTGAAAAAAGATTTGAAAGGTGTTTTTGTAACGGGGCCTGGAGCTTTTAATGCCGATGTGCTTTTGGCTAATTATCGAGGCATGTCGAGTAATTTAGTGACGTTTGCAGAGGGTATCAGTAAAAGTGCTGGGCCGAGTATTGCCGTGAAATATGAAATGGGGTGTACGTTGGAAGATACGGTGCATTTTGGTGGCATCGGTAATGCAGGAGAGAGCGATGTAACCATTGCCGTTATTGGACTGAGTCCGCTCATGGAAGGGGAAGAAGGAGATGCATTTCTTTCTCGTAATGCCGCTGATAAATTAGATTTAAGCTTTCCAACGGCACATGTGGCCTTCTTAAAGGCACTTCGTGCTGCTACTAAGAAGCCCATTGTGGCCGTTGTAACCGGAGGTAGTGCTTTGGATATCGCACAGATTGAACCATATGCCGATGCAATTATCATGGTCTGGTATCCGGGAGAGCAGGGGGGGCATGCTTTAGCCGACCTGATTTTCGGTGATTATTCGCCTTCGGGAAAACTACCTGTTACCTTTTACCACACGGTAAAGGATTTGCCCGATTATCGGGATTACAACATGGCGGGTAGAACGTATCGTTATGTTGAAAAGCCGGTGTTGTATCCGTTTGGATATGGTTTAAGCTATACATCATTTGCATATACTTGGAAAAGAGAGCCAGCCAATGCCTATACGCAGCAAGAGGTATTGGCAATAGATGTGCAAGTAAAAAATAGGGGCAACTATGATGGAGATGAAGTGATACAGGCTTATATCCGATATCCGGACGCACCCGGAATGCCTATAAGGGAGCTCAAGCAATTTAAACGGATTTTTATACCAAAAGGAGGCCAGCAGACTGTACATTTGGAAATACCCATGGCAGATTTGAAAAAGTGGGATGAAAAAGAGAGCGCTTGGAAATTATATAAAGGCCGTTATGAATTGGTACTGGGAGCGCATGCTGAAGATGTGAAGCTAAGCAAAGCATTTCAGGTACGTTAGTTCATGGATGATGAAGTATGGATACATTATTCCAGCTTCTTCTGTCGGCGTTCTGTTAAATACTTTCGGATGGGTATATCATATAATTTCATAACGAGGTGGGCCATGCCCACTAAGAGTAGGGTTCCGATAATAACGATATAGACCAAGGTAGTCGTATCTGGTTTACGATGAGTAAGGTAATGGCCAAATATCCAGATGACCGCGTAATGGGTCATGTACAGGGGATAAGATATTTTTCCAGCGTATACACATATGTTTTTCCAGGTAGATGATAAGCTGGTGCCGGCACCTAAAGCAACCAATAGCGGAAAATAAAAAAGCACTACAAGCGCTTCGGCCATCCAATTCCATGTAAAATGAGGCATGATAAAAGCGAGTATCAACAAAAGGCTTAAACCTACAAAGCCCAGGCGATTTTTAATGATCCAGTTAGAGCGGTATATCAGTAAGCCGGCCGAAAAGGAATAAGCTAGACGGGCCCCTCCATGCCAGAAGGTATCGTCGTTCCATCCACCCAAGAGGTTTCCTGTACGGTAGCTGATCCAACCGAGTAGGATAGCTGCTAGGCATGTGAGCAGCAATAAATAACGCCGATTGAGCTTACACAAAATAAAGGCGTAGCCTATATTGGCTATATATTCCCAAAACAAAGACCACGCAGGTGCATTGAGGCCGAAGAGGTTAAAGGCGCGATCTTCCATGATAGGGAGTGGAATGAGTAAAATAGAACAGAAAAAAAGAAGTAGAATTTTTCCGAGGCTGTATAGCTCAACGGTATTTTCGAACGGATCAATGAAAAAGGCAACCAGTCCTAACACGGCACCTAATATGACCAAAGGATGCAAGCGAATCAAACGGGATTTAAAAAACTCCATGGTACCCATTTTTTCGATGCGTTGATCATATGCATAAGCAATAACAAACCCCGAGAGACAGAAAAAGAAATCGACGGCCAAGAAACCATGACCAATCAAGTTTTGGCTGGCATCTGTATAAATCCATTCCATAAAATGAAAAACAACGATGGCTAAGGCTGCAACGCCTCTTAATCCGTCTAAGACGTGGAAATGTTGTTTGGTTTGTAAAAGTTGTGGGCTTAGTTTTTCCATGTTGCCCAATATTACAGAATTTACGTCTAACTAGCTAACATCTCTTGAGCTTTATTAATTGTTTTTCGTAAATCAATACCTTTTCCTAATACGCCTTGAAATAAATCGCCCGTTTCTTTCAAGCGATCTAGGGCGTTTCGTATAGTGAAATCGTGCATGCTCAAGCCTGGTTTCACTTCATCCCAGCTAAGGGGCATAGAGACTGTTGCACCTGGTTTAGGGCGTAGTGAATAGGGGCCTGCTATGGTTGCGGCGGGTCTGTTCTGAAGGAAATCGAGGTACATTTTTCCTTTGCGACTTTTTACCTTACGTTCTAAACTGGTGAAATCTGGGATTTGCTGGTGCACTAAGCTGACAATGAGTTTCGCAAATAACTGCGATTGCTCGTAAGTATATTTGGCTGCCAGTGGAATGTAAATGTGCATTCCGGTAGAACCAGATGTCTTTGGATAGCAAGGAACACCCAGATTGTCTAGCACTTTTTTTACCTGTTGTGCCGCCTCGATGACCTGTTCAAAAGTATTTTTATCCGGATCCAAATCAATGACGCAATAATCCGGATTGTCTGGCGATTGAACGCGACTGAACCAAGGGTTCAGCTCGATACAACCCAGCGATGCCATCCATAGCAATGTTGCCTCTTCGCTTCCAACCAAATATTCTTTATGCTCGCCTTCGCTGGTGGTGTAGGGGTAGGTTTTAGCCCACTCAGGAGCTTTCCCTTTGACATCTTTTTGATAGAAGCTTGGGCCATTGATGCCGTTTGGAAAGCGATTCAGTGACATAGGTCTGTCTTTTAAATAAGGCAGGATAAATTCGGCTACACGATAATAATAATTGAACATGTCGCGTTTGGTAATGCCATCATCAGGCCAATAAATTTTACTGAGATGGGTGAATTTGAGCTCGTGGCCGTTTACCTGGCGTACTTGTGTTTCTTCTTGAGGGTTCAATAATGTGCGGCGCTCGTTTTGGGCCGGTTTGGTGGCTTCGGTTAAGTCTTTATGCTCAGCCTCTGCCACCGTTTTTTCTGTATCAGTAGGAACTTCTAAGGTAACTTCTAGCGCACTTTTATCTTCCCGCATTCCTTTAAAAGATGCTTGCCTAAACAAGCCTTCACTCGTAATCTCAGCAAAATTTACTTCGCATACCAATTGCGGTTTTAACCAAGTGGGTTTCGCCCCGAGCCGTTGGGGGCGGAACCGGGATGGTTTATCTACATCAGGTGTAGCGGTAAATGGCACCTTGTTGGTAATCAATGGCTTAAATTGTTTCATCATCTCTTTTTGCACTTTATCTGAAAACCCTGTGCCTACTTTACCTACGTAGCGCAATTTTTTACCTTCATATACCCCCAATATGAGGGCGCTGAAAGCCTTTGATGTACCGGCGTTCTTGGTAAAGCCGGCAATGACTACTTCTTGGCGACGTTGAACTTTAATTTTCAGCCACTCCTTTGAACGCCGATCTGCAGTATATGTACTGTCTGCTTTTTTGGCCATAATACCTTCTAAGCCAACTTGCTCTGCAGCGTCAAAAAAATCGATGCCACGTGCAGCAAACACTTTGCTTTGTCGAATCCGATCGTCATTGGTAGGGAGGATGTCTTGTAAAATCGCTTGCCGTTCTAGTAAGGGTAGGCTCATTAAGTTCTTTCCTTCATACCACAAGATGTCGAAAACATAATAAACCAGGTCGCCGTCTGCTTCGCTTCTCCAATTTTGTAAGGCGCCAAAATTAGATAAACCTTTATCGTTTAACACTACGATCTCGCCGTCAATGAGGGCATTGATTTTCCAGGTTTTTAAGAGGTCGATAATGGGATAATATTTATCAAAAGGAATGTTGTTGCGCGAGATAAGTTGTACACCCTTTTTGTCTACATGGGCGATGGCACGATAGCCATCCCACTTGACTTCGTATACCCAATCGGGATCATCAAAAGGCTCATCGACCAAGGTTGCCTTCATCGGCTTTATCTTGGTAGGAGCAGGAGACGATGGGGCTTTCTTTAATACCGCAGCTACATCCACTTTTTGTGGCTGCTTGCTTTCAGCTACCTCATGGGAGATGTGTTCGTCTGCTGGTTGCGGGGATGGTTTGTTTTTTTTCCTTCGGGCATCCTGCGTTTCCTGATGACCGTTTTGCCATACTTGATGACTATTCTTTTCCACCTGCTTCATGGTATTGCCCGATAGTACCGATTTGTCTTTTTTGGTGATATCGGCCTTATTGGCGAACGCATCTTTGTGTTTAATAAGCAACCAGCCGTTTTCGCCCATCCCCTGCGTTTTTACCAAAGCATATTCGCCCTCCAATTTTTTTCCATGAAGACGAATTTTGAGCGAACCTTTAGCGAGTTGATCTAATAGGTGTTTTTCTTGGGCCTTTTTGCTACTGAAAGATTCAATTGGCTCGTAAGTGCCTTCGTCCCATACCATAACGGTACCTCCTCCATATTCACCTTTTGGAATTATACCTTCGAACAATCGATAGTCCATCGGATGATCTTCCACCATCATGGCCAGCCGTTTGGTTTGGGGGTCGGTAGAGGGGCCTTTAGGTACTGCCCAACTTTTCAGTACACCGCCCATTTCCAAGCGGAAATCATAATGTAAACGAGAAGCATCATGCTTCTGAACCACAAAAGTAAGGTGTTTCCTATCAGGGCTTTTTCCAGAGCGTGGCTCACTCGTTTTCTTGAAGTCCCTTTTTTTTCTATATTGATCGAGCGCCATATTCAAGTGATGTTAGTGATTGTATGATCATTAACAATTTCTGATTCAATGGGTTTGGAATTACCTCTTTATACAAGCAAAAAGCACAGTTTATTGTTATAAAATAAAAAGCAATAATTTATGATTCGTTTACCCCTATATCTACCCGGACAAGAACGTGTTCGGTCTGCCGATATACTTGCCGTAGACATCGGTGGCACTAAAACAAGTTTCGGATTATTTGAAGTACGAAAAGGAACGGTACGCTTGGTACAGGAAACGACCTATCCGTCAAAAAAATATGGGTCGTTCGATAAGCTATTAGAGCAATATTTAAAAGAGCAAGCTGTTGGTCAGTTTGATGTGCTTTCTATTGGTGTGGCTGGTCCCGTAGTGGATAACCGGGTACAACTGACTAATTTATCATGGGAAATTGATGCCGCAGGGATACAGAAAAAGCGCAAAATTGCTGCGGTATACTTGTTAAATGATTTGGAGGCTACGGCATATGGTTTAGTGGGAATAGAACCGGATGACTTGGCTAAAATTCATGTTGGCAGTCAAAAAGAAGGTAACATGGCGATTCTGGCACCCGGGACCGGTTTAGGAGAAGCCGGATTATTCTGGGATGGTACGTATTATCGCCCTTTTGCTACAGAAGGTGGACATAGTGAGTTTGCTCCACGTACGGAGTTGGATATAGAATTGTTTCATTACTTGCGAAAAGAAACACCTTTAATTAGTTGGGAATACCTCATTTCTGGCGACGGTATTTATCGGATTTATCGTTTTTTGCGTGATGCGAAGGGATATAAAGAACCCACTTGGCTAACAGAAAAATTAATAACAGAAAACCCCGCGGCAGTGGTGAGCCATACAGCTATGCGCGAGCTGAATGAAGCTTGTGTGAAAGCCATGCAGCTGTTTGTGACGTATATGGCACGCGAAGCCTCTAGTTTGGTGTTAAAACTCAAAGCAACGGGAGGATTATTTTTAGGAGGTGGTATACCCCCTAAAATCTATCCTTTATTGCGAAGTGAGCTGTTTTTACAACAATTTACACAAAGCGACCGGATGGATAAACTGCTACAAGATATCCCGATTTATGTTACTTTGGATAGTAAAGCAGCATTAATAGGGGCAGCTTATTTTGGTGCCTTTGGAAATAAACACGAAAAGTAGATTGTTAAAACCTAACCGGACATGAACATCGTCCGGTTAGGTTTGTTTGTTTAGGTGGCTTAATTCAGTTGCACTGTTTGCGGTCCAAACTCTTCAAAGAAGATACGTTCTTTATCAACTCCGTATGCAGTTAAGTCGGCATACGTTTTTTCAATAAAAGGTTTGGGGCCACATAGGTAATATTCGGCCTCGGGTAGAAGCACACTTTCCTTCACCTGTGCTAAATTTAAACGACCCGGCTTGATCAGGCCATCATGCTCATCATGCTGCTCATAAAACACAATGTGTTCAAACCATTCATGCGTATCATGCCAATCATGCATCTGCTCTTTAAAAGCATGTACACGTTCAGAACGACATGCATGCACCCACTTTACCGGGCGCGTATGATTCGATTTAGTGAGATGTTCTACCATGGATATAAAAGGTGTTTGGCCCACACCACCACTTAGTAACACTAATGGGGCTACACTTTCTGTATTGAAAGTGAAGTTACCTGCAGGAACACTCACTTCTAATAAATTTCCTACTTGAATATTTTCATGAAGGTAATTGGAGAGCGTACCTTTGATACCTTTATCGAAGTTGATTTCTTTTTTAACAGATATGCGGTAATACGTCTCATTGGGAGCCGATGAGATACTGTATTGTCGGGGTTGCGTAATGCCTAATTCAGGTAAAAATATTTTTACCGTTAGGTACTGGCCGGGTTTGTGTAAGGTGACCTGTTGACCATCGGTAGGGTACAAATAAAAAGAGGTGATTTCATCCGACTCCTGTACCTTTTTCTTTACCGTAAACGACCGCCAGCCTTTCCAACTACCCGGTTGGGCTTCTTTTTGCTGATACATGGTTTGCTCTAAATTAATCATCAATTGAGCTAACTGATTATACGCTTTGGTCCATGCTTGCAACAGTTCATCGCTCGCTTGGGCACCTAAAACTTCTTTGATGGAAGCAATGAGATGATTACCCACTATTTTATATTGTTCGGGTTTTATTTGCAGGCTGGTATGTTTGTCTCCAATATGCTGTAAAACGGGTAGGAGTACACTCGGGTTTTCAATGTGTTCGGCATAAGCCAATACGCTTAGGGCAAGTGCTGTTTGTTGTTTGCCACTATGCTGGTTCCCCATATTGAAGATATTTTTCAGCTCTGGATTGTGTGTAAACATACGCTGATAAAAATGTTGCGTTAAGGTAACGCCATGTTCTCTTAGAACGGGGATTGTCGCTTGAATTAGGGCTATTTCTTGTTGTGAAAGCATAAAAAATAAATGAAAGTGTTTCTAGTAGATTGTTATTGTTTGTTGATGAACTATATCAACGGAGTAGACGAACTGTTTTGATAATACATGAGTTTTTGTAAAAACATCTGAGCCATTTTTTCTGCCCGCCATAAGGCATCGCTAGCTATTTTACCTGTAAAATTAGACTCAATTGTTTCTTGGAAT
>Ga0182735_1001612_pt1 | contig 14815 bp, 15 predicted proteins | sample eDN5th30CKraftMG_FD_128524 | JGI IMG/M metagenome (GOLD analysis project Ga0182735, IMG submission 128524) | Enriched Miracle-Growth compost microbial communities from Emeryville, California, USA - eDNA 5th pass 30_C Kraft MG (version 2) (version 2) ... | reverse complement strand
TCGACCCGCCGGTAGATGACGTCGACGCGCATGGGGCCGGCGGTCGTGCGCATCCACACCCGCCCGCCGGAGCAGAACAGGTCGCGGCCCTCGACGAGCTCGACGCCCATGAGCCGAGCGAGGAGGGTGTGCTCGAAGTAGGCGGAGTTGAAGACGCCGGGGGTGAGGACGACGACGGTCGGGTCCTCGATCCCGTGCGGGGCGCTCGCGCGCAGCGCCTGGAGGAGCCGGGCGGGGTAGTCGCCGACGGGCTTGACCCGCATCGAGACGAAGAGCTCGGGAAGCGTCTGCGCCATGACGCGGCGGTTGGAGATGACGTAGCTGACTCCCGACGGCACGCGCACGTTGTCCTCGAGGACCCGCCACATGCCGTTCTCGTCCCGGATGCAGTCGATGCCGGAGACCTGGATGCGCACGCCGTTCGCCGGATCGACGCCCGCGGCGGCGCGGTGGAAGTGGTGGCTCGACGTGACGAGGGATGCGGGGATCACGCCGTCGCGGACGGCGCGCTGCGGTCCGTAGACGTCGGCGAGGAAGGCCTCGAGCGCTTTGACGCGCTGCGCGACCCCGGCGCTGACGTGCCGCCATTCGGCGTCGGGGATGACGCGGGGGACGGCGTCGATGGGGAAGGGCCGCTCCTCGCCGGCGAAGTCGAAGGTGACGCCCTGGGCGAGGTAGGACTTCGCGAGCGCGTCGGTGCGCCCCCGCAGCTCCTCCTTGCTCATCTGCGCGAGCGTGCGGTGGATCTCCGCGTAGGCCTGACGTACCGCGCCGTCCTCGGCGAACATCTCGTCCCAGGGCGGGACGCCGAGCCGCTGCGCGGCGGCGGCCGCATAGCCCTCGAACAGGTCCGCCATGTCGAAAGCCTAGAACGCGACGTGTTGCGCGGGGATTTCGGGTTCCGCTCGCGCGGGTATCAGATGATTGCCTTGCAATTTCAAATATTGCTAGACAATCTATTGGAGTGATGTCGCGCGACGCCGAAGAGAGCACCGGACCCACCGGCTCCCTCCACGCCGCACTGCGCGACGCGATCCTCGACCGCGAGCTCGCCCCCGGCGCCACGGTCACCGAGACGGCGGTCGCGCTGCGCTACGGCGTCGCCCGACCCACCGCACGGCTCGCGATCGAGCGGCTCGTCGGCGCCGGCCTGCTGCGCCGCGCGCCCCACCAGGCCGCCCGCGTGCCGGTCCTTGAGGCGCAGGACATCGCCGACATCTTCGACAGCCGGGCGCTCGTCGAGCAGGCCGCGATCGAGCGGCTCGCCCGCGCCGGCTCCATCCCCGCCGACGCGCTCGCGGCCCACCGCGAGCTCCTCGCGATCGACGGCGACGCCCCCTTCGTCCGCATCGACGCGACCTTCCACCGCAGCCTCGTCGCCGGGCAGCCGAACGCGCGCCTCGCCCGCATGCACGAGCTGCTCATGGGCGAGATCGAGCTGTGCATCGCGCAGGTCCAGGCCGAGCGGGTGCTCACCCCCGCCGAGATCGGCACGCAGCACCAGGCGATCCTCGACGCCGTCACCGCGGGCGACGCCGAGCGCGCGGGGCGGCTCGCCCGAGACCACATCCACGGCGCCCGCGACCGGCTGCTCGCCGCCGCGCAGGCCCCGACCGCACCCACCGACCCTACGTGAGGACTCCCCTGATGGTGCAGCGACAGTTCCCGAACCCCAAGGACGTCTTCGAGCTCTTGCGCTTCAAGCGCCCCGTCTGGAGCGCGAAGGAGCGGCGCCTCGCGAGCGCGCTGACCATCCACGACCTGCGCACGATCGCGAAGCGCCGCACCCCGAGGGCCGCCTTCGACTACGTCGACGGCGCCGCCGACGGCGAGCTCTCGCTGAGCCGCGCCCGCCAGGCGTGGGAGGACATCGAGTTCCACCCGGACATCCTGAACGACGTCTCGACGGTCGACACCTCCACGACCGTCCTCGGCGGACCGAGCGCCTACCCATTCGCGATCGGGCCGATCGGCTTCAGCCGGATCGCCCACACCGAGGGCGAGGTCGGCGGCGCCTCCGCGGCGGCCCGCATCGGCATCCCGTTCACGCTCTCGACGCTCGGCAACACCGCGATCGAGCGGGTCGCCGAGATCAACCCGGGACGCAACTGGTTCCAGCTCTACGTCATGCGCCAGCGCGAGATCTCCTACGGCCTCGTCGAGCGCGCCGCCGCGGCCGGCTTCGACACGCTCATGTTCACCGTCGACGCGCCCGTCGGCGGCAACCGGCTCCGCGACACTCGCAACGGCTTCTCGATCCCGCCGCAGCTGACGGCGCGGACGATCGCGAACGCCATCCCCCGGCCCTGGTGGTGGTGGGACTTCCTGACGACCCCGAAGCTCGAGTTCGCCTCGCTCAGCTCCACGGGCGGGACCGTCGGCGAGCTGCTGTCCTCCGCGATGGACCCGACGATCTCCTTCGCCGACCTCGACGTCATCCGCGGCATGTGGCCCGGCAAGCTCGTCGTCAAGGGCGTGCAGAACGTCGCCGACTCCAAGCGCCTCGCCGATCTCGGCGTCGACGGCATCATCCTGTCCAACCACGGCGGCAGGCAGCTCGACCGGGCGCCGATCCCCTTCCACCTCCTCCCGGAGGTCGTGCGCGAGGTCGGCAAGGACACCGAGGTCATCGTCGACACCGGCATCATGAACGGCGCCGACATCGTCGCGGCGATCGCGCTCGGCGCGAGGTTCACGATCGTCGGACGCGCCTACATGTACGGGCTCATGGCCGGCGGCGTCGAGGGCGCGCACCGCGCGATGGAGATCCTCACCAAGCAGATCGTGCAGACGATGCGGCTGCTCCAGGTCGCGTCCGTCGAGGAGCTCGGCCCGCGGCACGTCACGCAGCTGCAGCGGCTCCTCCCGCGCGGCTGATCCCGCCGGTCGGTCCCGCTCAGGCGCGCAGCGGCTCCTCGGGGAGCTCGTCCTCCGGCTCCTCGCGGATCGGCGTCGCCTGCAGCACCTGATCGGAGAACTCCTCCGGCGCGATGACGAGCGGGATGGGCGTCGTCGCGGCGAGCTCCACGCCGAGCCGCGCGTCGGAGCTGCGGCGCACCCGGCCGGAGGCGAGGAACCAGATCGCGCCGATCGCGAACGCGACGATGCCCGACGCGCCGCCGACGAGAATCGCGACCCGAGGGCCCGCGACCGAGGCGACGAGGCCGACGATCGGCGCCCCGATGACCGTGCCGCCCATCATGAGCGCCATGTAGATCGCGAGCACCCGGCCGCGCAGCACCGGGTCGGTCGTCGTCTGCACGTAGCCGTTCGCCGTCGTCAGCATCGTGATGACCGAGAAGCCGATGACGACGCAGATCGCCGCATACGACCAGAACGACGGCATCGCGGCCGACAGGCTGCACGAGATGCCGAAGAGCAGGGCCGCGAAGATCGCGACGCGCAGCTGCGCCCGCGCCCGCCTGGCGGCGAGCAGCGCGCCGGCGAGCGACCCGATGGCGATGACGGAGGTGAGCAGTCCGAAGCCGTCGGCGTCGCGGCCGAACTCGAGCGCCATCGTCGAGGCGAAGATCGGGAAGTTCATGCCGAAGGCGCCGACGACGAACGCCATGGCGAAGAGCGCGACGAGGTCGCCGCGCCGCGCCGCGTAGCGGAAGCCGTCCATGAAGCGCTGCACGCCCGTCGCCTTCGCCCGCGGCACGAGCTCGCGGCGGCGCATGAGCGCGAGGACGGTGATCGTCGCGAGGTAGCTGATCGCGTCGACGATGAAGACCCAGCCGGGGCCGATCCAGATGATCGCGATGCCTGCCGCCGCAGGACCGATGAGGCGCGCGCCGTTGAACGCCGCGGAGTTGAGCGCCACCGCGTTCGCCGCATCCTCGCGTCCGACGAGGTCGGAGACGAACGCTTGCCTGGCCGGGTTGTCGAAGGCGGTGCCGACGCCGAAGCAGAACGCGAGCGCGTACATGAGCGGCAGCGTCATGACTCCCGAGAGCAGCAGGACGCCGACGACGAGCGCGACCGTGCCGAGCGCGATCTGGGTGACGAGGAGGAGTCGGCGACGCGGGAAGCGGTCGGCGACCCAGCCGGTCACCCCGACGAGGAGCAGCGGCGGGCCGAACTGGAGCGCCATGCACACGCCCATCGCCGCGGCGTCGCCCTCCGTGAGGACCGTGAGGACCGTCCAGCTCAGCGCGGTCGACTGCGCCCAGGAGCCGACGTTGGACACGAGTGCGCCGAAGAACCACAGCCGATAGTTGTAGTGCCGCAGCGAGCGAAACATCCCGCCCTTCACCGGCGGGCCATCCCGCCGATGAGCTCGATCGCCCGCTCGAGCACGGCCCGATCCTCGGGCGACATCGGGCGCAGCTGCGCCTTGAGCCAGGCGTTGCGGCGCTTGCGCGCCGTCCGCGCGAGCTCGTCGCCCGCCGGGGTGATCTCCACGATGACGCGCCGGCCGTCGGCCGGGTCGTCCACGCGACGCACCCAGCCGGCCTCGGCGAGGACGTTGATGGTCCGGTTCATCGACGGCGCGGAGACGCGCTCGAACTCGGAGAGCTGTCCCGGCGTCTGCGGTCCGACCCGGTTGAGATGCATGAGCACGGTGAGCTGGGGGTCGGTCACCTCGTCGAGGTGGGACTCGAGGCGCATGCGTCTGATGAACAGGAACGCCGCGACGCGCAGGTCGGACGCCAGCTGCTCGAGCGCATCCGATTCCTTAGCCACCCTAACGATCCTAGCTCATTAGCCAGACTAACGAACCGGTCGTCGGCCCTCAGTGCTCGAGCGGGCCGAGCAGGTTCGCCGCGACCGTCGCGTGCACCGACTCCGTGTCGCTCGGGTGGAAGATCCCCGCGAGCACATCCCGCTGGATGCGCGCGAGCTCGGAGGCGTTGCGATAGCCCGACCCGCCGGCCGAGCGCACCGCCTGGTCGACGACGAGCCTCGCGACCTCCGTCGAGCGATGCTTCGCCCCGGTCAGGTGGCGGAACCAGCTCGCGCCGCGATCCGCGATCCCGTCGACATCGGCGGCGAGCGACTCGATGTCCGGCCCGATCGCGTCGAGCGCGAGCGCCGCATCGGCGATCCGCCAGCGGAAGTCGGGGTCCTGCGCGTAGGACCGCCCGGTCGCGCGACTGCGACGTCCCTGCACCGCCTCGACCGCGAGCTCGAGCGCCCGGTCCGCGATCCCCGCGTAGACGGAGGCGATGAGCAGCAGGAAGTTCGCGAAGATCCCGAAGACGAAGGGGTCCGCGTTCGGGCCGACCGGCAGGATCCGGCTGATCCGCTCGTCCGGGACGATCGCGTTCTCCAGCACCGTCGTCCGCGACTGCGTCGCCCGCATCCCGAGCGTGTCCCAGTCGTCGAGCGTCGTCACGCCCCCGTCCTCGCGGGTCAGGAAGCCGTGCACGAGCCGCGGGCCGTCGGCGGTCTCCGCGCGGCCGAAGACGCCGAGCCTCGTCCAGACCGGGGCCAGGGAGGTGAACACCTTCGTCCCGGAGAACGCCCAGCCGCGGCCGGAGCCCGTCTCGACCCGCTCGGCCGTCGTCATCGCATCCCACAGCACCAGGTCGTTGCCCGGCTCGCTGATGCCGAAGGCGAAGACCTCGCCCCGCGCCGCGTCGTCGAGCACCCAGGCGAGCGAGTCGTCGCCGCGGTCGCGCAGCACGCGGGCGACGCCGAGCCAGACGTGATGCATGTTGATCGCGAGCGCCGTCGCCGGCGCATACGCGGCGAGGCGGCGCTGGTCGCGCGCCGTCTCCAGCAGCGGGCGGACCCGCAGATAGCCCGCGTCGCGGAGCTCCACGAGATCCTCGTGCGGGAAGGCATTGTCCCGGTCGTACCCGGGCGCGCGGTCCCGGAACCGCTGCAGCATCGCCGGATCGAGCTCCATGGGGTCTCCTCCCCCGCCAGCCTAACCGGCGGCCCGGACCGCGATCAGGGGGCGATCGCGCCGAGCCGGCGCCGGGCCTCGTCGATGACCTGAAGCACCGCGATCGACTCGTCGAGCGGCCACTCCGGCGCCTCGGTGCGCCCCGCCGCGATGTGCGCGGCGACCGCGGAGGCCTGGTAGCACAGGCCCGCGTGCCCGCGGATGCCGTTCGGGTCGGCGTAGCGGGCGCGGCCCTCGCCCGTCACGAGGTCGAAGGATCCCGCCATGAAGAAGGGCTCGCAGAACTCGATGCTCGCGGCCGAGCCGATGACGCGCGCGAGCTGCGACGCGGAGGCGTCGAGGGCGGTCGTCGCGATCGATCGTGCACCGCTCGCGTACTCCTGGACGATGACCGACCGCGCGTCGACGCCCTCCGGGTGGGTCGTCGTGCCGCTCACGACGAGCGAGTCGGACGGGCCGAGCAGGAAGCGGCCGAAGGAGATCGGGTAGACGCCGATGTCGAGGAGCGCGCCGCCGCCGATCGTCGGGGCGAAGACCCGGGCGCTGCGCTCGCGGTCGAAGGACGCGCAGAACTCGGCCGCGACGATCGCGATCTCGCCGAGCGCGCCGCTCTCGGCGAGGCGCAGCAGCACGTCGGTCTGCGGCAGGAACCGCGTCCACATCGCCTCCATGGCGAAGACGCCGGCGGCCCAGGCCGCCGCCGCGATCTCGCGCGCCTCGGCGGCGGAGCAGCCGATCGGCTTCTCGACGAGCACGTGCTTGCCGGCCGCGATGACGGCGAGCGCGTGCTCGCGGTGCAGCTCGTTCGTCGAGGCGACGTAGACGACGTCGACGTCGGGGGCGGTAAGCAGCGCGGCGTACGAGTCGTAGGCGCGCTCGGCGCCGGCCTCCGCGGCGAAGGCCTGCGCGCGGGCGAGGTCGCGCGAGGCGACGGCGACGATCCGCTGGTCGGTGTGCTCGCGGACGGCGCTCGCCCAGCTCCGCGCGATCCGCCCCGGCGCGAGGATCCCCCACCGCAGCGCCGGCCCACCGCGCAGCGCCGCGGTCCTCGGCCCGGGAAACCCTCCCACCCCGCCATCCTCCTCCCTTTTTCAGGAGTACCGCGGGGTTCGCGTGCGTATTGCACGCGTACCCGCCCGTACTCCTGAAAAAGGGAGAGAATCGGGGGGTGGGCGAGGGGACGCGAGAACGCGATGTCGTCATCGTCGGCGGGGGGCACAACGCGCTCGCCGCCGCCGCATATCTGGCGCAGGCCGGCCTGAGCGTCACCGTGCTCGAACGGCTCGACGACGTCGGCGGCGCGGCCGTCTCCGAGCAGGCGTTCACCGGCCTCGACGCGCGGCTCTCCCGCTACTCGTACCTCGTGTCGCTCCTGCCGCGCTCGATCATCCGCGATCTGCGGCTCGACATCCGGCTCGCCCGCCGCCGCTACTCCTCATACACCCCGCGGCCCGGCACCGACGAAGGGCTGCTCATCGACCGCGTCGACCACGCCGCGAGCGCCCTCGGCCGCGACGCCGCCGGCTGGCGCACCCTCTACGAATCGACCGGACAGCTCGCGCGGACCCTCTTCCCGAGCGTCACCGCGCCCCTCATGACCCGCTCCGAAGCGCGACGCGCGGTCGCCGACGAGACGACGTGGATGGCGTTCATCGAGGAGCCCGTCGGCCGGGTCATCCAGGACGCCCTCGTCGACGACCTCGCCCGCGGCGTCGCGCTGACCGACGCGCTCATCGGCACCTTCGTGCCGAACGTCGACGAGAGCCTCGCCGGCAACCGCTGCTTCCTCTACCACGTCATCGGCGGCGGCACCGGCGACTGGGACGTGCCCGTCGGCGGCATGGGCTCGGTGACGGGCGAGCTGCGGCGGGCCGCGGCGCAGGCCGGCGCGGAGTTCGTGACGGGCGCAGAGGTCCTCAGGGTCGACCCCGACGGCGGCGTGCGCGCCCGGATCGGGGATGACGAAGTCGTCTTCGCGGCAGGCCGGGTGCTCGTCGGCTGCTCGCCCGACGAGCTCGCACGCCTGCTCGGCGAGACGCCCGCATCCCGCGCCGAGGGCGCGCAGGTCAAGGTCAACCTGCTGCTCAAGCGCCTGCCGCGCCTGCGCGACCACCGGCTCGACCCGAGGGCCGCCTTCGGCGGGACCTTCCATGTCAACGAGACATGGTCGCAGCTCCAGACCGCCTACGACGAGGCGGCGTCCGGCGCCGTGCCGTCGACGCTGCCGCTCGAGATCTACTGCCACTCCATCACGGACCCGACGATCCTGTCGGAGGAGCTGCGCGACACCGGCGCGCAGACCATCACCGTCTTCGGCCTGCACACGCCGCACCGGCTCGCCGAGGCGGCCGAGCACGAGGGGGCGGCGGGCGCAGAACGCTATCGGGCCCGGCTCCAGGAGGCCGTCATCGCGAGCCTCGACTCGGTCCTCGACGAGCCGATCGAGTCACTGCTGCTCGCCGACGCCGACGGCCGGCCGACGATCGAGACGAAGACGACGCTCGACCTCGAGCAGGCGCTCAGGCTGCCGAGGGGCGACATCTTCCACGGGCCGCTGTCCTGGCCTTGGGCGGAGGACGACGAGGCGCTCGCGACCCCGGCCGAGCGCTGGGGCGTCGCGACGCCCCACGAGCGGATCCTGCTGTGCGGATCCGGCGCACGACGAGGCGGCGCTGTGTCCGCGATCGGTGGACACAACGCCGCCATGGCCGTGCTCGAGTCGCTGTGACTCAGCCCGTCGTGTAGGAGATCGAGCCGAGCGTCGCGAGCGCCGTCGCGCCGATGACGACCGCGATGATGATCCACACCACGTAGATCGCCAGGACGATGATCGAGATGATCAGACCGACCTTCGCGGGCGTGTTCTGGAAGCCGGCGGCCTTCGACTGGTTGAGGGCGATGATCGAGAGGATCAGGCCGACGAGCGCGAAGACGAAGGCGAAGACGAGGCCGACGATGCCGAGCGTCTTGCCCGGGTAGTCGCCGGGTGCGGGCTGGAGGGGCTGCTGGTATCCGGCGGGAGGCTGCTGCGAGTAGCCGGGCTGCTGCGGGACGTTGGGGTCGGTCATCACTGGTACCTGCTTTCGTGGCGGTGGCCTTGGTCGTGAGTGAGCGTACTCACCCGGGGGGCTCGCCCGCTACGTTGATTACGTGGCGATCGGCATCCTTACGAGCGGCGGCGACTGCCCCGGGCTCAACGCGGTCATCCGTGCGGCGGTGCTCAAGGGCATCCAGATCTACGACCAGGAGTTCATCGGGTTCCGTGACGGCTGGCGGGGTCTCGTGGAGGGCGACGCGGTCCCCCTCGAGCGCCGCGACATCCAGGGCATCGGCAAGCTCGGCGGCACGATCCTCGGGACCTCCCGCACCAACCCGCTCAGCGACGGCGACACGACGGGGCAGCGGGCGCGGGAGTCGATGGAGCGCCTCGGCGTCGACTCGCTCATCGTGATCGGCGGCGAAGGCACCCTCGCGGCGGCCGCGGAGCTCGCGCAGACGGGGGTGCGGATCGTCGGCGTGCCGAAGACGATCGACAACGACCTCTCGGCGACCGACATGACGTTCGGCTTCGACACCGCGGTCGAGATCGCGACGGAGGCCTTCGACCGGTTGCGCACGACGGGCGACTCGCACGGCCGTGCGATGGTCGCCGAGGTCATGGGGCGGCACGTCGGATGGATCGCCCTGCACTCCGGCATGGCCGCGGGTGCGCACGCGATCCTCATCCCCGAGCAGCGCACCACCTGGGAGGAGCTCACCGAGTGGGTCACGAGCGCCCACCGCCGGGGGCGCGCACCGCTCGTCGTCGTCTCCGAGGGCTTCGTGCCCGAGGGCGGGACGGAGGCGTTCTCCGACCAGGGCCTCGACGCGTTCGGGCGGCCGCGGCTCGGCGGCATCGGCGAGCTCGTGACCGCGGAGATCGAGGCGCGCACCGGCATCGAGTCGCGGTGCACGATCCTCGGACACATCCAGCGCGGGGGGACACCGAGCGCCTTCGACCGGGTGCTCGCGACGCGCTTCGGCCTCGCCGCGATCGACGCGACCGTGCACGGGCGCTTCGGCCGGATGGTGTCGCTGCGCGGCACCGACATCACGCACGTGCCGATCGCCGACGGCATCGGCAGACTCAACGCCGTGCCGCAGTCCCGCTGGGACGAGGCGGCGATCCTGTTCGGCTAGTCCGACCTTCGGAAGGGGGATCGATGTCATCGGTCCTGACGATCACGGGCCTCGCGTTCGTCGTCCTCGCGGGCCTCGTCCACGTCCTGATCTTCGCGCTCGAGTCGCTGCTGTGGCGTTCTCGCCGGACCTGGCGGCAGTTCGGCATCCGCTCGGCCGAGGACGCCGAGGTCGCCCGGCCCTGGGCATTCAACCAGGGCTTCTACAACCTGTTCCTCGCCGTCGGCGCGATCGCCGGCGGGGTCGGCGCGATCGTCGGTCTCATCCGGGGTCCGTCATGGGTGGCGTGGGCCCCGCTCGAGGCCGCCGACGCGTTCGGCTGGGGTCCGCGGCTCGACGGCTGGGGCTGGGTCGCGGTGTTCAGCGCGCTGTGCATGCTCGGCGCGGCCGTCGTGCTCCTCGCGTCGTCGCGCGGCAAGCAGCTGCGCGGGACGCTCATCCAGGGCACGGCGCCGCTCATCGGCCTCGTGCTGCTCGCGGCCGGCGCCGCCGTCGCCCCCGCCTGACGCGTCCCGGCTGACGCCCCCTGACGCCCGCCTGGGGCCCTCGCCCGACGCCCTCGCTTGACGCCCCTCGCCTGAGGCTCCCGCGAGATGGGCGCGGTGTGCTGAGACGGGTGCGCCTGCACGCCCGTCTCAGCACACCGCGCCCATGTCGGGGCGGCGCAGGGGGTTGGGGGCGCGGGGCGACGCGGTACGGCGCGGGCGACTCGGCGGATGCCGGGATCCGGAAGCGCGGGGTCAGCGGCGGCGGCGGGCCGCGAGGACGATGCCGCCGGCGATGACCGCGAGCACGCCGACCGCGCCCGCGATCCACGGCGCGGGGTTGCTCCGGTAGGAGGCCTTCACCCGCTCGGCGGCGGCCCGCGCTCGCTTCGGCACGTTGAACTTGTCCTCGATCGCGTCGAGCGTCAGCGCGAGACGGGCGCGCGCCTCGGCGACGCGCTCCTCGGGGGTCGGCGGCCGCTCAGCCATGGGAGCCCTCCGAGCGCTCGCGGGCGGCCTGGCGTGCGGCGCTGCCGAGCGAGTGGACGTCCTCGCCGATGCGCGTCATCGTGTCGCGGCCCTTCATCGACTTGAACGCACCGACGCCGGCGAGGAACAGCACGATCGCGATGATCACGAGCCCACCGAACACGATGAGGGCGCTCGCCCACCACGGCAGCGCGGTCGCGATGCCGGCGATCGCCGCGAAGATCCCGACCGCGATGGCGCAGAACGCGATGAACGCGGCGACCAGCATGAGGCCCGCTCCGACGCCGGCACGGACCGCTTTGTCCTTGAGGTCGGCCTTGATCGCGTCGATCTCGGCGCGGATGAGATCGCTGACGAGCCCCGGCAGCTCCCCGATGAGCTGGAACAGGGAGCGCTTGGACGACTCGTCCGGGACGGTCACTCTTCCTCAGCCGCCTTGGCCGCGGGCTTCGAGCCGGACTTCGCGGACGCGGAACCCGACTTCGTGGAGGACGAGCCCGACTTCGATGACGACGTCGTGCGCCGCGTCGTCGTGGTGCCCGACTTGCGAGCCGTCTGGGTACTCGAGCGCTTCTTCGCCCCGGTCGCCCGGTCGATGACGTTCGCCGCTCCGAGCTTGAGGAGGCTCCCGAGGTCGTCGAGCCGGTTGTTGACGAACGTCGCCCCTGCACCGCGCACGTCCTTGACGAGCGGCGCGTTCCAGACGGTCGACGCGGCCTTCGCGATCTGGTCGTATCGCTCGCGCCCGGCCTTCGCGCCGAGGATGTAGCCGACGCCCACGCCGAGCCCGATGAGGACCAGCTTGCCCTTCAGACTCATGCGACCACAGTAACCCTCCCGACTACATGCCGCCATTGGAATACTGGGGCTTGACAGATTCCATTGCGGGGAGCAGGCGGAAAGCAGGCCTCACCAGATGGTGACGCGGTCCTGCTCCGCCAGCCACAGCCGGTCGGCGTCGGTGAGGCCGAACGCATCGTAGAACGCGGTGATGTTGCGCACGATCTGGTTGCAGCGGAACTCGCTCGGCGAGTGCGGGTCGATGGCGAGCAGCCGGATGACCTCCTCGTCGCGCCCCTTCTGCTGCCAGGCCTGCGCCCAGGAGAGGAAGAAGCGCTGTGCAGCGCTCAGCCCGTCGATGACGGGGCCCTCGGTCAGCCCCTGGCGCTCGAGGTGCACGAGGTAGGCCTGCCAGGCGATGCCGAGCCCACCGAGGTCGCCGATGTTCTCCCCGATGGTCAGCGCGCCGTTGACGTGGTGCTCGGCATCGCCGTCCAGCTGCTCGGGGACGAGCGCGTCGTACTGGGCGATGAGCGAGCCGGTGCGCTCCTCGAACGCCGCACGGTCGGCCTCCGTCCACCAGTCGGTGAGGCGACCGTCGCCGTCGAATCGGGAGCCCTGGTCGTCGAAGCCGTGCCCGATCTCGTGGCCGATGACGGCGCCGATCGCGCCGTAGTTGGCGGCGGCATCGCGTTCTGCCGAGAAGAACGGCGGCTGCAGGATCGCGGCGGGGAAGACGATCTCGTTGAAGCCCGGGTTGTAGTAGGCGTTGACCGTCTGCGGCGTCATGAACCACTCGTCGCGGTCGATCGGCTTCCCGAGCTTCGCGAGCTCGCGCTGGAACTCGAACTCGGCGGCGGCGCGCTCGTTCGCGATGAGGTCGTCGGGGACGATCGTCAGCGTCGAGTAGTCGCGCCACTTGACCGGGTAGCCGATCTTCGGCGTGAACTTGGCGAGCTTGTCGAGCGCGCGCAGCCGCGTCTCCTCCCCCATCCACTCGAGCGAGGAGATGGAGCGGCGGTAGGCCTCGATGAGGTCGGCGACGAGCTCGTCCATCGCGGCCTTCGCCGCCGGCGGGAAGTGGCGCTCGACGTAGACGCGGCCGACGGCCTCGCCGAGGACGCCCTCGACGAGGGTGACGCCGCGCTTCCAGCGGGCCCGGATCTCCGGTGTGCCGGTGAGCGCGCGGCCGTAGAAGCCGAAGTTCGTCTGCACGAAGGCGTCGGAGAGCGAGCTCGCGTACGAGCGGATGGTGTGGAACGCGAGCCAGTCGCGCCACGCGTCGAGGCGGTCGTCCGTGAGGAGTGCGGCGATGCCCGCGAGCGCGCTCGGCTGGTGGACGACGAGCTCGGCGGTGTGCACGGGCTGCAGTCCCATCGCGTCGCGCCAGCGCGCGAGCGGCGCGGGCCCGGCGAGCTCGGCGACGGCGTCCCAGGCGAGCAGGTTGTACGTCTTCTGCGCGTCGCGCGAGGTGACCTTGTCCCAGTGGGCCGCGGCGATCTCATGCTCGAGTGCGACGATCCGGTCGGCCCGCGCGGCCGCGTCCTCAAGGTCCGCGAGCGCGAGCAGCGCCTCGACGAACTGGCGGTACTTCGCGCGGATCTCCGCGAACTTCTCCTCGCGATAGTAGGACTCGTCCGGGAGGCCGAGGCCGCCCTGGACGACGTTGAGCAGGTAGCGCTCGGGGTCGCCCGGGTCGTTGTCGACATAGAGGTGGACGAAACCGGGGCCGCCCGCGCGCTCGAGCCTGCCGATCGTCGACAGCAGCGCGTCGACCGAGTCGACCGCCGCGATGTCGGCGAGCAGCGGGACGAGCGGCTCGGCGCCCTTCGCCTCGATCGCCGCCTCCGCCATGAATGAGGCGAACAGGTCGCCGGCCTTCCGAGCGTCGGTGCCGGGCATCGCGTTCTGCGACTCCTCGATGATCGCGCGGATCGCCTCCTCGGCCTCCTCGTGCAGGATGTGGAAGGAGCCGTAGCGGGCCTTGTCCGCGGGCAGCTCCGTGCGGTCGATCCACTTCCCGTTGACGTGCCGGAAGAGGTCGTCCTGGGGGCGGATGGCGGGGTCGAGCTCGGCGGTGTCGATTCCGGAGGGCGCGGCGTCGGTCATGGCCTCCAGCCTATGAGTTGCCGGGCGGACGTTCTCAGGGTCCAGCAATAGCTCACGCGGGTGCCATATGATGGACTTCAATTAGGACATTCTGGCGGACAATAGAACCGCGACATCACCCCGGAGGTGCTCCCATGTCCACTCAGCTGGCGGTATCGGCTCGAGACTCCGCGCGAACGGTCGCGCATCAGCAAGGCCTTGCGCTGCCGCTCGAGGCGATCATCAACGATCTCGCGGCAGTCCTGGGCCGTGAGCTCCTCGCGTTCATCGCCGACAAGGAGGAGCGGACCGTTCGACGCTGGATCGCCGACGAGAGCACGCCGAATCCGACGACTGCTGCGAGGCTCAGGGATGTGTTCCAGGTTCTCACGCTCCTGCGCTCCGAGGAAGGCGATCACACTATTCGCGCGTGGTTCATGGGCATGAACCCTCAGCTCGATGATGTCGCCCCCGCGGAGGCGCTTGCTGAGGGTCGAGTCCGTGATGTCATGCTCGCCGCCCGAGCCTTCGTGAACGGTGTCTGAGCCGAGACTCGTCGCGATGCCCGCGACCGTTTGGCGGGTCGGTCGCGCATCGGATCCACTCCGATTCTCCGAAATCAATCCGGAGGATGGGGTCGAGCTCCTCGGCGGGAATCGCTTCGACGTCGCCGGGGGTGGAGTCCTGTACGCCGCCACGACTCCGACAGGGTGCTACGCCGAGACTCTCGCCCGTTATCGGCCGACGGCTGCGATGCGCCGCCTTCGTGCGCAGCCGGACGAGCACCTCATGGAGACCGGCTCGGTCCCCGCGGATTGGAGGGAGCGGCGCAGGCTCGTGAGCTTCGGGCTCGAGTCTCCGTTGCCATTCCTTGACGTCGACGCTCCCGAGACCCACACGTACTTGACGGAGGCGATGGCCGAGTGGCTCGATGGGATCG
>Ga0182735_1001608_pt1 | contig 14826 bp, 10 predicted proteins | sample eDN5th30CKraftMG_FD_128524 | JGI IMG/M metagenome (GOLD analysis project Ga0182735, IMG submission 128524) | Enriched Miracle-Growth compost microbial communities from Emeryville, California, USA - eDNA 5th pass 30_C Kraft MG (version 2) (version 2) ... | reverse complement strand
GTGTACCAGTGGGGTCTGAACGACAAGAAGGACGCCCCGAAGTCGGTCGCCGACACCGGGTACGACCTTCGCGCCGCGGGTGTGCGCACGTACATGGAGGGCAGCGAGCAGGTGCTCGAGTTCGCCGTGAACACGCACAGGCGGTGGTCGAACGGCGCCAACAACGAGTTCGACGTCGTGATCGACGTGAACCGCGACGGCACCCCCGACTGGATCGTGTTCTCGTACGACTCGGGCGCGCTGCGCGCTGGCAGCGTCGACGGAGTGACGGAGGTCTTCCTCTATCGCATCGCGACCCGCCAGACGTTCGCCGCGGGCTACCTCGCGACGGCGCCGACCGACAGCAGCACGATCCTGCTGCCGGTGTGGGCGAGCGACATCGGCGTGACCGGTGCGTTCGACTACTCGGTCGCCGGTTACAGCCTCACCTCGGGCGGCGAAGACGAGATCGCCGGTGTCGCGACCTACGACCCGAACGCTCCGGCATACAGCAGCGTCGACGACCTCACGGTCCCGAAGCGCGGCAAGGTGTCGGCGTCGTTCACGGTGGACAAGGCCGCGAAGACCGCGCAGAAGCCGCTGGGCCAGATGGTCGTCGTGTTCGACAACCAGTCCGGCGCGAAGGAGGCCCTGCTGCTGAAGGTCAAGTGACCCTCCTCGGCGAGACCCATCAGGCCGGAGGGGCGGTGCGCAGGCGCCGCCCCTTCGGTCTGTCGGCGCGCGGAGGGAGCGTCAGCGCGTGCAGAGCCTGGGGCCGCCGCCCTCGCCGAACCGGTAGTCGTACTGCCGGCCGTCCACCGACACCACGACCCGCATCCCGTCGACGAGCGCCTGCGTGTACGACTGGCCGGGGCTCGGGCAGCCCAGGGAGCCGTCGGTGAAGGTCACCGCCTCGGCCGACACGAGCTCGGGCGTGCCGTCGACGCCGCGCTTCTTGAGATCGTCCTGGATCGCCGCCCATCGGTCGGCGGGGACGTCGGTCGGGGTGCCTGTCGGACCGATCGGGCCCCGCGTGCCGGCCGCCGATGAGGGTGCGGGCGAACTCACGGGCGACGACGACGGCCGCGGTGCGTACGGATCTGACATGGGACCTCCCGAGGCGCATCCGGTGAGCGCGCACAGGAAGACGACGACGGATGCCGTGACGAGGCGCGTGCGCATGACTCCTCCTCGATGACTGACGCCAGCGTAGGACGGAGGGCTGGGGATCGGCGGGGAATCCGGATCACACGGCCGCGAGCAGCGTCGTACCCGCGGGGGAGGAGGCCGAGTACTCGGCCTGGCGGTCGCCGTCCGCACCGGGCCCGGGCGTGCGGGCCTCGCGTTCCCTCTTGCGCTGCTCCTGGGCAGCCTCCCGTGCCTTCTTCTCGGCGTCCTTCTTCGCCTCGCGGTGCGCCTTCTCCGCGTCTCTGTCCGCCTTGCGCTTCTCGGCGTCCTTCGCGCCCTTCGGCTTCGCCTTGTCTGCGCCCTTCGGCTTCGCCTTCTCCGCGCCCTTCGCCTTCTTGTCCGCGCCCTTCGCCTTGGCCTCGTCGCCGCCCTTCGCCTTGGGCTCGCCGGTGGAAGGCGTGGTGCTCTGGCCGGTGTCCGGCTCCTCCTCGGTGACGGTGACCACGAGGGGGTCCTCGTCGGCGACCGTATCGCCGGCGGTGTCGGCTTCGGCGGGCGTCGTCGGGTCGCCCTCGGTCGGGACGACGAGAGACGGCGTGCTCGGTGTGCCGCCCACCCAGGTGGCCGCGTTCGTGCCGAGGATCGCCGCCACGGCGAGCGCCGAGCCGATGAGCAGCGTCGTGCGGGTGCGAGTGGCGCGGGCACGCCGGGAGCCGGGCTGCACCCGGCGGTGGCGTCGCCGGACGGTGTGCGCGGGCGCCGTGGGCGCGTCGGCCGTGGCGGTGCCGGCGGCATCCGGTGTCACGGCGGTCGTCATCGCGGCGGCCGCGGTCATCGCAAGCGTCGGCTCCTGAAGCGCCGCCACCGCTGCCGGCGTGGTGGGAAGAGGGGGCAGCGGCGGCGACGCAGGCTGGGGGGCTGCGGTCGGACGGACGATGTCGGTCGGCAGGGTGGACACGGCGCGGATCACGTCGAGCGCGGTCGGCCGGCGTGCGGGCTCGCTCGCGGTCATCGCCTGAAGCAGCGTCACCCACTCCCATCCGAGCCAGGCGGGCGCCTCCGGGGATTCGACGAGGCGAGCCATGACGGCGCCGATCCCCGAGGCCTGCGGGAACGCCCTCTCGCCGGTCAGCGCCTCGAGGAGCAGAAGGCCGAGCGCGTAGATGTCCGAAGCCGGCGTCGCCGCCTCGCCGCGGACCTGCTCGGGTGCGAGGTAGGCGGCCGTCCCGATGACGACACCGGGGGAGGTGAGGCGATCGCCCTCGGCGAGATAGGCGACACCGAAGTCGGCCAGCTTCGCGCGGTGCCGGCGCCCCGGAAGCGGGTCCGATGCGAGGAGCACGTTCGACGGCTTGACGTCGCGGTGGACGATCCCCGCGTCGTGCACGACGTGGAGCGCGGATGCCAGTTCAGTCGCGAGCGCGGCGACCTCTGAGGCATCCATCGGGCCCTTGTCGAGCTCGTCGGCGAGCGTCGCGCCCTCGACGTACTCCATGACGAGGTACTCCGGCTTCCCCGGGACCACATGCGCATCGAAGAGCGTCACGAGCGAGGGATGGTTGAGCGAGGCCAGCAGCGCCATCTCGGTGCGCGCACGCGGAGGCACCGACGCGCCATCGGCTTCGCCGCGCATGATCTTGATCGCCACCGTGCGGCCCAGTACGACGTCTTCAGCGCGGAACACCTGTGCCATCCCGCCGCGTCCGACGCACTCGCCGAGGAGGTAACGACCGTCGAGGAGCTCGGCGGTCGACGCTGGGTCAGCGTGTGCTGTCACGTCTTCCTCCAGGGAACTGGCGCACGGGTCTGCGCGTTTCCCCGAAAGTACAAGCAGGAGCCGAATCGGAGCGCGGGGGTTGACGGACCGCGGAAATACTGCAAGTCCCGGTCGGCAGCGGCCAGCGCGCCCCGACGCCGGCCGGGCCGATGAGACGCGACGGCGGGAGTCGAACCCGCTGCGCAGCCGGGTATGAACCGGTGCCCGGAACCATCCGGATCGCCGCGAGGGGCCCGGACGCTGCGTGCGGCATGCGTTCGGGGCGCTGAGATCACGCTAACCTCGCGCGTCGACACCAGCCAGGTCTGTGACGGCCGATGCTGTCATGCGTCGCCGTGTGACGCCGGCCGCCGAGAGATCGGGGGACGGCTGAGCACAACTCCGGAGAAGTCGCGCGGGGACGGTGCGACGCGCCGGTTTCCAGCGCAGGGCGGGCGGTTCTTCCGGAGTTGTGAACGGCTTCGCCCGCTCACGCGCGGCAGCCGCCGGCCCCGGAGCGAGTGTCGGGCCGCGAGCCTAGACTTGACGGGACATGAGTGACCCGATCAAGCCCGTCATCGTCGGCGGTGCCGGCACCCGCACCGGCGGCCCGGATTCCGGCGTCCGCGCCGACGAAGACCTCCTCAAGGGGCTCAACCCGCCCCAGCTCGAAGCGGTCACCTACCGCGGCCCGGCGCTGCTGATCGTCGCCGGCGCAGGCTCCGGCAAGACCCGCGTTCTGACGCACCGCATCGCGTCGCTGCTGCGCAACCGCGAGGCGTGGCCGAGCCAGATCCTCGCCATCACCTTCACCAACAAGGCCGCAGGCGAGATGCGCGAGCGCGTGCAGCAGCTGGTGGGCGACGCGGCGCAGGGCATGTGGATCTCGACGTTCCACTCGGCGTGCGTGCGCATCCTGCGGCGGGAGGCCGATCAGTTCGGGTTCACGAAGAGCTTCACGATCTATGACTCGGGCGACTCGCGCGCCCTCATCAAGCGACTCGTCAAGGAGCACGAGGCGGATGCCTTCGGCCTCACTCCGGCCGCCGTCCAGGGGCGCATCTCGAAGCTCAAGAACGAGCTGGCCGATGCCGAGTCGTTCGCCCGTCAGGCCAATCTGAGCGACCCGGCGGAGCGTCTGTTCGCCGAGATCTTCAGCGACTACCAGCGGGCGCTGCAGAAGGCGAACGCGTTCGACTTCGACGATCTCATCGCCCAGACCGTCTACCTGTTCCGCGCGTTCCCGCATGTCGCCGACGTGTACCGGCGCCGCTTCCGGCACATCCTGGTCGACGAGTACCAGGACACCAACCACGCGCAGTACGCCCTCATCCACGAACTCACCCGCCCCGTCGTCGGCAAGGCGGCCGACGCGTTCTCGAGCGGCGGGATGATGATCTTCGACCCCGTCGACGCTCCCGAGCTCGAGGGGGCGTCGCTCACGGTCGTCGGTGACTCCGACCAGTCGATCTACGCTTTCCGCGGCGCCGATATCCGCAACATCACCGAGTTCGAGCGCGACTTCCCGGGCGCGCGCGTCGTGCTGCTCGAGCAGAACTACCGCTCGACGCAGAACATCCTGTCGGCGGCGAACGCCGTCATCAGCCACAACTTCGACCGCAAAGACAAGAAGCTGTGGACCGACGTGGGGGCGGGCGAGCCGATCGTCGGATACACCGGGTACTCGCAGCACGACGAGGCGCAGTTCGTCGCCGACGAGATCGAGGCGCTGCGCCGCAAGGGCGTCCCGTACAGCGAGATGGCGGTGTTCTACCGCACCAACTCGCAGTCCCGTGCGCTGGAGGAGATCTTCATCCGCTCCGCGATCCCCTACAAGATCATGGGCGGCACCAAGTTCTACGACCGCGCCGAGATCAAGGACGCGCTCGCCTACCTCGTCGCAGTCGCCAACCCGGCCGACGAGCTTGCGGTGCGCCGCATCCTCAACAAGCCCAAGCGCGGCATTGGCGATGTCACTGAGACGGCGATCGCGCGCTACGCCGCCGAAGAGGGAATCACGTTCCGTGATGCGCTCGCCAATGCGTCGGCGCTCGGGGTCGGGCCCAAGATCCAGAAGGCGATCGCGCACCTCGATGCCGTGCTCGCCGAGGCATCGGAGATCATGTTCCCGCCGTCGGGTGAGGTCGCGCCGTCGACGGCGGTCACGGAGGGCCTCAGCCTGCTGCTCAACAAGAGCGGCTACATGGACGCTCTGCGGATCTCGAAAGACCCGCAGGACGAGGCGCGCGTCGAGAACCTCGACGAGCTCCTCGCGGTCACGCGCGAGTTCGCCCGCAACAACCCGGATGGAACGCTGCTCGACTTCCTCACCGAGGTCGCGCTGGTGTCGGATGCCGATGACCTCGACGATGCGTCGGGGGTCGTCTCGCTCATGACGATGCACACCGCAAAGGGACTCGAGTACGACGCGGTGTTCGTCACGGGCGTGGAGGAGGACCTGATCCCGCACCGGATCTCGGCCGGTGAGCCGGGCGGCCCGCAGGAGGAGCGCCGGCTGTTCTACGTCGCGCTCACTCGCGCCCGCAAGCGCCTGCACCTCTCGCTCGCGATGACTCGCGCCCAGTTCGGCGAGGTGTCGGTGGCGATGCCGAGCCGCTTCCTGCAGGAGATCCCGCACGAACTGATCGACTGGCGTCAGTCGCCTGGAGATGTGAATTCCCGCGGCGGCATGCAGTCTCGCGCTCTCAATGCGCGGCGCGGTCAGGGCGGGGGGCTCGGGGGCAATCGCTACGGCGACGATCTGGTGCCGCTGCCCAAGCGCGAGAAGCCCGGCGGCGACATCGCGAAGTTCGCCAATCGCATCCCGGCGAAGGTCCGCGACAACGGCGACATGGTGCTGGCGCCCGGCGACCGCATCCGTCACGACGACTTCGGCGAAGGACTCGTCGACATGGTCACGGGGGAGGGCGCCAAGCGCGTCGCGCACGTGCGCTTCGACTCCGCCGGCCCCAAGAAGCTCCTCATCAAGATCGCGCCGATCACCAAGCTCTGACGCGTTCGACGCAGGCCGGTACCCCCAGGGGGCTTCCCAAGAATGATGAGAGTCCTCTAATGTGCCAATGACGGCACCGCTGCCCGGCTTGCTCGGCGGCGTTGCCCCAGCGATTTCTTCGCGAGGAGGTGACCGATGAGCTTTATGCGCGGGCGGCTCGCGCCCACACCCGTTCCAGCATCAGCGATGACTGCCGTGCGTTCGTTCACGGCGCCTCTGGGGGCTTGCGGTGCTTCGCCGGTCGTCGCCGGGTCGTGACTCTGCGCTCTCTCGCAGCGCAGGCCGTGGCAGGCGGCGACCGGCGTGCTCACCTGCGCCATGACAGGCTGATCGTCCGCGCGCGAGTCGCGACTCGGTAACGACATCTGCTCTGCAACGCCGGCCTGTTCTATCGTGTGGGCGAGTGCGGTTCCCGGGCGCACTCAACGGCGCGTGCGCCCTGGAACCGCGTTCTGCCGCCGTCCCGCGCCCCGTTCCCTGCCCGGTTAGGCTTGGCCGATGGCACTCTTCTCTCGTCGGGGCAAGCCCGAAGACGCGCAGCCCGCCGAATCTGACGCGACCGTCGCTCCTGACGAGGCCACGCAGAGTGATCCGGATGCCGCGACCCCGCCCGCCGAGAAGGTCCCGGAGGTCGGCATCTCGATCTCGACGTTCGGCGCCCCGCCGGCCGCCACGACACGTCCTGTCACCCCGACTCGCCCCGTCGCGCCCGCGCAGGGTGACGGGGCTCCGGCTGGGCCGCCGCAGAACGCCCCGCTCAAGGCGGCGCTGGCGGCACTGCCTGCCCGACCCCAGCCTGCCGACGTCATGAATGTCATGCGACAGGCCCTTCAGGGCAGCCTGTTCCTGCGGGCCAAAGGCGACGCGAAGGCGCTCATCGAGGCGGGGCAGCCCCTCACTCTGGCCGTGACGATGATCGAGGACAAGCGGGTCCTTCTCGCCTTCAGCGGCGTCGAAGCCCTGCAGGAGAGCCTCCGCGGCGACGGCGACACGCAGACGTCCGCCGTGAGCCAGCCTGTTCAGGCGGTCTTCCGGCAGGTGCTCGACGGCTCCTACGCGGGCCTGTTCCTCGACCACGCCACCGAGGGGGCGCGCCTCATCCTCCCGGCCGAGCTGATCGCGAAGGCCGTCGAAGAGGTCGACCCCGAGCTCACCCTCAAGAACCTGCTCGCCGCCCAGCGCACCGATGAGACGGTGGAGAGGATCGTCGCCGAGCTCACGCGCGTCAAGCTGTGGGTCGCGGGCAACACCGACGAGTCGGGCCGGATGGGCATCGCTGAGGCGCGCTCCGCCGACGGCCGGCGTCGCCTGGAGGTGTTCTCGCACCCCCTCGAGGTCATCGCGCTGGGCCGCGGAGATCGCCCGCTGCCCGTCACCGCGGCGCAGTTCGCGAAGGCGCTGGCATCCGACGACGGGATCAGCGGCATCGTCGTCGACCCTGCCGGTCCGTGGATCGAGATCACGCGCGACCGGCTCGGCGCGCTCCTCGCGCTCGCCGACTGACCCACGGAGCGGTCCCGGCAGGGGCTTCCGCCCGTCGGGGGCCGCCCATAGAGTCGGACGCACCATGGCATCCGAGCGCATCACTCTCACCGTCGACGGCCGCGACGTGTCGCTGTCGAATCCCAACCGGGTCGTCTGGCCCGAAGTCGGGGTCACCAAGCACGAGCTCGCCGAGTACGTCATCGCCGTCGCCGAGCCGTTCCTGCGCGCGAACGGGCACCGGCCGGTGTCGCTGGAGCGATTTCCCGACACGGTCGACGGTGAGCGCTTCTTCTCGAAGAACCCGCCGAAGGGCGCGCCCGACTTCGTGCACGAGGTCATGTGCACGTACAACAGCGGCCGCAAGCACCCGCAGGTCGTGCTCGACGAGGCGGCCGCGATCGTCTGGGCCGTGCAGATGAACACCGTCGTCTTCCACCCGTGGGCGTCGCTGGCGTCTGACACCGACAACCCCGTCGAACTGCGGATCGACCTCGATCCGCAGCCCGGCACTGACTTCGCGGATGCCGCCGCCGTCGCGCCCGCGCTGCGGGACGTGCTGCGCGAAGCGGGCCTGGAGGCGTGGCTGAAGACGAGCGGCAGCCGCGGCATCCACGTGTTCTGTCCCATCGAGCCGACGCACGAGTTCCTCGACGTCCGGCATGCGGTCATCGCCGCCGGACGAGAGCTGGAGCGGCGGATGCCCGACAGGGTGACGATGAACTGGTGGAAGGAGGAGCGCGGGGAGCGCATCTTCATCGACTTCAACCAGGCCAACCGCGACCGCACGATGGCGGGCGCCTACAGCCCTCGCGCGCTTCCGCAGGCGACCGTCGCGACGCCGATCACGTGGGAGGAGCTGGAGGCCGGTGTCGACCCGGCGGCGTTCACGATCCGCACCGTGCCGCAGCGTCTCCAAGAGGCGGGCGACCCGTGGAACGATCTGCAGGCCTCGCCGGGGCGGATCGACACGCTCCTCGAGTGGTGGGAGCGCGACCTCGCCGACGGTCTGGGGGAGCTTCCGTTCCCGCCGGAGTTCCCGAAGATGCCGGGCGAGCCGCCGCGCGTGCAGCCGAGCCGGGCGAAGCCCGCCGACTGACGGTCCGCGTCAGGCGATCGAGTGCCCCGGCGCGGTGCCGCGTGCTGCTCGCGCGTCTTCGCGGTGTTTCGGGCGCGCCCACCTCGCGGGCGTCTCCGGTCCGTCCCACACCTGAACGATGCCCCACGCGACGGCAGTGATCGGCACGGCGAGCACAGCGCCGACGATGCCGCTCAGCACCGTGCCCACGGTCAGGGCGATCAGCACGACGAACGCGTGCAGCTTCATGGTGCGACCCATGAGGAGCGGCTGCAGCAGGTTTCCCTCCAGCTGGTTCACGAGCACGACGACGCCCACGACCAGCAGGGCCACGAACCAGCCGTTGGCCACGAGAGCGACGAGAGCGGCGAGGATGCCGGCGAGCGTCGCGCCCACGATCGGCACGAAGGCGAGCAGGAACACGAGCACGGCGAGGGGGACGGCCAGCGGCACCTGGAGAACGAGCAGACCGATCAGGATGCCGACGGCATCCACCGCGGCGACCGTCGCGGTGCCGCGCACGTACGAGCCGAGCGTCGACACCGTCTTGTCGCCGATGCGCACCGCCCGCTCGTACTGCTCACCCTGGAACGGGCGCAGAAGGAACGCCCACAGCTGGGGGCCGTCCTTGAGGAAGAAGAACAGCATGACGACCATGAGCACGAGGCCCGTCACGAAGTTCGCGACCGCGCTCACACCCGCGAGGGCGCCCGAGCCGAACTGCGCACTCGTGATGAAGTCGGTGAGCGAGGCGATCCACTCGTCCATCTGCTGCTGGTCGATGTCGAGGGGAAGGGTGCGCGCCCACGCGAGGAGGTCCTGAAATCCGCGCTGCGCCTGCGATGACAGCTCCGCCCATTGGTCGCGCACCGCCCACACGATCAGCCACGAGACCAGCCCGAGGATCACGAGGATCGCAAGCAGGGCGAGAAGGGTGGCCACCAGCGACGGCACGCCACGCCGCCGCATCCACGTCATGACGGGCGCGAATGCCGACGCGAAGATGAGCGCCAGCACGAGCGGGATCGTGACGACCGTGACCTGCTGAATGCCGAGGACGACGGCGGCGGCGATCGCGACGACGATCATGATCTGCAGCGAGCGGATGGCGACCACGCCGAGTCCGTCGGCCCACAGGCTCCCCGGCTTTCCGACGCTGCGGACAGGAAGGGCGGGCGCGTTGTGCGTGTCGAGTCGTACGGTCTTCGGTCCGGAGCTGAACAGTCCCATGCCTCGACGGTAGACGAGCACGGAGCAGGCGGCCGGAAATCGCCCGGTCCGGCGCGGTTCCCGCCGTCGGCCGGGAGGGATGCCGTCAGTCCAGCACGTCGGCGAGGTCGTACGCGGCGACCGTCTCGAGCTGCTCGTAGGTGCAGGAGCGGGCGTCGCGGTCGGGGCGCCACCGCTCGAACTGGACGGTGTGCCGGAAGCGGTCGCCCTCGAGCTGGTCGTAGCGGACCTCGAGCACCCGCTCTGGGCGCAGCCGCACGAACGACACGTCCTTCGCTGACGAGAACCGCGAGCGGTCGGTCTCTCCGACGACCGCTTCTCCTTTGTCGTCGCGTTCGACGAGCGGCTCGAGCTCGTCGACCAGCTCCAGCCTGCGGGCGTCGCTCCAGGCCGCCACGCCGCCGACGTTGTGGAGACGCCCGTGGTCGTCGTACAGGCCCACAAGAAGGGAGCCGACCCCGCGTCCGCTCTTGTGCACGCGGTAGCCGACGGCGACGACGTCCGCCGTCCGGGCGTGCTTGACCTTGAACATGGTGCGCTTGCCGGGCGCGTAGGGCAGGGCGAGGGGCTTGGCGACCACGCCGTCCAGGCCTGCGCCCTCGAACTCCTGCAGCCACCCGCGGGCCAGCTCAGAGTCGCGGGTGGTGCGGGTGAGGTGAAGCGGATGCGGCGTTCCCGCCAGCACCTCTTCGAGCTCGGCGCGACGCCGCTCGAACGGCTCGTCTCGCAGGTCGCGCTCGCCGCGGGCGAGAAGGTCGAAGCCGATGAACATCGCCGGGGTCGTCTCGCTCAGCATCCTGACGCGCGACTCGGCCGGGTGGATGCGCTGCGACAGCGCGCTCCAGTCGAGTCGCTGCGCGCCGGCCTCGCCGACGGCGACGACGATCTCGCCGTCGAGCAGGCACGGCTCCGGCAGGAGGCTCGAGAACGCGTCGACGAGCTCCGGGAAGTAGCGGGTGAGCGGCTTGGATCCGCGCGAGCCGATCTCGACGGCGTCCCCGTCCCACGCGACGAGGGCACGGAACCCGTCCCATTTCGGCTCGTACGAGAGGCCGCCCGCCACTCGATCAGGAGCGGGCACGGCGTCGACGGACTTGGCGAGCATGGGCGCGGGGATCTCGTACACGCGACCCATCCTGGCCCTCCCGCGCGCGAACCGCCACGGCCTTGACCCGCGCCCCATGCCGGCTCGTGCGGGCAGCGCTCGCGCTCAGGCGAAAGCGGACATGCCGGTGATGTCGCGGCCGATGAGCAGCGCCTGCACGCTCTCGGTGCCCTCGTACGTGTGGATCGCCTCGATGTCGGCCATGTGCTGGATGACGCCGTTCTCGAGGAGGATGCCGTTCCCGCCGAGCAGGTCGCGTGCGGTCGCGGCGATGCGGCGGGCGGCGCGCGTGTTGTGGAACTTCGCGAGCGACGCCTGCGTGGGCCGCAGCGCGCCGGCGGATTCGAGGTCGGCGAGGCGGCGGCAGTACAGCTGCATGGCCGTGAGGTCCTCGAGCATCTGCGTGAGCCGCTCCTGGATCATCTGGAACTTCGCGAGCGGCTTGCCGAACTGGGTGCGCTGCTGCGCGTACTGCAGCGCCGCCTCGTAGCAGGCCGTGGCGTGCCCGAGGGCCGACCAGGCCACGCCCGATCGGGTCGAGTACAGGACCGTCGAGGCGTCGCGGAAGCTCCGGGCGCCGGGCAGCACGGCGTCGGCCGGGAGCCGCACGTCGTCCAGCGTGATGTGCGCCTGGTGGATGCCGCGGAGCGATCCTTTGCCGGTGATGACGGTTCCCGTGTACCCGGGGGCGGACTGCTCCACGAGGAAGCAGCGCACAGCGCCGTGGTCGTCGGCGACCTCGTCGTCGACACGCGCCCAGACGAACGTGACGCCGCCGGCCGCGCCGTTGCCGATCCACTTCTTCGCGCCCCGGAGCACCCAGTCGCCTCCGGGCTGCCGGCGCGCGGTGGTCTCGAGCGAGACAGAGTCCGAGCCGTGGTCGGGCTCAGTGAGCGCGAAGGCGGCCGGGATCTCAGCGCGGGCGATGCGGGTGAGCCACGCGGCCTGCTGCTCGGGGCTGCCGAAGAGGGCGAGCGTGCGCAGCGCGAGACCCGCCTGCACGGCGATGACGGTGCCCAGCGAGCCGTCGCCGCGCGAGACCTCCATGTTCACGAGGCCCGCCGCGAGCGGGGAGAAGCGCGTGATCGCCGGGTGCACGACGCCGTCGTTCAGCAGGTCGAGCTCTCCCATGCGGGCGGCGAGGTCGAGTGGGTACTCGGCGGCATCCCATGCCTCGCGCATGCGCGGGCCGACTTCGTCGATATATGCCTGCGCCCGCTGCCACACCTCTCGGTCGGCGTCGGGGATGTCGGCGAACACCGCGTAGTAGTCGGTGCCGAGCCGGCCGGTGACGTCGTACGACATGATGGCCTCGCCGGGGAATGCAGACGGGGTGGGAAGGGCGTCGCTCATGTCCTCAGCGTAACGCAGGGCGGGATTCAGTGTCACCGATGGCGATACGCAGTTCCAGAGCTCAGGACGGCGGGTCACGCAGTGGGCGCGACGGCCCGCGCCACGTGCCGGCCGCGGGTCAGCCCAGCTCGTCGCGGAGCCGGCGCGCCACCTCGGCGGCGGGCATGCTGCGGGGGAACGCGGCGATCACGAGGTCGTCGACGGCGGGGGCTCCGCCGTCGGGGTGCACGCCGAAACGGTGCATGAGGTCGTCATAGGCGACGGACAGCACGGATGCCGGAACGTCCTCGGAGCCGCGCAGCAGCCTGCGCAGCACGTGGTTGTGGACAGCGGTGACGGCGGCGGAGAAGGCGACCGACTCGATCGGGTCGATGCCGGGGAGCGCGCCCCTCAGGTAGTCGTCGAAGAGTCGCTCGTACTGGAAGACGGTGACGATCTCGCGCTCGCGCAGGGTGGGCACCTGACGCACCACGACGTAGCGACGGCGCGCGAGGTCGGGGTCGGCGGCGAAATGACGGTAGACCTGCACCGAGGCCTCGCACACGGCGGCCCACGGGTTCTCGTGCCGATCCGACAGGAATTCACGCAGCTGGGCGAGCAGCTCGTCGTGGTCGGTGAAGACGACGTCGTCCTTGCCGCCGAACTGCCGGAAGAACGTCGACCGCGAGACGCCGGCGGCCTGCGCGATCTGCTCGACGGACGTCGCCTCGAAGCCCTGCTCGGCGAACAGGTCGAGTGCCGCGGCGACGACGGTGTTGCGCGACGGGCTGGCGGGAGTCTCGCTCATGGTGCTGAAAGCCTACTGGCCCAGGGGCTCATGCGCCGTCGGCGGGCGCGGGCGTGGACAGACGGTCTTCGGCGGCCGGGTAGGATACAAGATGGTCGATCTCTCGACATCGAGATTCTTTCGGCCCGAACCCACAGTCGCCCAGCGAAGGATTGCACGTGGATCTCTACGAGTACCAGGCACGAGACCTATTCGAGAAGTACGAGGTGCCGGTGCTCGCCGGCATCATCGCCGACACCCCCGAGGAGGCGAAGGCCGCCGCTGAGAAGATCGGCGGAGTCGTCGTCGTCAAGGCCCAGGTCAAGACCGGTGGCCGCGGCAAGGCGGGTGGCGTGAAGGTCGCCAAGACGCCCGACGAGGCGTACGCAGCCGCCGAGGCCATCCTCGGCCTCGACATCAAGGGCCACGTCGTCAAGCGCGTCATGGTCGCGCAGGGCGCGGACATCGCCCAGGAGTTCTACTTCTCCGTGCTGCTCGACCGCGCGAACCGCTCGTACCTGAGCCTGTGCTCGGTCGAGGGCGGCATGGAGATCGAGCAGCTCGCCGTCGAGAAGCCCGAGGCCCTGGCGCGCATCGAGGTCGACCCGCTCACCGGCATCGACAAGGCGAAGGCCGTCGCGATCGCCGAGGCCGCGAACTTCCCCGCCGACCTGGTCGACAAGGTCTCCGACGTCTTCGTCAAGCTCTACGACGTCTACAAGGGCGAGGACGCGACGCTCGTCGAGGTGAACCCGCTCGTCCGCACCGGAGCCGGCGACATCATCGCCCTCGACGGCAAGGTCACCCTCGACGACAACGCGTCGGAGGTCCGCCACCCCGAGCATGAGGAGCTCGAGGACAAGGGCGCCACCGACCCCCTCGAGGCCAAGGCCAAGGCCTCCGGTCTGAACTACGTGAAGCTCGACGGCCAGGTAGGCATCATCGGCAATGGCGCGGGCCTGGTCATGTCGACGCTCGACGTCGTCGCCTACGCCGGTGAGAAGCACGGCGGCGTCAAGCCTGCCAACTTCCTCGACATCGGAGGCGGCGCGAACGCGCAGGTCATGGCGGCCGGCCTCGACGTCATCCTCGGCGACGAGCAGGTCAAGAGCGTGTTCGTCAACGTCTTCGGCGGCATCACGTCGTGCGTCGCAGTGGCCGAGGGCATCGTGAAGGCCCTCGAGATCCTGGGCGACCACGCCACCAAGCCGCTGGTCGTCCGTCTCGACGGCAACCAGGTCGAAGAGGGCCGCGCGATCCTCGCGGAGGCCAACCACCCGCTCGTCACGCTCGCTGCGGGCATGGACGAGGGCGCCGACAAGGCCGCCGAGCTGGCGAACGCCTGAGACAGAAGGAACCGAGAATGTCGATCTATCTCAACAAGGACTCCAAGGTCATCGTCCAGGGCATCACCGGCGGCGAAGGCACCAAGCACACGGCCCTCATGCTGAAGGCCGGCACCAACATCGTCGGCGGCGTCAACGCCCGCAAGGCCGGCTCCACCGTCACGCACGAGAAGCCGCACGAGGGCGAGGTCGAGCTCCCCGTGTTCGGCACGGTCGCCGAGGCCATCGAGAAGACCGGTGCCGACGTGTCCATCGCGTTCGTGCCCCCGGCCTTCACGAAGGACGCCATGATCGAGGCCATCGACGCCGAGATCCCGCTGCTCGTGGTCATCACCGAGGGCGTCCCCGTGGGCGACACCGCCGAGGCGTGGGCCTACGCGAAGAGCAAGGGCAACAAGACCCGCATCATCGGACCGAACTGCCCCGGCATCATCACGCCCGGTGAGGCGCTCGTCGGCATCACGCCCGCGAACATCACCGGCAAGGGCCCCATCGGCCTGGTCTCGAAGTCGGGCACGCTCACGTACCAGATGATGTACGAGCTGCGTGATCTCGGATTCTCGACCGCCATCGGCATCGGCGGCGACCCG
>Ga0182735_1001605_pt1 | contig 14845 bp, 12 predicted proteins | sample eDN5th30CKraftMG_FD_128524 | JGI IMG/M metagenome (GOLD analysis project Ga0182735, IMG submission 128524) | Enriched Miracle-Growth compost microbial communities from Emeryville, California, USA - eDNA 5th pass 30_C Kraft MG (version 2) (version 2) ... | reverse complement strand
GGGCCTGCTGCTGTGGAGCGGGTTCGCCGCCCTGACGGCGGTGATCACCGCCGACCGGATCGGCAAGGGCATCCGCACGGCGCCGCGCGATGCGCTGATCACCGCGACGAGCGACCCGGACCACCTGGCCGGTTCGTTCGGCGTGCACCGCATGCTGGACAACATTGGCGCAGCGATCGGCCCGTTCCTGGCGTTCCTGATCCTGCTGATCGTTCCCGACGGGTTCCACATCGTCTTCGCGGCCTCGCTGGCGTTCGCCGGCATCGGGGTGCTGATCCTCGGGCTCATCGTCCCGAACGTGCGCACCCGTCGCGCCGAGATCGCAGCGGGCACCCGCACCAGGGTCGACTGGCGCAGCGTCACCCGGGGCCGCATGCGCCGGGTTCTCGCTGCGGCCGGCATCCTCGGTCTCGTCACGATCGGCGACGGATTCGTCTACCTCGTCCTGCAGGCGCGTAGCGACTTCGCGGCGCTGTGGTTCCCCCTTCTCTATGTCGGCACGAACGTCGCGTTCCTGGCATTCGCGATCCCGCTGGGCCGGCTGGCGGACCGGGTCGGGCGGGCCCGGGTGTTCGTGTGGTCGCACGTCGGGCTGCTCGGGGCATACGTGCTCGCGGTGCTGCCGATGGAGGATATTGCGGCGACGATCCTCTGCCTGGTGTTCCTCGGCGCGTTCTACGCCGGCACCGACGGCGTGCTGTCGGCGCTCACGGCGCAGCTCACCTCTGTCGAGAGCCGCGGCACCGCGATCGCCACGGCGCAGACCGTGGTCGCCATCACGCGGTTCGTCTCCGCAGCCGGGTTCGGCGTGCTCTGGTACGCGGTCGGGCGTGAGCCGGCGATGATCATCGTCGCCATCGTGTTGGTCGTCGCCATTCCGCTGGTCGCCGTTCTGCTGCGTCCGCTCCTCAGCCCCGAGCGAGCGGATGCCGCGAAGGTCGAGGCCTCGTGAGCACGCGTGCGAAATGGCTGCTGATCGCGGTTCTGTCCGTGCTCGCGCTGGGATCGACCGGCGCCGTCGGCGCGGTCGCCTGGCAGCAATACCAGCAGCGGCTGGCCGCACCGAGCGACGTCAGTACGACGGGTGCGGATGCCGTGACCGCCGCCGACCGGATCGTGTTCCGCAACACCGCCTCCGGCGAGGGATACGGGCACGTGGCATCTGTTCCCATCGATGACCCGACGTCGACGCGTGCCGTGTCGGACGTCGCATGCGACCGGGTGGACGCGACCGCCGACGAGTTCTCCTGCCTGCGCATCGTGCGCGGCATCACGCCGACCTATACGGCGACCTTCTACACCGCCGATGCCGTCGAGACTGCCGCGTGGCCGCTGCCCGGCATCCCTTCTCGCACGCGCATCTCCTCGGATGGCACGCTGATCGCGACGACGTCGTTCGTGACGGGGCACTCGTACGCAACGATCGGGTTCTCGACCGAGACGAAGATCCATACGCGCGACGGGTCCGACTTCGGCAATCTCGAGGACTGGACCCTGATCGTCGACGGCAAGCAGAGTGCGCCGGTGGACCGCAACTACTTGGGCGTGACGTTCCTCGACGACGACACGTTCTATGCCACGGCAGGCATGACCACCGAGGGCATCACGTATCTGGTGCGCGGGTCGATCTCAGAGCGCACGCTGACCACGCTCGCGGAGAACGTGGAGTGCCCGTCGCTGTCGCCGGACGGCACCCGCATCGCGTTCAAGCGCGCCACCGGGGGGTCGGGACCCACCGTGCACTGGACGCCCGCCGTCTACGACATCACCACCGGGGAGGTGAGCCTGTTGCCCGAATCACGCAACATCGACGACCAGATCGAATGGCTCGACGACAAGACGATCCTGTACGGGATGCCGCGGGAGGACGCCGTCGGCGACTACGACGTGTGGTCGCTCGAGACCGACGACTCAGGCGAGCCCGAAGTCTTCATCGAGCACGCGTGGTCTCCGTCGGTGGTGAGGGTCCCGTGATGGGTCAGATGTCGGCATCCGTCTGCCGCTCGCGACGCTCGCGACGCAGCACGATGATCCACGCGAGTGCCGCCCCGATGGCCGCGCCGAGAGTGTTGGCGAGGACGTCGCGCAGGCTCGGCAGCCGCGAGGGTATCAAGAACTGCGCGAGCTCCGCGCCTGCCGACAGCACGAGGGCGAGCGCCACGCCGTACCAGTGGTGGCGGAGCAGCAGCGTCAACAGGAATCCCAGGGGGAGGAACATGAGCACGTTCGCAGCGAACTCGACCCAGCCGCCACCGAACCCCGTGAGCCCGAGGTCTTCGCGCAGCCACACCAGCACCCACGCGACGATCCCGGCGTACGTCACGGGCAGCAGCAGGATCATGCCCGCGACGAAGGCATATGCGGCGAGCGCCCACCAGATCCATCGCCGGGTCACAGCCCTACCTTGGCACAGCTGCACCGACGCGAACGGAACCTTCGATGCGTGACTTCCTCGGGCCCGAGGGCCGTGCCGACCTCGCGGTCGTGATCGTGACGTACAACAGCGCCGACGACATCGACGGCCTGATCGAGAGTCTGCGTCCCGAGGCGCGGAGCCTGGCATTGCGAGTGATCGTGGTGGACAACTCGTCTGGGGACGAGACTCTCGCTCTGGTTCGCGCACACGCGGACGTCCTGCCTGTGCCGTCGGGGGGAAACCTGGGCTATGCGGCGGGCATCAACGTCGCGAGCAGACACATCGGCGAGGCCGAGGCCACTCTCATCCTCAATCCCGACCTCCGGGTGGAGCACGGCGCCGTACGCGAGATGCTCGCCGCGATGCGGGCGCACGCTCGCGCTGGCGTGATCGTGCCCCGCATCGTCGGCGCTGACGGGCACATCGCCACCTCGCTGCACAACGAGCCCGGGGTCACGCGCGCACTCGTGGACGCCGTCCTGGGGCCGATCTGGAGCTCCCGGCCGGCCGCGCTCTCGGAATGGGTTCGTGCGCCGAGGGCGTACCGCGCTGCGCGCCGGACCGACTGGGCGACGGGTGCTGCCATGCTCGTGTCCGCCGAGGCCGCCGCTGCGGTCGGGGCCTGGGACGAGCGGTTCTTCCTCTACTCGGAAGAGACCGACTTCTGCCGGCGAGCGCGCGACGCCGGGTTCGAGATCTGGTTCGACCCCTCCGCGACCGTGCAGCACAGTCAGGGAGGGTCGGGATCGTCTCCAGAACTCGACGCGCTCCTTCACGTCAACCGGGTGCGCTATATGCGAAAGCACGCTCCGCGGCGCGCAGGCGTCTATCGGTGGGTGGTGCTCCTCGCCGAGAGCATCCGGTCACGCGCCGGCGGGTCGCACCGCCTTGTCGCTGCGTACCTGCGCGACGAAAGCCGGTGGAAAGAACTGCCGAAGGCAATGCCCGACACCGAGAGGGTCAGCACATGACAGCTTCCGAATCGTCGCAGGACCGTCCGCTGCGCGTCCTCTACAGCTTCGCCCACGCGCTGGACTGGCCCGGGATCGCCACGACCGCGCTCAACGAGGTCCGCGGTCTGGCCCGCCGAGGCATCGATGTCGAACTCTGGTGCACATCGCAGGGATCGGCCGAGTTGCCGCCATCGGTGCGGGTGTCGCAGACGATGGTGGTGGCGGGCCGCCGCATCCCGCATCGCGTCCTCGGTGTGCAGCGAGCGTATTCGCGCCACGACCGCCTCGTGGCGCGAAGACTGCGAACGGGGCCTCGGCCCGATCTCGTGCATGTGTGGCCCCGCGCCTGCCTCGAGACTCTGACGGTCGCACGAGAGCTCGGTGTGCCGGGGTTCAGGGAGTGCCCGAACCCGCACACGGCAAGCGTGTACCGGGAGTCGGCCGGGGCGGCGGCCGACGCCGGGGTTCCGCTCCCACCCGGCCACTCGCATGCCGAGTCACCCTTCGTGCTCGACCTCGAAGAGCGTGAGTTCGCGACTGCGGCGGCCCTCTTGCTGCCGTCGGAGTATGCCGCTGAGCGCTTTCTCGAAGAGGGCGCACCCGCAGGCAAGATCCTCCGCCATCGGTACGGTTGCGACACCGAACGCTTCTTCCCGTCAGGCGAGTCGACCGATGCCCGACGAGCACTGCACGCGTGCTTTCTGGGCCGTGGCGACCCGACGAAGGGCCTGCATGTCGCATTGCAGGCGTGGCTGACCGCCGACCTGCCAGCGGGCTCAACGCTCACGATCGCCGGCGCCGTCGACCCGCATTACGGCGCCTCCCTGCACGCAGAACTCTCGCACCCGAGCGTGCGAGTCCTGGGTTTCGTCTCCGACACACCTGCACTGCTGCGTTCCTGCGATGTGCTCCTGCTGCCCAGTTGGACGGAGGGAAGCGCGCTCGTGACGTACGAGGCGCAAGCGAGCGGCTGTCTGCCGCTGGTAAGCACAGCCTCCGGCGCATACGGCGTCGAGGGAAGGGACTATCTGTCGCACGAGGTCGCCGACACCGCGGCTCTGGCGTCGCAGCTCTCAGAACTCGCGGCCGATTCCGGTCGACTGTTCGCACTGCGCGCCGGGCTGACAGCCCGACGAGACGAGTACTCGTGGGATGCCGCCGCCGAAGTCGTGGAGCGATGCTACCGGTCTCTGCTGGCCGCTGCTCCTCGATGAGAGCCACGGCGCCCGATGAGCACGGCCAGAATCAGCTGCGCCGCACGACTGTTCGCGAGCGTCGCCGTAAGGACCGTCGCTGCGGCTAGAGCACCGACGAGCGCCAGGTCCTTTCGAATCCCGATCTGGAACACCTCGGGCTCGAGGAAGGAATCCTGCAGGACCACGGTCGGTGCGCCCGACCTCACGCCGACGGCCGCCTGCAGCGATTCCAGCTCGTCCGCGAGCTTTTCCCGCACGACCACAGCCGCCTGACGGGCACCCTCGACCGAGTCGGCGCGGGCTGCGATCGTTACCTGTTCGCTGCTCCTGACACCCAGAGCATCGGTGAAGGGGGCGAGCGACCCGCCCGAGAGCGCGAGCTCGTAGTATTCGACACCTTCCCGCCTGAGTTCCGCCCGCACCCGATCGCTGCGCATGACGAACACCAGGATGTCGGGCACGGGAGCGCTGTTGATCCGTTGGTCGTAGATGTTCTGGCCGCGGACCGTCGCGACGCCGGCCGTCACCCCGCCGCGGGCCTCGAAGACGGGCTCGGCTCGGACGAAATTCAGCGCAAAGGGGACGAGCACCACCACCGCGGCAGCGCTCGCAGCGACGAACCATCGCAAGGCCCCGTCCAGGGGAAGCGGGTGAATCGTCTTCACCGAAGCCCCGTCGATGGCCGCTGCGAGTCCGATGATCACGCAGGTCATACCCATTGCGGTGGGGAATCCGAACATGTCGAACGTCACCGACAGCGTGGCGGCAGCCGCGATCGACGCCGCCGTCGCGAAGCCGAACGCACGATGCGACCGTTCGCGCGCGCGGATCGCGGCGCGCAGCGACGTGACGATCGGCACCGCGACGAAGCCGATCAGCGCGATCAGCCCGATCGCGCCCGCTTCGATCAGCGTGGCGAGGTATTGATTGTCCAGCACCCGGTACAGACCCGGCATGAAGGTGAACGGGCCGCGTCCGAAGAAGGGCGATTGCTGAATGTAGTACGCAACGGCCGCATAATCGTCGACGCGGCCGCCGACTGACTGGTCTTCGCCCGCGGAAAGGAACAGATCGCTGATCGTGCCCACCAAGCCCGGTATCGCGATCCGCATCGCGACGAAGGCGACCGGGATCGCGGCGATGAGGAACCATCGCTGCCGTCGATCGGCGATGAGGAAGGCCAGCATCAGCCCGAAACCCAGACCGATGGCGCCCGACCGCGACACGGTCAGGAGCAGCGCCATGAACATGAGAGCGGGCGGCAGCCAGTCGATCGGACGGCGCCGGCCGGCGAGCGCGAAGTACATCGCAATCGGCAGACAGATGCTCAGGACGGCCGCGAACTCGATGGAGTGCAGTGCCGTACCGCTGACGCGCATGAACCCTGAACGGATGTAGAGGCCGCCCGAGCTCGCGTTCTGGACGAGGCCGGGCAGATGCAGGATCTGCACGTAGTCGATGCCGGTAAAGAACTGAACGATGCCCAGCGCCGCCATCGCCGTGCCGGCCGCGGTGATGGTCCGCGCGAGCAACGGGATGAACCCGGCCGCACGTGACGAGTCGAGCGTGAACAGCACCACCCCGCACCACGAGGCGACCGAGATCAGACCGCGGACCGACGATGAGATCTCTTCGGGCGACGTCGGGCGCAGCGTCCCGAACGCGAAGGCGATGAGTATCGTGCAGCTGAAGATTCCGACGGCCGTGCGGATCGGCGACGAGGGGGGAGGATCGGCCCGACGCGACAGACGGAGAACCACCCACATCACGAGCAGTCCGCAACCGACCAGGGTCGCTGGAGTCCCCGCCGCACCCAGCGGGCCGACCACATAGACCGCCGGCGAGGCGATCAGCGCCACGACGTAGATCTGGATCGCGACGGCAGGATCGATCGACCGCGCAGCGCGTGCGAGCAACGCTCCCGGGGCCGACCGCCCGGAGCTCATTCGACCTGCTGCCCGGCCGAACCGTCCTCATCCGCCGGGAGTTGAGCGTCAGCCTCCTGGCCTGCGCGCTGCTTGGTCCGTGACCGGCGGCGATCTCCCAGGACCACCGCGACGAGGACAAGTACGAGGACTCCGAGTCCGGCCAGGACGCCGTTGCGGATGCCGTCGATGTGGTCGACCTCGGCCTTGATCGATCGGGTGAGTTCGGTACCGGCGATCAAGGCGGTCCGCGGGGCGCCGGCATCGATCTGGATGCTGCGGGCGCGTGTCAGCGCCTCCTCGCCCAGTCTCTCGAGGACGTCGAACGCCTCGTCGGGGTCGTGCGCGGTGACCATGATGAGCATCACCGGGGCGGATAGTCCGGTGTCCTGGCCGACGGTGTACTCCAGCGTCTCGCCGTCGCCCGCGAACTCACGCACGGTCTGTCCGTCGAGCATGCTCGCGCTGACGACATCGATCAGAACGCCGATCCCGTTGCCGATCTGGAGAAACGGGTTGACCGGCTCGCCCTCCGCGTCGATCGCGGCAGCCAGGAACAGGTACCGCGACGAGACCTCGTAGCTGCTCTGCGTGTTCAGGAACGCCGCGACGGCAGCCCCCGCGGCGACCAGGGTGCCGACGATGATGACCACGATCCAGCGTCGAAGCAGGTGAAGGAAGGCGCGGAGCGTCACGCGGGCGCTCCCGCCCAGCACACGGTCTCGATCGTGCGAACGACAGCCTCGCGGGCAGGACCCCAGGAGACGTCCGCCACGCTCGCCGAGATCTTCTCGGGCCCGACAGCGCCGTGCAGTTCGTGTGCCCGCGCAATGCCGTCAGCCAGTGCCTGTGGGGTGGGACGCACCCACACCACGTGCGGCGCCTCGAGGTCGGCGCGGCTTCCCGCGTGATCGTTCACGACCGGAACCACCCCGGCGGCGAGAAGCTCCGTCGCGATGAGCGAGATATTGGTGAACGACAGCGCAAGACCCGCTGAGCAGCTGTTGTAGAGCGTGTTCAGCTCCGCCGGGGTCATGTGGGAGTGGACCTGCGCGTCGAAGGGGAGGTTGCGTGCCCTGATCCCGAATGTGTGGATCGGAACATCCGGGCGCATCTCGTGGAATCTCCGCAGGGCGAGCACACCGAGCTCGTAGCCACGCCTCGCGATCCCCGGCTTGGCATAGAACACGACTCCGTTGCGAGGACGATCCGAGAACGGCCGATATCCGGAAGTGTCACACCCGAAGGGGGCGACGACGGGGCTGAGTTCGTGGCGTGCGCGAAGCTCCTGAGCGACCATCTCGCCGATCGTGATCATCGTGAACCCGAAGCGATAGCTGTCGGCCGCGAACTCGTAGGCGGCCCCGCGTGGGTAGAAGTACGGCTCGTAGTCCTGCGCCAGGTAGAACCGTGCCCCGACCAGCGCGCCCTGCTTCGCAAGGACATGCGCCGTCTGCCAGGCGGTCGCGACGTAAGCGTCGCACCCCGCTACCCCGGCGCTGAGGTCGCGCACTTCGGCCTTCACGTTCGGCCACCAGCGACGAATGAGTTCGTCGTAGCGCTCGCCGCGACCGCCCACGCCGTCATAGACGTAGATGATGCATCGGTGGCCGGCCGTCTCGAGTGCTTCGACCATCCGGAAGATCGTCGTGTGCCCGCCGGATCCTTCCGCGATGCCGCTGAGAACCCAGCCGATCACGAGCGGTGCCCCCGGTCGGCCGGAACCCGCCACCCAGCCGCGCTCGATGCGCTCGGAGTCGACGACGTCGTCGGGGAGCAGGTGCAGATCCTCCGAGAGATCGCCCCACCGCTGGTGCGCCTTGCCAACCGTCTTCGCGGTCAGGCCCGGCATGCCTTCGCGCCGGAAGACCTCGACCGCGCGATGAGCGGTTGCAATCACTCCCACAGTGTCTCCCTTGTCACAGCCCCGTCGCCTTCCAGCGGTTCCCCAGAATAACCCGATCGAGGCGGAAGCGAGCGGAGTGCCCGATCAGCCGCGGGTTGGCCCGCCCCAGGAAGGCTCGTCCGGAGAGCGCTCGCTGGGCGTGCATCAGCCCAGGAGCGGCTGCCGGATCGATGCCCTGCTCGCTCGCGAACCGAAGATACCCGTCGGTTTCCGGCGTTCCACCGCGTCCGCGCAGAAAGGCGCTGACCGCGCGTGTGCCGGCTTCTTCGGCCAGAGCCGTACGCGCAAGCTGCCAGAGTCGTCGACTGTCGGCATCGTCTGACTCTTCGAAGAGGACTCGGAACGCGTCGGCACGCTCTTGGAGATCGGTCATCACGTCGACCGAGCGAGCCGAGAGGCTTGCGTCATGCTCGCGATGCCATGCCTGGTCGCACCCTGACAGGTGGCCGACGTCGGAGTGTCGCGCGATCCGGAACCACATCTCCATGTCGTGAGTGTGCGCCAGGTCGCGCTGACCTCCGATCTGCGACACGACCGACGCTCTCATGAGCACCTCCGGCGACGTGATGCAGTTCACACCCAGGCGGCATCGCAACTCCAGCCAGCTGCCGCCGGTCCACACGGTGAAGCCCGTGATCGACTGCCGCGCCTGCGGCAGGTCGGCTGCGAAGTGGAGAGGGTGACCATAGACGAGGCCCACGTTGGGAAACCGATCTGCCAGCCAGGTCGAGCGGGCGAGGGATCCCGGCGTCAGCAGGTCGTCGGCGTCGAGACGCACGATGTACTCCGCATCGGTGAGGTCGAGCCCGTCGTTGAAGGTGGCCACCGGGCCGCGGTTCTCGCGGTGCTCGACGACGGTCACCCGATCGTCTGTCCGGGCGATCTCGCGTACCACTGCGACGGAGTCGTCCGAAGAGGCGTCATCCACGACGATCGCGCGCACATCGACGCTCTCTTGCGACAGCACACTGGCGATGGCCTGAGGGAGGTATCGCGCGTAGTTGTAGTTGGGGATAACGACATCGACGCGAGGGCAATGCGCGGGAGCGACGTGCATCGCGGCCCCGCGTGCGCGCGCTCGCACCTGAAGTGAGGTGTTCATTCGTCCCCCATCGGAGTCGCATCCACCTGAACCGGGTCGGCACCGGCCCGTAGTCGCCGATACTGGCGCACCAGCCATGGCCCGGCGAGAAGGCCGTACACGACGAGTGCCGCAAGCCCGCCGACGAGGACGGCAAGCGGTGGCGAGTCGATCAGGATCCTGCTGATCACTGCCACGGTGGCGGCCGGCGCCGTCGCCAACGTCGGCCACCACGCCGCGCGCAGCATCGCCGTCACTCGGACGCCTGCCCGTCGGATGACCAGCAGGTATGCCGGAAGGATGACGGCCACAGCGACGAGCACGTGCACCCAGCCCGCGCCAACGATGCCGTACGCACGCGTTGCCAGCACCATGCCCACCACAAGGACGATGAGCCAGAGCACCTGGATCCACAGCACGGGCCTGGACTGACCTCGCGAGTAGAGGTACCCGGCGAAGATGTCGAACACGACTCGCAGACTGCCGTAGACCCCGAGCGCTGCGAGGACCGGTGCCGCGGGGAGCCATTTGGTGCCGTAGACGAACTCGATGAGAGGCGACGCCAAGCTGGCCAGGACGGCGCCTGCCGGAAGAGCGCACGCCCACGCGAGCGCGGTCACCTCAGCCAGCCCATCGCCTCGGCGGGAGAAGTACGGCATCGCGATGGAGCGAACGACCTGCGAGAGCGCTGACATCGGCCAGTTCGAGATGTTGAAGGCGAGGACGTAGTAGCCCAACGCGACTGCCCCCGCTACTCGGGCGAGAACGATGTTGTCGACGTTGAGCAGGATCCACGACAGGAGGTTCGCGGCCGCGATGGGCAGGCTGAACGCGAGCACGGGGGCGAGAATCGTGCGATCGATCGCGAAGCGCGGTCGCACGCGCGCGAGCAGGAACAGCATGACGGTGGACACCGCCTGGGCTGTCACGCGACCGATCGCGAGCCCAAGCACTCCGAACCCCAACCCGACGAGCGTCAGGGTGACCGTCGTGGAGACCACGAAGTCGGCGGCGCCGACGTAGAAGAGCTCACGCTGTTGGAAGCGCCGGAGCAAGAAGGCGTACGGAACGACCGTGGCACCGCCGAGCAGCAGCGTGATCGACAACACGGCGATGGCCGGTGCGGCGTCACGGCTCCCCAGCAGCTCGGCGAGCATGGTGCTGCTGACAAGTGTCATGACGGCGAGCACGGCACCGCTGATCAGGCCGATCGAGGCCACGGTCGGCGCCACCCGGTCGGGGTCGTCGGACCGGATCACCTCTGCCGACAGCCCCAAGTCGGCGACCGTCATGAGGATCCCCTGGACGGTCAGCGCGACGGCGTACACGCCGAACTGCTCGGGGGCGAGGATCCTCGCGAGGATGATCCCGACGACGAGCCCTCCGAGCCGCAGCGTGATGTTGCTCACGCCACTCCACGCCGCGCCGCGAGCCGCCCGTGAAGTGAGCGATGTCTGCGTCACGGCAGCCGCCTCAGCCGGCGATAGGCATGCCTCACGGCCGGCGCGTTCGTGGCCACCCGAAATCGAGCGAAGCGGGCGAGCGCTCGGATCGACGACCTGCTCGTGCCCGCGAGCCGGCGGCGCCGTGCGATCTCTGCCGAGAAGACGCGCTCGAGCATCGTCGTTGCGGCCGACAGGGAGTACCGATCCACCGCCGTCTTGCGACCGAACGCAGCCAGGTCCGCCCGAAGGCCCGGCTGCTCCATCAGCACTCGCACGATCTCCGCGGGCGACGGACCGCCCGAAGGCCCCACACCGAAGAAGCCGTTGGCGAAGAACTCCTCGATCGTGTCGGGAGACAGCAGTCGCCAGTACCCTTCTCTGCCTTGGACGATGAGGGGTTTGGCGTGCGCCATCGCACGCAGCGCCGAACCGCCCATCCCGAAGACGACGTCGGCCGCATCGTAGATCGGTCGCGGGTCGGCGACATTGCCCAGCAGGCGCACGCCCACTCGTTCATCCCCCGCCGCCTCGCGGGCCGCAGCCTCGACGGCGGCGGCATCGTCTCCCGTGCCCGCGACGAGCAGGGTGACCGGCTGCGGCAGAGGAGTCGAGATCAACGCGCGAATCATCGCGGCGACGCCTCGGGCCTTCTCGTGCTCCGAGGACAACCGTCCGACCACGCTCACGACGAAGGCGTCGGGATCCACTCCGACGCCGGCCCGCGCGAGCGACTGGTTCCCCGGTGCGTCGAACTCGACGTCGATGGGTGGCTCCATCACCGAGACGTCGCGGCGACCGGCTCTCCGCTCGATGTCGGCGAGACGATTCGTCCCGACGATCAGCGGCGCGCCCTCGGGCAGAAAGTCCGGAACGGACATGGACATCACTGTCATCACGAGCGCCCGCGACCGAAGCAGCGAGAGCGTCGACACCGCGATCGCCGGCGGCGATTCGTAGGTGTGGATGATGTCGGGCCGGAATCGCCGGATCTCCTGCGCCATCGAGAGCAGCACCCGCGGCCTGACGCTGTCCCCCCGGAACTTCGGCGCTGCTCGGTAGGCGAGCCCGCGCTGCCGCACCAAATCCACCAGTTCGCCCGGCGGTCCGTAGACCTCCACGAGGTGACCGCGGTCACGCAGCCGACCGGCGAGGTCGATGGCGTTGAGCTGACTGCCGCCGGTGACGAGCTCGTGCGGGCATACCAGCACTCGCAACGAAGAGGTCTCCGTTGCCGGCCCCGACTCTGCCGCGCGGCTCACCCTCGTACCGCCGTGCGCGTCAGAGCTGCTCGCATCGCGTGCGCGACGGCATCCTGCTGCTCGGCCGTCAGGTGCGGTCCCATCGGCAGCGACAGGATCTGCTCCGCCGCGGCCTCGGCGACCGGGAACTGCCCGTCGCGGTAGCCGAGCCCGGCGTATGCCTCGGTGAGGTGCACGGGGAACGGGTAGTGGATGCCGGTGCCGATGCCGGCATCCGTCAGCTCCCCCATCACGCGTTCGCGCTCGTCGACCCGCACGACGAAGAGGTGCCACACGTCGGTGTTGCCCGGCCTCACCGCCGGCAGCCGCAGACCCGGGATGCCAGCGAGAAGCTGCGCGTACCGGTCGGCTGCCGCCCGGCGCGCCGCGTTCCAGGCGTCGAGCCGGCGCAGCTTGGCGCGCAGCACGGTGGCCTGCACGGCGTCCAGCCGCGCGTTCATGCCGATGTTGTCGTGCACGTACTTGACCGAGCTGCCGTGCCCCGCGAGGTTGCGGACCAGCGCGGCCGCCTCGGCGTCGTCGGTCATGACGGCGCCCGCATCGCCCGCGGCCCCCAGGTTCTTGCCGGGGTAGAAGCTCGTCGCGGCGATGCGCCCGAGAGCGCCGGCGCGCCCCGCGGGACCCGTCGCACCCTGCGACTGCGCGGCGTCTTCGACGATCGTCAGCCCGTGCCTCTCGGCGATCGGCGCGATGTGCTCGATCGGCGCGGTCTGCCCGAACAGGTGGACAGGCGCGATGACGCGCGTGCGCGGCGTGATCGCCGCCTCGATCGCGTCGGGGTCGATGAGCAGGTGTTCGTCGTCGACGTCGACGAACACCGGTACGGCGCCGATCCGCGAGGCGGCCTCCGCGGTCGCGATGAACGTGTTCGCCGGCATGATGACCTCGTCGCCCGGTCCCACGCCGACGGCGCGGTACGCGAGCTCGAGCGCGTCGGTGCCGTTGGAGACCCCGACGACGTGCGCGACGCCGATGTAGTCGGCGTACTCCTGCTCGAATGCGGCGACCTCGGGGCCGCCGACGAACGCGGCACCCTCCAGCTGTCGCTGCCACACGGGCAGCACCTCGGCGGCGACCTCGGCCTGCTGTGCGGCCAGATCCAAGAATGGAACCCTCATGTGCGCTCCCCCAGCGCTCGGGCGAGTCCGGCGACCCGCGCGGTGTGCGATGAACTCTGTACTGCGGTGCGCAGCGGCCGTGCGGGCACGCCGGCCCACGTCTGCTCGCGCGGCACGTCCTCGAGGACGACGGCGCCCATCCCGACGGTGGCCCGCATCCCGATCGAGACGCCCTGCCGCACCGACGCGTTCATGCCGAGATAGGCGGCCTGACCCACGTGCACGCTGCCGCCGAGGGCGACGCCCGCCGCGAAGGTCGCGAAATCGTCGATCGCGTCGTCGTGCGTGATGGTGCAGTTCGGCATGATCACGACGTGGCGCCCGATCGTGGCATCCGCCGTCACGACGACTCCGTCGAGCAGGATCGAGCCGGGCGCGACCGTGCTCGACGTGCCGACGCGCGCCGAGCGCGCCACGAACGTCGCGAACCGCGCTTCGGCGACACCGGCCGACCGCAGCCGGCAGACGACCGCGCGACGGCTGAGGCTCGGCCCGATGCACACGAGCAGCTGCTCGGTGCGGTCGGCGGCGTCGCGAATGGCGCCCACGACGGGCACGCCGGCGATCTCGGTGCCGTGCAGCTGGTGGTTGTCGTCGAGGATGCCGGTGACTCCGGCGATCCCCGCCGCGATGACCTCTCGGGCCAGGCCGCTCGCCCCCACAAGGAGCAGCCCGGCGGTCATGCGGCCGCCTCGGCCTTCGGTCTCTGCAGCACCGCGAGCACGCGGTCCTGATCGGCGTCGGTGAGGGTGTGGAACACCGGCAGGATGAGCGTCCGATCGGTCAGCCGGTCGGTCGCGGGCAGCCCTTCGGCGGGAGTCAGATCGCGGTAGGGCGGCTGGCGGTGCGCGGCCATGATGCCGCGACGCGCCGAGATGTCGGCCTGCGCGAGCGCCTCGAGTAGCCCCTCCCGATCGAGCGGGTAGTCGTCTTCGACCTCGACCCAGAACGACTGGAAGTTGCTCGTTCCGTATTCGGGATCGGTGACGGCCCGCAGGCCTGTGATCGTGGCGATCGCTGCGCGATACCTGTCTGCGATCGCGCGGCGACGCGCCACGATCTCCGGCAACCGGCCCAGCTGCACGAGCCCCACGGCAGCCTGCAGGTCGGTCATCCGGAAGTTGAAGCCCACCTCGGTGTACTCCTCTGCCGGAGGCAGCACCGACTTGTGCCGGTCCGCTGCCGACACGCTCATCGCGTGCTCACGCAGCCGTCGCGCCCGCGCCGCCCAGTCGGCGCGCGAGGTGGTCAGCATCCCGCCCTCACCGGTGGTGAGCAGCTTGCGCGGGTGGAACGACCACGCTGCGATGTCGGCGCTCGCTCCCACCGGGCGGTTGCGGTACGTGGATCCGGCGCCGCACGCGGCATCTTCGACGACCACGATGCCCAACGGATCGGCGACAGCGCGGATCGGCGCCAGGTCGATCGGCACGCCGCCCTGGTCGACGGCGATCACCGCTCGCGTCGCCGAGGTGATCACCCGCTCGATCTCCGCAGCGGTCAGGTTGCCGGTGACGACGTCGACGTCGGCGAACACCGGCGTCGC
>Ga0182735_1001602_pt1 | contig 14851 bp, 12 predicted proteins | sample eDN5th30CKraftMG_FD_128524 | JGI IMG/M metagenome (GOLD analysis project Ga0182735, IMG submission 128524) | Enriched Miracle-Growth compost microbial communities from Emeryville, California, USA - eDNA 5th pass 30_C Kraft MG (version 2) (version 2) ... | reverse complement strand
GGCGACGCTACGGCTGCGACTTTTGTCCATACCCGGATGAACGGCTCTGGACGAAGCGCCGCCATCGATGCCAGAATTGTTATGATGCATGACGATACGGAGCTTCGCTCCGCATGCACGGTTAAAAAAAGTAGATCGGGTTGGACAACAATTCCGCGGCTGAAGCCGGCCGCACAACCAGGGTGGGGAGACATGAAACAATTTCTCGCAAGTGCATCAGCGCTTCTATTTGCGACGCTGCTCGCACCGGTCACGGCGCACAGCCAGGATTATCCGAAGCAGGACATTCATGCGATCGTCGGATTCCCGGCCGGGTCCGGCGCCGACGTCTATGCCCGCTTCTTCGCCAACAAGCTGTCGCAGGCGGCGAAGGTATCGGTGATCGTCGAGAACAAGCCCGGCGCGAATTCCAGCATCGCGACCGAGTACGTCGCGCGCGCCAAGCCCGACGGCTACACGATCTTCATCGGCGGCTCGGACGTGTTCGGCTCGCCGCTCTATCTGTTCAAGAAGCCGCCGGTCGATCCGCGCAAGGACTTCGTCTATGTCTCGCCGCTGGTGAGCCAGGGCTTCATCCTCATGGTGCCGGCGAGTTCGCCGTACAAGACCGTCGCCGAACTCACCGCCGCAATGAAGAAGAAGGGCGACAAGGCGACCTATCCGACCACCAACAATCCGGCGCTGATCCTGGGCGAGGCCTACAAGAAGGCGGCGGGGCTCGACACGGTGCAGGTCGGCTACAAGACCAGCGCCGACTTCATCAACGACATGCTCGGCGGACGCCTCGATTGGGTGTGGGCCGACCCGGTGTTCGGCCTCGCGCGCATGCGTGAAGGCCAGATGCGCCCGCTCGCGATCTCGACCGGCAAGCGTATCTCGGCGTTGCCGGACATTCCGACCGCGAAGGAAGCCGGCCTCACGGACATCGACATGAACCTGTGGTGGGTCACCGCCGTTCCGGCCAATACGCCGAAGCCCGTCGTCGACAAGCTCAACGCGCTGTGGGCGCAGATCGGCAAGGATCCGGACACCAAGGAGTTCCTCGCCAAGAACGGCGCCGAGCCGTGGACCGCTTCGGTCGAGGAGACCAAGGCTCTGATCGACAAGGAGATCAAGGACTGGGCGAACTATGTGAAGCTCGGCAAGATCGAGCCGCAATAACAGTCCCTGCCGTTGCGGGGAGGCTGCAAGGCCGACGAAGCAATCCCGAAGTCGTCGATCGGGATTGCTTCGCCCCGCTCGCAACGACGAAGCTCAAACGAAAAGCCCGGCATCGCTGCCGGGCTTTTTTTAATCCTCCGCCGGAGGCGTATCGATCTACGCCGCCTCGTCCTCGACGACCGGCTCCTCGGCCTTCGCCGCGCCGCGGCGCGGACCCTTGGCGAGCGCGGCTTCGATCTCCTTCACCGCTTCCGTCTCGGTGATCCGCTGCACGGCCGAGATCTCGCGCGAAAGCCGGTCGAGCGCCGCCTCGTAAAGCTGGCGCTCGGAGTAGGACTGCTCGGGCTGCGTCTCGGAGCGGAACAGGTCGCGCACCACTTCCGCGATGGCGACGATATTGCCGGAGTTGATCTTCGCTTCGTATTCCTGCGCGCGGCGCGACCACATGGTGCGCTTGATGCGGGCGCGGCCCTTGAGGGTATCGATGGCGCGCTTGACCGCCGGCGCGTCCGCGAGCTTGCGCATGCCGACCGAGGTCACCTTCGTCGTCGGGACGCGCAGCGTCATCTTGTCCTTGATGAAATTGATGACGAACAGTTCGAGCTTGATGCCCGCGACTTCCTGTTCCTCGATCGCCAGAATCTGCCCCACGCCGTGCGCCGGATAGACGATGAACTCGTTGGTCTTGAAGCCCTGACGTTGGGTGGTCTTCTTGGCGGTCATTACCTGGGAAACTCCTTGTCCGTCCGGCGCGCGGCCGGCCGGCTTGGTCACGGGGGCGCCGCCCCGGCGATCGCCGCGGGAGGCCGTTGGAACCCGCCGCCGGCTGGCCGACGTCGGTTTGGTCGTTTTCTTGGACCGGACCTTGGTGGAACCGGCCTTCGAGGACTTGTGTCGCGTTTTTCCTGCCACTGCGATTGCGTGGAACTCTCACGCCCCTGTTTAACGTTTCCCGTGATGCCCGAAAAAATAGGCTCCCCGGGGGGAGCTTCTCGGACGGCGCTACATTTTTTGCAGTTTCCGGCGCATTTTCGCGGATACTCCGGGGACCCGCCGCCGGTTACATCCTGTAGTTCATCGTGTGTGGCTTATATAACACAATTTCCGCGAAAATCAAAGCTTTACGGCGCTGCAAAATGGCCGTTTTGACGCCGAACGGACGGTGGGTTCGTTAAAAAAGGTTAATATTGGCGCGCCGCAACCGGTCAAAAGCTGGAAGAATTCGGCTTCGGTCCGGCGTACAGGCGGATGGCCGCTCCATCGGTGGATGCAGTCTCCCGGATTTCGACAAATCCGGAGCGGCCACGCCAGCCAGCCGGCCTTCCGGCGCCGCGGGAAGACGCGGCCGGGGTATGGTGGTCCGCCTTCTCCCGTTCAGTCGCCGCCGCCGGGTTCGGGCGAGAAAAGCTCCAGCTTTCCCGGCTTGCCGTCCCACTCCTTGGCGTCGGCCGGCGGGTCCTTCTTCATCGTGATATTGGGCCAGGTCTTGGCGTATTCCGCGTTGAGCGTCAGCCACTGTTCAAGGCCGGGCTCGGTATCCGGCTTGATCGCCTCGGCAGGGCACTCCGGCTCGCAGACACCGCAATCGATGCACTCGTCCGGATGGATGACGAGCATGTTCTCACCTTCGTAGAAGCAGTCCACGGGACAAACTTCCACGCAATCCATGTACTTGCACTTGATGCAGTTCTCGCCGACGACGTAGGTCATAACCAACTCCGGCCGCGCGAAAAGCGGCCTTTTCTCCAATCCCGCTCTGCTAACCTATGGAGCCGGAGGCCGCAAGCAATGCCGCGGAGGCGCATTCGCGGCTCTCGCTTTTTGTTTGGTCGCGTTTTCTTCACGCGAACCGGTATCCACTTCGCTCGAAAACGCTCTAGATTTCATCGCGGCCGGTGAACCGCTCAATGGCGCGGCGGTCGCGCTTGGTCGGACGTGACGCGCCCGGCTCGCGCAAGGCGGGCGGCCGGGGCGCAGCGGAAGCCGGCGGCTCGGTCATGTTTTCGCAAATCGCCCGCGCGGCGGTCGCGTCGCCGCGCCGCTCCGCGAAACCCACGACCTTGAGCACCTGCACGGAGCGGTCGAGCGCGACGGTGAGCACGTCGCCGGTGCGAACGGCGCGGCTGGCAGCCTCGACCCGCACGCCGTTGAGCCGCACCAGACCGGACGCCACCAGCGTCGCAGCCGCGCTACGCGTGCGCACGACCCGCGCATGCCATAGCCATTTGTCGATGCGCTGCCGATCGAGCGGTGAAACGTCCGCCAAGGCGGGCCTACGCGCCGGTCTGGATGCCGGCCGGCATCGTCAGCTCTTGCTGCCTTCGAGCTGCGCCTTGAGCGCAGCCAGTTTCGCGAACGGCGAATTCGGATCCGGCTCGTTGCGGCGGACATCCGACGACCATTCGCGCGGTCGCGGCCCGCCGCGATCCCCCCGCTCGCCGCGATCGCGACGATCGTCGCGGCGCGGACGGCGCCCTTCGTCCTCGCCGCGATTTCCACGCGCGGCACGGTCCGCGCGCTTGCCGTCCCGCGGCCCGCTGCTGCGCTCGCGATTCTCCTGCTCCTCGCGCTGACGGTCCCGGCCATGACGGCGGCGGCGATGCTGGCGCTCGCCTTCCGGCCCGGACGGAGCGTCCGCGGCCGGGGAGCCGGCCTCGGCGCCGGCGGCCGGCGTGCCTTCCGCGGACGCGGCGGCGGTCTGCGCCGGCTTGCCGTGGCGGCGGTTCGGCCGCTGGCGCTGGCGCGGATGACGCTCGCCGAAACGCCCGCCCGGACGCCAGACCTCGACCAGTTCCGGGCCGGCATCGGTTTTCGCTTCCGTGGCCGCCGGAGCGGCCTCCGCCAAAGCCTGGCCCTCGGACGCTTCCGCAGCGGCAGGCGCCTCGTCCGACGGCAGCGACTCGGGCGTGGGAGCCGCAAAATCGACTTCCGGCAGCGCCGGCGTCTCGAGCGACGCGGATGTCTCCGGCGAAGCGGGTGCCGTTTCCGCCGCAGGCACATCGTCGGCGACGACGGAGGGCGCTGCCGCCTCCGCGACTTCCGCCGAAGATGCGGCGGCATCGTCCGTCAGGGCGACTTCGGCGGCAGCAGCCTCGATGGCGGCGGCCTCGATGGCGGCGGCATCGTCGGCAGCAGCTTCATTGGCCGAGACTTCAGCGGCAGCGGCTTCAGCGGCAGCGGCCTCAGCGCCTTCGGCCGGCTTCGCCACATCGACCGGCGTCGTCTCCGCAATCGGCTCCGGCGGCTTCGGCCGCTTCTCCATGCGATAGCCGAGCGAGCGCAGGATGGTCGCGAAGTCCTCGCCCGACGATCCCGTCAGCGAGGTCATCGCCTGCGTCACGGTGAACCCGCCGCCGCCGAACGCGCCCGGCGGTTTCGGCGTCGCGGCGCCGGCGCGCCAGGCAATCGCCGGGCGAATGAGATCGGCAAGCCGTTCGAGGATATCCACCCGCACCGCACGCTCGCCGGCGACGCGGTAGCCGAGCGTGCGCACCAGGTCCGGCGGCGTCTCCTTGCCGACCGCAAACGACGTACGGCCGCTCGCGGCAAGCCGCAGCAAATCGTCGAGACCGCTGAACTCGGGGCTGGCGTGCATGAGCACCCAGAGCTGCGCCGCGAGCGCGCGCGGCGCCGGCTTGAGCAGCGCAGGAAGATAAAGATGGTAAGCGCCGAAACGCACGCCGTGCGCGCGCAGCGTCGCGCGGGCGGCCTGATCGAGCGTCTTGACGTCGTTGGCGACCTGCGTGCGGTCGAGCACGCCGAGCGCCTCGGTGATCTGGAAAGCGATGCCGCGCGCGATGCCGGTGACGTCTTCCGCGGCGGCGAGCGTGAACAGCGGGCCGAGGGTCCGCTCGATATGCGTGCGCGTCCACAGGTCGAGACGCGTCTGCACCGCTTCCTGCGCGGCGCCGGTGAGATGCTCGTCGGCGAGGATGCGCACGCGCGGGCGCAGCACGTTGTCGCCGGCGGTGAGCTTCGCGACCGCTTCGCCGACCCAGCGGATCGTGCCGTCGGATGCCAGCACGAACTGCGAATCGGGCGCCTGCGAGAGCCGCGTCGCGCGCGCCTCGATTTCGCCGGCGAGCGCCTTCTGCGCCGCGCCCGAGAGCATGCGCGCTTCGGAGCCGCCCGCCGCCGCGTCCGGCGCGAAACGAAATCCTTCCAGCCGTCCGATGGCGTGGCCTTCGACTACAACTTCGCCGGTCTTGCTGATTTCGGTTTCGAGCATCGTGTTTTCTTTGAGCCGCCGCATCAGCACGCTGGTGCGGCGATCGACAAAGCGTTCCGCCAGTCGTTCATGCAGGGCATCCGATAGACGATCTTCGACGCCGCGCGCAACACCCTGCCAGTGCTCCGGGTCCTTGAGCCAATCGGGGCGGTTAGCGACAAACGTCCACGTCCTTATGTGCGCGATGCGGGCAGAGAGCGTATCGATGCCGCCGTCCGTGCGATCGCCCTGTGCGATCTGAAGCGAGAACCAGTCCTCCGGGACCTTACCCTCCCGCATCAGAAAACCATAGAGGGTTGTGACGAGTTCCGCATGGGCGGAGGGCGAAATGCGCCGGTAATCGGGGACTTGGCAGACTTCCCACAACCGCTCGATCGCGGCGCGATCGGTCGCCATGCGCCGCACGCTGTTCTCGCGCGCGGCATGTTCGAGCACGCGCGTATCTTCCGCCGCGGGCGCACGCGTGAGCCCTTTCAGCTCGGGTGGCGCGGAGAGCGAGGCGGCAAGCGCGCCGAGCGAACCGAAGTCGAGCACGGAGTTGCGCCATTGCAACACCTTCACTGAATCGAAGGAATGGCTCTCCAGCGCGCGCACGAGATCGTCCTCGAGCGGGGGGCAGCGCCCGGTCGTACCGAACGTGCCGTCGCGCAGATGGCGCCCGGCGCGGCCCGCGACCTGCGCGAACTCCACCGGCGTGAGCTTGCGGAATTGATAGCCGTCGAACTTGCGGTCCGACGCGAAAGCGACGTGATCGACATCGAGATTGAGACCCATGCCGATGGCGTCGGTCGCGACGAGATAGTCCACGTCGCCGGACTGATAGAGCGCGACCTGCGCGTTGCGCGTGCGCGGCGACAGCGCGCCGAGCACGACCGCGGCGCCGCCGCGCTGGCGGCGGATCAACTCCGCGATGGCGTAAACCTCGGCGGCGGAGAAAGCGACGATGGCCGAGCGGCGCGGCAGCCGCGTGATCTTCTTCTCGCCGGCGAAGGTGAGCATCGACAGTCGCGGCCGGCTGAGAATGTTCGCGCCCGGCAAAAGCTGCTCGATCATCGGCCGCATGCTCGACGCGCCGAGCAGCAGCGTCTCCTCGCGGCCGCGGCGGTGCAGCAGCCGGTCGGTGAAGATGTGCCCGCGCTCGAAATCGGTGCAGAGCTGGATCTCGTCGATGGCGACGAACGCGACATCGAGATCGGACGGCATCGCCTCGACCGTCGCGACCCAGTAGCGCGGGTTCTTCGGCTTGATCTTCTCTTCGCCGGTGACGAGCGCGACGGCGTCCGCGCCGACCTTCTCGACGACGCGGTTGTAGACCTCGCGCGCAAGGAGCCGCAGCGGCAGTCCGATCAGGCCGGACGAATGCGCCACCATGCGCTCGATGGCGAGGTGGGTCTTGCCGGTATTGGTCGGCCCGAGCACGGCGGTAACGCCCGCGCCGCGGGTGCGGAAATCGCGATTTTGCGGAGATAGGGAAACGGGCATCTGCATTCCGGCGCCGTTTTCGAGCGGCTGGCTGGATCGGCGCTATCGGTCTTGTTTCACAATGTGACAATTCGGGAGCGGCAAGTCACGCGCGGTAACATTCGGGAACGAGTCTCGAACGAATCGCGCCCGAATCGCTGACTCCTGCCGCATCCGCCTTCGTTCACGGCGACATCTGGCGGTATAAGCTCCGCTCGCTACAACATGGAGTGTCTTTCGCCCTTTTTCAGCGGCCGCTTCGCGGCATTTCGTTAAAATCGCGGAGGACTCCGTTGGGCTTTCGAGTCAAGGCGGAATCTGCCGCGCGGGCGATCCCGCGGCAGCGCGCCTACCGGCCGCGCAAGCTCGTCGGCGTCGGTTTCGGCGGCTGCGGCGCAGTATCGAACTGTATCGCCTGCAGGACCGCGTTGCCGAGCGGGGTCGGGATGGTGATACGGAACGGCACCAGGATCCGCGTCCCGGCGATCGGCACCATCGCGACTTCCATATCGCGCTGGCGCGCGAGGTATTTGATGGCGGCGCGGCCGGGAATGTATCCCGCCACCGGCGTGAAATAGACCGCGCAGACGACCGCAGGCCCTTCGTAGCCCTTCTCCGCCTTCACGGTCTCCATGCGCTTGAACGCGACGGAAAGATCGTAGCGCAGCCGGCCATCGAAGATCGCCGAGGTGCGGTTGCAGGCTTCCGGCGACACTACCTCGCCGGTGCCCGGCACGCGCAGCAGGGAAGCCGTCATCGGATCGATGACGCCGCGCCGATGCGCCTCGGTGATGGGAATGCGCTCGGGGTGGGGCGGAGTCGGCGGATCGACCGACAGGTCCTTGACCACGCCGCCGGCAATGGACATGCGCAGTTCCTCGGTCTTCCTGCCGGTGACGATCGTGGCCGCATAATCGGCGGGAATCAGCATGCCGTTGCGGATGTGGCCGCGCGCGACGCCGGTGCCCTCCCCGCTGGCGAAGACGCGCAGCAGCCCGGTCGTCATGCCGCTGGCAACGGAGGTGTACTGGTCGCTGCCGATATCGACGACCCAGCCGCCGCGGCCGATCGGCACGCCGGCGAGCGATGCGGTGTAGTGGGCGTCGAGCTTGCCCTGCGCGGCGGCGGGACCGGCCAGCGCCGGAGCCGTTGCGGCGAGCGCCAGCGCAACGCGAAGAAGAACCAAACGGGGCATGGCGGATCTGTCTCGGCTGGGGTCTGTTTCAGCGCCGAATACGTCGTTTGTGTGTTGCCGCGCGGCGGCGAAACCTAGCCGTTTCGCACCCGATTCGCCGCCTTATGCGGGAAAAGCACCCCGGTTTCGCGCATCTCGGCTCCTGCGCGGGGCCGCGCGACCCGCCGCCGTACGGCCCGGCTTGACGCTTCCGGCTGCGCTCTCTATACGTCCGCGGTCCAAAACAGCAGATGGTTTTGCGCCACGCTGGCACCGGCCAGCCGGCGATTTTCAACGATTTTGAGGTTCCCATGTCGCGCGTGTGCGATCTGACGGGCAAGGGCCCGATGACGGGCCATACCGTCAGCCACTCGAACATCAAGACCAAGCGGCGCTTCCTGCCGAACCTGTTCAACGTCACCATGATGTCGGACGTGCTTGGCCGCGGCGTGAAGCTGCGCGTCTCGGCGAACGGCATCAAGTCGGTCGATCACCGCGGCGGTCTCGACGCCTTCCTGGTCAAGGCCAGGGACAACGACCTTTCGCCGAAGGCGCTCAAGATCAAGCGCGAGATCGAGAAGAAGAAGGCGAGCGCGTAACGCCGCTTTCCCGCGACAGGTTTCTGCGATGGCCGGGCTCGCCCGGCCATTTGCTTTTGCGGCGCGCTATTCGTCGGCGACGGCGAACTGCAGCAGCAGCGTCCGCTGCAGGACCGAGAAATTATCGTCCGACATCAGCGTCAGCACGATGTTTCCCCGCCGATCGCGGTGCGCGCCGAGCGCTTCCATGTTGTCGATCTGGAATCCCATGTCCGCCGTCATCAGGACCTGGCCCTCCAGCGTCGCCCCACGCACGAGCGCCGCGAGCGGGAAACGCCGTATCCGCATGGCGATGCCCTGCGACCACGAAAAACGCCGCTCCAGCAGGAACAGGTTGGCGTCGGGCGCCACCACGCAATCGGTCGCATTGAAATCATTGCTGCGCACGACGGAGAATTCGCCGGGCGCGTGGCCGCCGATCACGAATGAACGCAGATTGCCGGCGGCGTCGAGGCCGCGCTCGGAAATCGCGATCAGGGCGCCGGCATCCGGCATGCCTTTCGGGATCGCCGCCAGGCATTCCAGCCCCTCGTTGCGCGGCAACGTCGCGACGCCTTCCGGCACCGGGACCGGACGGCCGCGCGCGACGAGCCCGGCATGGCCGAGATCGAAGCGGACGATGCGATTGACCCGTTCGATCCCGACATAGACATGCCCCGCGCCGTCGTCGGCGACGGATTCCGTGTCGTACCACTTGCGGTCGGTCAGGACGCGACCGTCCGGCCCGAGCATCGGCGCCATCTCCGCGTCCGCGATGCCGGCAGGCTTGTCGCCCTTGTAAACGATGCGCCCCCGCAGCCATTGGCCCCGGTCGGAGGCGGCGATGAACCGCTCGCCGTCCGGCATCACCCGCAGCCCGGAGATGCCGCCGAACCGCTTGAAGTTCGACGTCAGTTCGAGGCCGCCGCGAAACTCCAGGGCGCCGAACCGAAGCTGCCGGGCGTCGGCGGCATCGAAGGCATCGATCGCGCGTGCGGCGACCTCGATGCGCACCGGCGAGGACGGCAGCGCGCCGTCCGCCGGGCCCGGCACGGTCTGCGCAATGCCGAGCGTTGCCGCGCCGGCGAGGAGCGCGGCAGCCGCAAGCTTGAGAAGGAAGCGTTCCGCAGCGGCGATCACGAATGCAGCCGGCGCGGACGGCGCGCCGTCAGGCGGGGAGCCGGCGCCTTGTCGTCGAACAGCTCGGCGAGCTTTTCCGTCATCGCGCCGCCGAGTTCCTCCGCATCCACGATCGTCACCGCGCGCTGATAATAGCGCGTCACGTCGTGGCCGATGCCGATGGCGATGAGCTCGACCGGCGAGCGCTGCTCGATCTCCTCGATGATCCAGCGCAGGTGGCGTTCGAGATAATTCCCCGGATTGACCGACAGCGTGGAGTCGTCGACCGGCGCGCCGTCGGAGATCATCATCAGGATCTTGCGCTGCTCGGGCCGCGCCAGCAGCCGCTTGTGCGCCCAATCGAGCGCCTCGCCGTCGATGTTCTCCTTGAGCAGCCCCTCGCGCATCATCAGGCCGAGGTTCTTGCGCGCGCGGCGCCACGGCGCATCGGCGGCCTTGTAGATGATGTGGCGCAGGTCGTTGAGACGGCCGGGGTTGGCCGGCTTGCCGGCGGCGAGCCAGGCCTCGCGCGATTGCCCGCCCTTCCATGCCCGCGTGGTGAAGCCGAGGATCTCGACCTTCACGCCGCAGCGCTCCAGCGTGCGCGCGAGGATATCGGCGCAGGTGGCGGCGACGGTGATCGGGCGGCCGCGCATCGAGCCGGAATTGTCGAGCAGAAGCGTCACCACCGTATCGCGGAAATCGGTGTCCTTCTCCCACTTGAACGACAGCGCATGCATCGGGTCCATGATGATGCGCGGCAGACGGGCCGGATCGAGGATGCCTTCCTCGAGGTCGAATTCCCACGAGCGGTTCTGCTGCGCCATCAGGCGGCGCTGCAGACGGTTGGCGAGCCGCGCCACCACGCCCTGCAGATTGGCGAGCTGCTTGTCGAGATAGCCGCGCAGCCGCTCGAGCTCCTCGGGCTCGCAAAGGTCCTCGGCGCCGACGGTCTCGTCGAACTTGGGAGTGAACGCGCGGTATTCGGGCGCGCGCGGCACGTTATCGCCGTAAAATCGCGGGCGCGAAGGCTCGTCGGACGCCTCCTCGTCGCCCATCTCGCTGTCGTCGGGCGTATCGGCCGCGCTCGCGTCGGCGGAATCCTCCGCGCTCTCGGGCATTTCCTCAGTCGAGGTCCGGGCATCGTCGGCGCTCATGCGCTCGGAGTCTTCGGTCTCCGAGGACTCGCCCTCCTGCCCCTGCTCTTCCTGTCCGTCCTGCCCCTCGTCCTCGTCGTTATCCTCGTTGTCCTCGCTCGCGCGCTCGTCGCCCATCTCGAGGGAATCGAGCAGGTCATGCACCACGTCGCCGAAGCGGCGCTGGTCCTCGAGCAGATCTTCCAGCTTGTCGAGCGAGCGACCGGCGCGCTCCTCGATGTGGGCGCGCCAGAGATCGACGAGCTTCTTCGCGGCGGCGGGCGGCGCCAGCCCGGTGAGGCGTTCGCGCACCATCATCGCGACCGCTTCCTCGATCGGCGCATCGGCGCGGTCGGTGATCTCGTCGAACTTGCCGCGATGGTAGCGGTCGTCGAGCATCGCGGTCAGGTTGTCGGAAACGCCCTGCATGCGCCGCGCGCCGATGGCCTCGACGCGCGCCTGCTCGACCGCCTCGAACACCGCCCGCCCCTGCTGGCCGGACGGCGACAGCCGGCGATGGAGGCCGGCGTCGTGACAGGCGATCCGCAGCGCAATGGAATCCGCGTGGCCGCGCACGATCGCCGCCTCCTGGACGGTGAGCTTGCGGGCCGGCTCGGGCAGCCGCACCTTGCCGCCGACCGCGCCGGGACGCTCGGCCGCGAAGGTCACCTCAAGCTCGGGCTGGCGCGCGATGGCGCGCAGGCAGCCGGAAACGGCGCGCTTGAACGGCTCGTTCGGGGATTCCTTGGCGGGCGTCTTGGGTTTGAAGTTCGAGGACATGCGAGGTCTGGATGCTGGCGATACTTTTATCCTCTCCGCAGATCGGAGCGGGAAACAAGAATCAGCTCAACGCGACATTCACCGCGCTCTCGGCGAGCTCCTGGCCGAAGCAGCGCTGGTAGAACTCGGCGACGATCGGGCGCTCCAGCTCGTCGCACTTGTTGAGGAACGTCACGCGGAACGCGAACCCGACATCCTTGAAGATGTCGGCGTTCTCGGCCCAGGTGATGACCGTGCGCGGGCTCATGACGGTCGAGATGTCGCCGTTCATGAACGCGTTGCGCGTGAGATCGGCGACGCGGACCATCTTCGAGACGATGTCGCGGCCGGCGTCGTTGCGATAGTGCTTCGCCTTGGCGAGCACGATCTCGACCTCGGCATTGTGCGGCAGATAATTCAGGCTGGTCACGATGTTCCAGCGGTCCATCTGCGCCTGATTGATCTGCTGCGTGCCGTGATAAAGGCCGGAAGTATCGCCGAGGCCGATGGTATTGGCGGTGGCGAACAGGCGGAACCACGGGTTCGGCTTGATCACGCGGCTCTGGTCGAGCAGCGTGAGCCGGCCGGAGGATTCCAGCACGCGCTGGATGACGAACATCACGTCCGGGCGGCCGGCGTCGTACTCGTCGAAGCAGAGCGCGATGTTGTTCTGATAGGCCCACGGCAGGATGCCGTCGCGGAATTCCGTGACCTGCTGGCCGTCCTTGATGACGATGGCGTCCTTGCCGATCAGGTCGATACGGCTGATGTGGCTGTCGAGGTTGACGCGCACCATCGGCCAGTTCAGCCGCGCGGCGACCTGCTCGATGTGCGTGGACTTGCCGGTGCCGTGATAGCCGGTGACGATCACGCGGCGGTTGCGGGCAAAGCCGGCGAGGATGGCAAGCGTGGTCGGCTTGTCGAAACGATAATCCGCATCGACGTCGGGGACGTGCTCGGTCGGCTCCGAATAAGCCGGCACCTCCATGTCGACGTCGATGCCGAACGTCTGCCGGACCGACAACTTCATGTCGGGCGCACCGCCCAGTTCCTGCGCTGCGGTAGCCATCATTCCTCCTCGCCGTGCCTCGCCCACCGGACGAGCGTCACTACTTCACTTCCAGATACCAGTCGTTCCGACACCGACGGAGCACGAACGACGCCGCGCCGGACAAGCAATCGTCCGAGACGCGCGCGTATCGCAAGGCGCTAGACGGGGCGGATGTCGGACCTAACCTAGCAGATCGCCCCTGCATTGCGAAGGCAGCGCCAGGATCAGCAATAGCCTTCTGATTTCAGATAGTTATAGGCGATGATGATCTCCCGCAGCCGGTCTTCATAGCTGCGATCCCCGCCGTTCAGGTCGGGGTGGTGGCGCTTCACCAGTTCCTTGAACTTGGCCTTGATTTGGACCTTGTCGGCGTCGATTTCCAGACCGAGTTCGCCGAAAGCCTTGCGGGCGGCGTTATGGACCGTCCGGCGGCGCTCCGCCGCGGCCTGGGCGGCCGGATCGCCATAGCGGCTGCCGCTGCCGAGCACGCCGAAGGCATCGTCCGCCTCCTCGAGCTTGAACCGGCCGCGCATCCCCGGCCGGCGCGTTCCGGCGCCGCGCTCGCCGAGTTTCCAGGTCGGGCGGTGGCCGGTCAGCGCGTCCTTCTGGTAGCGCGCCACGTCCTCCTGGGTCATGTCCTTGAAGAAATTGTACGAGTGATTGTATTCGCGCACGTGATCGAGACAGAACCGCCAGTACTCGTTCTCCCGGTCCTTGCCTTTCGGCGCGCGATGGTTGCCGGCGGCCTCGCAGCCCGGCCACTCGCACCGGGGCTGGCTTTCCTTCCGGCGGCGATCCTTTTCCGGTTTGACGCGGATTTTATCGAACAGGGGCGAGTTTAATTTCATGACCGGCGATTATGCGGAGTTACGGCGCGCCGCCGCAAGATTGACAATTCCATTTTCGGGAGAGCGGCGCCGGGGCGCGCGCGGCGGTTCCTCGATTCGATACCCTGGACGCCGAGGTTGACCGGAGTGCGGCAGCACCGCACATCGATCCTTAAAGATTGCGCCTACATCCAGCTTCTCACCCCGGAGGACGAACCATGGCCATGGCCGACACGCTCGCCGCCAAGCTCAACGCCGCGTTCGCGCCGCAGAGCCTCGAGATCGTCGATGAATCGCACCTGCACGTCGGCCATGCCGGTCACCGTGAAGGCGGCGAAAGCCACTACCGCGTGTATATCGTCTCGAAAGCCTTCGCCGGCAAGAGCCGGCTCGAGCGGCACCGCATGGTCAACGCGGCCCTGGCGGAGGAACTGCGCGCGCAGGTCCACGCGCTGGCGGTCCATGCCAGGACGCCGGACGAGGCCCAACATGCCCCGCGCAACGCCGTCCGCATGCCCTAGTCGGGCGTTGCGCCGGGGTTGTCCGCCCCTGGACGGGCCCGACAAACGTCTGGTCGGGCCTTGTCTCAGCGTTGCACGGACGGATAAGGCACCGCGACGCCCTTGCGCAGCGGCACGATCCGCAGCGCGGTGATCCGGTTGCGGCTCTTGCGCAGCACGTTGAACCGGAACCCATGGAAGGTGAAGCTCTGCCCGGGCTCCGGGATCGACTGCGCCTCGTGGATGACGAGGCCGGCGACGGTGGTCGCCTCCCCGTCCGGCAGGTTCCATTCCAGCGCGCGGTTGAGATCGCGGATCGGCACGTCGCCGTCGACGTTCACCGAGCCGTCCGGCTGCGGCCGGACCCCCGGCAGATCGACCTCGTGCTCGTCGGCGATGTCGCCGACGATCTCCTCCAGGATGTCCTCCAGCGTGACGATGCCCATCACCCCGCCGTATTCGTCCACCACGACCGCGAACGGCGTCTTGCGGCGGCGGAACGCCGCAAGCTGCTCCGACAGGGGACGGATATCGGGCACGAACCACGGCGGCATGGCGATGGCGGCAAGATCGATCTTCGCGGCATCGCCGCCGGACTGCTGCATGCCGCGCAGGATGTCGCGCGCGTGAACGACGCCGATGATGTTCTCCGGCGTATCGCGCCACAGCGGCACGCGCGTCACCGGGCCGTTGAGGATCATGTCCACGATGTGCTCGGGCGGATCGGCGACGTTGAAGGAGATCATCTCGGTGCGGTGGATCATCACGTCGCCCACCGTCAGGTCGCGCAGATCGAGCAGGCCGCCGAGCATGTCGCGGTCGTGGGTGGCGACGCTGCCTTCCTGATGCAGGATATC
>Ga0182735_1001599_pt1 | contig 14870 bp, 9 predicted proteins | sample eDN5th30CKraftMG_FD_128524 | JGI IMG/M metagenome (GOLD analysis project Ga0182735, IMG submission 128524) | Enriched Miracle-Growth compost microbial communities from Emeryville, California, USA - eDNA 5th pass 30_C Kraft MG (version 2) (version 2) ... | reverse complement strand
TCCTCGGCGGCGGCCCAGGTCGACGTCGTTCGGGCCGCCACGGCGCTGACGCTCGGCGAGATCGACGGCGCGACGGTGGGTGAGGCGTTCACGGTGAGCGCCACGCTCGCGCTCGCCGCGTCGGCGGCGGACGCCGCGCCTGCGCCGGGAACGGCCCTGGCCCCGGTCGTCCCTGCCGCCGCGCTCGCAGCGGACACGACTCCTTCCGGGAACGATGAACCGGCATTCGTGCTGGCCGCAGGCCTGAAGGTCGTGCTGACGGTCGGCGACGAGGAGTGCACCGCCACGACCGACGCCGACGGTGCGGCGAGCTGTGAGGTCACCCCGGCGATAGCCGGCGACAGGGAGGTGAGCGCGAGCTTTGCGGGCACGGACGACCTGCGGGCGACCACCGTGACCGGTGAGATCACCGTCGCTGCCGCTGCCACCGGAACGCCGGACGACGGTGGCGACGGGACGAGCACGCTCCCCCGGACCGGTGCGGACGTCCGCGCGGCCGGTGGTCTCGGCGTGCTCCTGCTGCTGCTCGGGGGCCTCGCGGTCGCCGGCGCGCGTCGCCGCCGCCGGGGGTGAGCGCGGCACCTCTGGTCCTCGAGCGCGAGGACGTCGTCGGGTGGACACCGCGGTTCCCGCCACTGGTCCTGCGCTTGCTGACCGGTGCGGTCGCGGTCGCGCTCGTCGTGGTGGCCATGGTGCAGGATGCCGTTCGGACGACGTTCCCGCTCACGGCCGCGGTCTCTGCGGGCGAGGCTCTCGGCCTGGTCGCGGTGGGCACGTGGTGCGCGGCTGTGGTGCTGGTGCGGTCCTCGCCGACCGCGGCACCGTGGGTCGTGGTTCTCGGCGGTGCGCTGAACCTGCTGGGCTCCCCCGCACGCCAGGTGCCGACCGCCCCCCTCGTCGCTCTGGTGGGGCTCGCGCTCGTCGTCGGGATCCTCGGCTGGGCGCAGCAGGTCGACCAGCGGGCGTCCGCGCGCAGGTGGCAGACGGCACGGCGTGACACGCACGCTCCGGTCACCGCCACGGCGCACGCTGACGTCCCGTACCACGTGGTGCAGGGGCTCGGCGGCACGCGGACCGACCTGACCAGGTGGGCGACGCTCGCGCTGTGCGTCGGGCTCGTCCTGCTCGGGGCCGCCGTGTACCTCCACGACTCCTCGCGGTCGAGGGCGCTGCTGCGTCAGGGGGAGCCTCTGCTGGCGACCGTGGTCTCGCAGGACGAGGAGCCCAGCGAGGTGGTCCTCGATCTCGGCGGGGTGCGTGTCACCGCGGTCACGGACTACGCGCGCCTGGCACCTGGAGCACAGGTGCCCGTCCTCCGTGACCCCGCGACCGGCCGTGTCGAGATGATCGACAACGCCTTCGACCCGACCGGGAGCCTCCTGCTGCTCGGTGCCGGTGCCGCAGGGGCCCTTGCCTGGTCGGGGCGCACCCTGCGCCGCCGCAGGCGGGCCGCGACATGGGCGGTCGACGGCGTGACGACGGTGCGGGTGACCGCGGGGTGGCGCGGTCACGGGCTCGACCTGTCGGCCGCCCACGCCCACGGAGAACCTTTCGCCTCTCTCGCCGGCGTCTTCGCCTGGGGCAGCGAGGTGGAGGACTGTGAGGACGACGGGCTCGGCGCTCTGCGCGTGCGGAGTCTGGTGGTCGACGTCGTCGGGCTCACGCAGCACGGCGACCCGGTCGCGTTCCGGGACGCCGAGGGGCGCTGGTACGGCGCGAGGGTGGTACCGGCCAAGACCTGGCGGGACTACCTGCCGAGCGGGCCGGCCACGTCCAGGGCTCGCCACGGACGAGGCGAGTGGCCGGCCCGTGGTCTGCCGGGAGCGGTGGTCCGCCGCGAGAGCGCGGCCCCCGACGAGGACGGGGCGCTGCGCCGGGGTGCGCGTCGCGTCCGCCGCGCCCGGCGGGCGCTCGGCGCCTGGACGGGCGAGCTGGCCTGGCGCACGGCGGTGGCGACGGTCCATTGGCTGCCCTGGTTGTCGGCCCTCCTGCTGTACGTCGGGTCGAGGTGGATGGGCCAGGACCTGGGCCTCTTGCACGTCGGAGGGCTCGTGCTCGGGGCGATCTTCGTCGCCCCGGAGTGGTTCCGTACGGGACGCCCTCCGCTGGCGCTGCGTCGCGACCGGTTGCTCGTGCTCGGGGCGGTCCTCGCCGAGCGCTACCTTCCGGCTCAGGTGGCACGGGCCAGCGTCGACGGACGTGCGCTCGTCGTCGACGTGGAGGGGCCGGACGGGGACGAGCGCGCGCTGCGGGTCTCGCCCGGGCTGGACCAGGTCCCTCTGCTGCGCGGTGCGCGGAGCTCCGAGGAGGCCGCCGCGATGCTCGGTGCCTGGTGCACCGAGGCGGCGCGGACGGGCGTGCGCGTGGGCGCCGTGCCGGTGGGCCGAGCACCCCGGACGCTGCGGCGTGTCCCGATGGCCGGCGCGATGTGCGGGGTGCTCTGGTCGGTGGCGATCGTCGCGGGGTACCTCGCGGGTCGTTGACGTGGCGCTGACGGGCGCCGTAGCCCGTGCCGGCGCTTCCCGGCGTGCGAGACTCTCAGTGCACAGACCGGTGCACAGACCGGTGCAGGTCTCGCCGCTACCGCCCGTCCACCCGCCTTCTCGAAGGAGCCGTCCCATGCTGGTCGCCGGACTCGTCCTCGCAGGGATCGCCGCCCTGCTGCACGTCTACATCTTCGTGCTGGAGTCCGTGCGCTGGGAGGCGTCACGGACCCGTGGGATCTTCGGCACGAGCGCCGAGGAGGCGGCCGCCACCAAGCAGCTCGCCTACAACCAAGGCTTCTACAACCTTTTTCTGGCGATCGGGACCTTCGTCGGCGTCGCGCTGGTCGCCGCGGACCAGCGTGCGGTGGGCGCGACCCTCGTGATCGCGTGCGCGGGATCGATGGCGCTCGCGGCCGCCGTGCTCGTCACCTCGTCGCGCGAGCGGTTGCGGTCGGCGCTGGTCCAGGGCCTCGCACCGCTGCTGGGCGTCGTGCTCGTCGTCGCCGGGCTGGTCTGATGTCGACGCCCGCGCACGAGGTCGGTGCGCTGCGCCACCGTCATGCACCCGTCCTTGCCGCCGACGACCTGGTCCGCGCGGGACGCGCCGCCCGCCGCGACGTCCCGAGGCGCAGCCACGCCGAGCTCGTCCTGCCGCCGCAGCGCGACCCGGTGGGGGTGCTGCGGCGGCAGAACGGGGCGCGCCTCCAGGACCTCGTTCCGCTGCGCATGGAGCGCATGCTCCAGAACCCGTTCACCTTCTACCGGGGCACCGCGGCGCTGCAGGCGGCCGACCTCGCGGCGGGCGCGTCGACCGGGGTGGACCTCACGGTGTGCGGTGACGCGCACCTGACCAACTTCGGGCTGTACGCCTCGCCGCAGCGCACCATGACCTTCGACCTCAACGACTTCGACGAGGCGGCCTACGGTCCCTGGGAGTGGGACGTCAAGCGGCTCGTCACGAGCGTCGTCGTCGCGGCCCGGCACAAGGGTCTCGACGAGACGCGCACCAGGCAGGCGGCCGCGCAGGCGGCTGCGTCGTACCGCGTCGGCCTGCGGCAGGTCGTCGAGCTCGAGGTGCTCGACCGGTACTACGCGCGCGTCGACCCCTCCCCTGCCTCGCTCCAGTCCCAAGGGCTGCGCTGCAGCACCCGCAAGGTGCTCGAACGGGCGCTGCGGGCCTCCGAGCGGCGGACCTCGCGCCGGGTCGTCGAGAAGATCACCGAGGTGGCGGCCGACGGCAGCGTCGCGATCCGCGAGGACCCGCCCGTCCTGACCCACATCCGTGCCAACGTCGAGTCGTTGCTGGCAGGGATCGTGCACGACTACCTGTCGACGGTGCCGCCCGACGTCGCGAACCTGCTGGCGCAGTACACCACCACCGACGCGGTGCGGCGGGTCGTCGGGGTCGGCAGCGTGGGGACCCGGTGCTTCATCGTGGTGCTGACCGGACCGAGCGGCGAACCGCTCGTGCTGCAGATCAAGGAGGCGACACGGTCCGTGCTGTGCGAGCACGGCGGGGCGGCCGGCGCCCTGCCGCCGGCGCTGGTCGCGCTGGGCGCCCCGGACGACCACGGCTACCGGGTGGTGGCCAACCAGCGGATCCTGCAGGCGGTCTCCGACCCGTTCCTCGGGCACATCGAGGTGGACGGCCACCACTACTACGTGCGCCAGTTCCGGGACCGCAACGTGTCCTTCGACATCGACGCGCTGAAGCCCGGTCCCTTCGTCGACTACGTCGGTGCGTGCGGGGTCGCCCTCGCCCGGGCGCACGCCCAGAGCGAGCGGGCGCCGTTCGTCGCGGGGTACCTGGGCGGTGGGAGGACCTTCGACGACGCGGTCGTGGACTGGGCCTTCGCCTACGCCGACCGGTCGGCCACCGACTACGAGCAGGTGCGGGAGGCGGCGGCGCGAGGTGCGTTCGACGTCGTGCCGGACCGGGCCGCGCTCCCCTGACATCGTCTCCGGCCGCACGGGTTCGCGCTCGACCGCCGAGCCAGCGGGCGGCCGACCGTCTCGCGACGCGTGCCCGAACCGGTGAGGAGCCCGCCGGACGCAGACCGTTCGGGCGAGACGAGGTATGCCAGCCTCGGGCGTGACGAGTGCCGGTGCAGGTTCGCTGCGAGCGCCGCATCCTGCCTGACAACGTTGACAGAACGGTCCAGAAGAGTCACATTTGAAACGATTCGCAATGTGGCGGGTCGCCGACGTGCCCTTGAGAGAAGGTCGACGTCTGTCGGTGAAGACATCCTGGAGCGAAGGAGCTTCGTTGTGAGACCAGTGGTTCGCGAGACCGTCCGATGGATCTGCAGGGCTCGGCGCGCTGCCGTCGCGCTGAGCGCGGGGCTGCTCGTCGCGCTCGTACCGGCGGTGGCCGCCGCGCCTGCCCAGGCCCTGGGGACGGGGTCGCAGATCCAGGTCGCCGGTCTGACGGTCGACCACGAGGCAGGCCCGCTCGCCGTCGACGACCCCGCGCCGATGCTCGCCTGGCAGCTCGGCGGCTCCGGGCGAGGCATCCTCCAGAGCGCCTACGAGGTCTCCGTCGCCAGCTCGACGCAGCTCCTCGACGCGGACCAGCCCGACCTGTGGGACAGCGGCAGGGTCGCCTCCGACGAGTCCACCGGCATCGCCTATGACGGATCGGCCCTCGACCACGGCGAGCGCGCCTGGTGGAAGGTGCGCGTCTGGGACCAGCACGGGCAGGTCTCGGGATGGAGCGATCCCGGCTGGTGGGAAGCCGGTCTCGGGACGGACGGCTGGCAGGGTCGATGGATCGGGGGTCCCCGCCGGCCCTCTGCCATCACGCTGGCGGACGCCGACTGGATCTGGACGACCGGGTCGACGAACACCAACGATCTTCCGGCCGGCAGCGCCTACTTCCGCAAGACCTTCATGGTGCCGACGGACCGCGCGGTGACCTCTGCGCGGATCGTGCTGACGGCGGACGACCGCTTCGACCTGCACGTCAACGGTGAGCTGGTGGGCAGCACGCCCACCGGCGCGACCTGGCAGGCGGGGCAGGTCTTCGATGTGACGGGTCTCGTGGGCGCAGGAGCCAACACCCTGGCCATCAAGGCGACCAACACCAGCGTCGGATACTCGGGTGTCGTCGCAAAGCTGCTCGTGGAGTTCGCCGACGGCGACCCGACGGCGATCGTCACGAACAGCTCGTGGCTGACCTCCCTGTCGGGTCCGGAGGGTTGGCAAGACGGTGGTTTCGACGCCGCCACCTGGACCTCGGCGGCAGATTTCGGGGCCTACAGCACGATCGGCCCGTGGTCGAACGGGGTCAAGGTCCCGTCCGGGGGCTTCGGCTTCGACGGTGCCCGCTGGATCTGGGCCACCGGGTCGGAGAGCGACCAGCAGGGCAACAAGATCCCCGCCGGGACGGCCTACTTCCGCAAGACCTTCACCGTGCCCACCGACCGCACGCTGACCTCCGCGAAGCTGGTGGCGGCCGCCGACGACAGCTTCAGCCTCTCGGTCAACGGCTCCGTGGTCGGTGGTACCCCGCGCGGAGCGCAGTGGGACGCGGGACAGCTCTACGAGGTCGCGGACCGGTTGACCGGCGGGGCCAACACGCTCGCGATCGAGGCCACCAACGCCACGGTCGGGTACTCCGGCGCGATCCTCAAGCTCCTCCTCACCTTCGACAGCGGTGAGCCGATCACGATCGTCACGGACGGGTCATGGCTGTCGTCGAAGACCGAGGCGGACGCGTGGACGTCCGCGGGCTTCGACGACAGCGCCTGGACAGCCGCCGCCGACTTCGGTGCCTACGGCATCGGCCCCTGGAACCAGCGCCTCGTGCTGCCCGAGGACGAGCCCGCCCCCCTGCTGCGAACCGGCTTCCAGGCCCGCGCGGGCCTGGAGAGGGCCCGGTTGTACGTGGCGGGCGCCGGTTTCCAGGCGGCTCAGCTGAACGGCGCCCCGGTGAGCGACCACGTGATGGAGCCAGCGACGTCGGACTATGACAAACGGATCCTCTATGTCGCCTACGACGTCACGGACCAGATCGCCCAGGGCGACAACGCCCTCGGTCTCGAGCTCGGTCGTGGCTTCTACGGCCTCACCACGCCGAACGTCTGGAACCTCGACACGGCCCCCTGGCACTCGGACCCCAAGGTGCTCGCCCAGCTCGAGCTCGAGTACCAGGACGGCTCGACGCAGGTCGTGACGACCGGCCCCGGCTGGCGCACCGTCGCCGGTCCCACCCGGTCCGACTCCGTCTACGCCGGCGAGACCTACGACGCGCGTCTCGAGCGCCCCGGCTGGACCACCGCCGGGTACGACGACAGCAGCTGGACCGCGGCCCCGCTGGTCACCGCGCCGCGGGGTGCGCTCGAGCCCCAGACGGAGCAGCCGGTCACGGTCACCGGCTCCGTCGCCGCTGTCGCGGTCACCGAGCCCTCCCCGGAGGTCTACCTCGTCGACTTCGGCCAGACCGTGAGCGGCTGGGTAGAGCTGCGGGGCAGCGGTCCCGCAGGCCGCAAGGTGACGCTCTCCTACGCGCAGCAGCTCTCGGCGGACGGTCAGGTCAACCTCGAGCAGGGATACGTCGGGGGCGGCCGGTTCCAGCGTGACGAGTACGTCTTCAAGGGGGCAGGCACCGAGCGCTGGCAGGCGCGGTTCAGCCAGAAGAGCTTCCGGTACGTCCAGGTCGAGGGCCTGGACGCGCCGCCGCCGCTCGACATGCTCGTGGCGAAGGAGGTCCGCACCTCTGCCGAGCAGACCGGGGACTTCTCCTCGTCGAACGAGACGCTGAACCAGATCCACGCCATGGTGGTCCGCAGCCTCGAGCACCACATGCTCGGCATCCCGGCTGTCGACGCGATGTACGAGAAGATCGGCTGGACCGCCGACGGCCAGCTCAACACCCCGGGCTTCGCCTCGAACTTCGACGCGCACAACTTCCTCGCGAAGTGGCTGGACGACATCGCCGACACGCAGACCGCGGACGGAGGCATCGGCGACATCGCCCCGACCGGGGGCTGGGGCAGGCCGTCGGGCGCTGTCGAGTGGTCCGCGGCGTACCCGATCGTCACGTGGGAGCTCTACACGCGCTACGGCGACCGCCGGGTCCTGCAGGAGCAGTTCGACGGCATCGTGCGATATCTCGACCACGAGCTGGGCCGCAGAGACGGAGCCGGGCTGGCAGCGCCGGGTCGTGGTGACTGGCTGCCACCCGGCTCCGCGGACGAGGACAAGCGCCTGCCCGCCACCGCCTATCTCTACCGGGTGGTGACGATCGGCGCGCAGGCGGCCCAGGTGCTCGGTCGCACGGCGGAGGCAGCACGCTTCACAGCGACCGCGCAGGATCTCAAGGACCGGTTCAACGCCACCTTCCTCGACACGTCGGCCGGCGTGTACCGAACCTCCTCGGACAATGGCTATCGCCAGACCAGCAACGCCCTCGCGCTCGAGTACGGGCTCGTGCCGGACGAGTACCGCGACGCCGTCGCATCGAGCCTTGCGGCGGACGTGCGCAACCGCGACGACCATCTCGACACCGGCACGCTCGGCACGGCGGTGCTGCTGCCGGCGCTCACGCACGGCGGCCACCAGGACGAGGCGCTCGCGGTCTCCAGCCAGCGCACCTACCCGAGCTGGGGCTTCTGGCTCGAGAACGGTGCCGACACGCTGTGGGAGACCTGGACCGTCGAGGACAGCCGCCAGGGACGGCCCTCGGGGCACGACCACTACCTCTTCGGCGGCATCGAGCCGTGGTTCTTCGAGCAGCTCGCCGGCATCCGTTCCGTCGAGCCGGGCTACCGGCGCATCGCGGTCGAGCCCGCGATCAGCGACCAGCTCACCTGGGTGAAGGGGACCGTCGGCACCGTGCGCGGACCGGTCTCGGTGGACTGGAAGAAGGACGGCGCCGGGTCCTCCGGGACGCTCGTCGTCCCCGGCAACGCGACGGCAGAGCTGCGCGTCCCCGTCCCTGAGGGATACGTGCTCACCGAGGCGGGCAGGCCTGTGGGCGAGATCGCGGGAGTGGCGCAGACCTCGCCGGGGGTCTTCGCGGTGGGCTCCGGCAGTTACTCCTTCGTCGTCATGAGGGAGGCAGACCTGCCCGGCGGCGGCGACCCGGGCGGGGACCCGGGGGCGGGTGGACCCGGTGTCCCGCCCGTGGTGCGCGCCACCGTGACCGCCGCCGCGCCCGCCGTCCGCTACTACCAGCGTGCACGGATCTCCGTCTCGGTCACCGCACCGAAGGTGACCCCGACCGGCACTGTCCAGGTCTTCGAACGAGGCGTCGTCGTCGGCCGCGCGACGCTCGCTCGTGGCAGGGCCACCGTCACGCTCGCCGCGTCGCTCAAGAAGACGTTGACCATGGGCAAGCACACCCTGCAGGTGGTCTACGTGCCCGCGCGCGGGAGCGGGGTGACAGCGCCCGGGCCGGTCCCCGTGACCGTCAAGGTCGGCAAGGGCCTGGCGAAGGTCAAGGTCGTCAAGACCAAGAAGCTTCGCCGTGGCGCGCACGCGACGGTCTGGGTCCGGGTCAGCCCCCTCGGGGTCTACACGCCCAAGAAGGGCAAGGTGACCGTCAAGGTCGGCAAGGCTCTCGTCGGCAGGGCGAGGGTCAAGAAGACCGGTTCACGGTGGCTGGCCAAGGTGCGCACGAAGGTGCTGCGCCGCACGGGCAAGATCAGCATCGCCGTCAAGGGCGATCGGCTCGCCAACCAGAAGATCGTCACGCGCTACAAGGTGCGGCGGTGACGCCCGCCCGATGACGGCCGTCGGGACCCGGTCGCAGCGACCGGGTCCCGCCGACGCCGTCTCTGCCGCGGGCCGCGAGACAGGTGGCAGCCGTTGCGCCGGGGCTCAGGCGAGGGCGATCGCGGCCTCGGGGGTCGCCACCCGGAAGCTGAAGGTCTCCTGGAGGTACAGGTCGACCGTGGTCGCGGTGTGCGCGCAGTACCCGACGGCGAGGTCGGCTCCGCTCTCGAACAGGAAGTCTCCTCCGCGGAGGCTGAGCACCACCGGCGACCCGACGCCGGGGGTCCACTCCACCGGCCCGCCAAGGATGCGCTCGAGGTGGGTGAGCAGCGGCGAGCCGCCCGCGTCGTTGCCCCCGGTCACGGCGACCCAGGCGTCGTCATCCAGCGCGAGACCGTACGGCCCCGCGACGCCGGAGCGCTTGAGCGTCGCGACGGCCTCGGCCACGCGCACGGGGTAGCGTCGTGGGTCGGCCCCGGCGGGCACCGGTGCGTGCGGCGAGGCCTGCGCGACGCCGGTCATCCCGAACGCGTCCCAGCCGCGGAAGACGGCCGAGTTCTCCAGCCGGGCGAGGCGCAGCGCGGCGTCATCGAGCGGGGCGAGGTCGACGTCGGCGGCGCCGCGGGTCCCGCTCTCGAGCTCGTCGCGCTCCAGCGAGAACGCGGCCCGGACCTCGGCGAGCGGCAGCACGACGCGGGGGCGCGCGACGATACCGTCGACCGGGGCTGGGACGGCGGGGCCGACCCGGCCGAGGTTGGTCGCCGAGTGCTCCCAGCCGAGCGGCCCGGCGAAGTCGACGAGCTTGCGGGCGCCGAGCGCGACGGAGAGCCGGTCGACCGCCTCGGAGTCGACCAGGGACCAGTTGTCTGAGGTGAGCGGCGCGAGGTCGCGGAGCAGATGGTTCATCGCGGGGTCCTTCCTGCGGTCGTGCTCGTGGGGTGGGGGATCTTGAGGGAACCTATGCCGAGGGTGCCGCGCGCGGCGTCCTGCGGTGGCACGGCCAGCGCGGGGCCGGGCCCGGGCGCCTCGTCAGACGACGTCGGGGCGGGACCGACGTCGTCGAGCCCCGCGAGCATCGCCGCGGGAGGCACGAAGTAGCAGGTGCCCGTCTGCGCCACGGAGAAGTCGAGGAGCCTGTCGTGGAGGCCGGGCGGGTCGCCGACGAACATGCGCTCGAGCATCTTCTCGATGACCCACAGGTGGCGGCTGTAGCCGATGAAGTAGGTCCCGAACTCGCCGCTGCCGGGACTCCCGAACGGCATGTTGTCACGCAGGATGTCGTGCTCGCCGTCGTCGGTGATCGTGGTGAGGGTCTTGTGCGCCTTCTGCCCGGACTCGACGTCGTCGAGCTCGACGTTGTCCGCCTTGCGGCGGCCCATGATCGCCTCCTGCTGCTCGGTGGTGAGCGCCTGCCACGCAGCGAGGCGGTGCGTGTACTTCTGCACGAGCACGTAGCTGCCGCCCGCGAAGGTCGGGTCCTCGTCGCCGACCACGGTGGAGTCGGGGAGGTCCGGGCCGATCGGGTTCGCCGTCCCGTCGACGAAGCCCAGGAGGTCGCGGCGGTCGAAGTAGCGGAACCCGGACACCTCGTCGACCGTCGTGGTCGCCGTGCCGAGCGTCTCGACCAGCAGCCGTTCCAGCTCGAAGCAGACGTCGTGCCGGTCCGCGCGGATGTGGAAGAGCAGGTCGCCCGGCGTGGCGACGGCGGTGTGCGTGGCGCCCGCGATCTCTCTGAAGGGATGCAGCTCGGCGGGCTGGACCAAGCCGGTCAGGCGTGTCCAGACGCGGCTGCCGATCCCCACCGTGCAGCTCAGCTGCGCGCCGGACGCGCGGAAGCTGACGTCCTTCACGAGGTCCTCGGTGCCGGCGAGCGCGCTGCGCACCGCAGCGACCGAGCCGCCGTCGTCCGCGACCGTCAGGACGAGGAAGATCGAGTACCGCGTCAGCGGGGCATCGATCTGCTGCGGCGGGATGATGGGGCGCGTCGTCACAGAACCGGATCCTCTCGACGCGGGTCGGGCGCCCTCTGACGCAGGCTCGGAGCGTGGTCGCCGGGCCGCTCCGCGCGTGCCCTCGATGCTAGCAGCGGGGCTTCCCGCTCGGCCGCGCACCGGCTGCGGTCAGGGGGCCGGGCGCCGGGGGCCGCGGACCTCAGGGGACGAGGTGCCCCGCCGCGCGGAACAGCTCGTACCACTCGGCCCGGGTGAGCGGGAGCTCGGAGCCCTGGGCTGCGCCGGCGACCCGTTCGGGCGTGGTGGTGCCGAGCACGACCTGGATGTTCGCGGGGTGGCGGGTGATCCAGGCGGTCGCGACCGCGATCGGCGGGACGTCATACCTCGCGGCGAGGCGGTCGATGGCGGCGTTGAGCTCGGGATGGTCGGGCGACCCCAGCAGCACACCGGTGGCGGACTGGAACGGAGACCATGCCTGGACCGTGATGTCGTTGGCCCGGCAGTAGTCGAGGACTCCCCCGCCGTCGACGGTGACGGACTGCGCGCGCCCCGCCATGTTGCTCGCGATGCCCTGGGCGACGATCTCGGCGTGGGCCAACGAGAGCTGGAGCTGGTTGGCGACGATCGGCTGGCGCACCGAGCGTCGCAGCACGTCGATCTGCCGTGGCGTGTGGTTGGAGACGCCGAAGGCGCGCACCTTGCCGCTGGACTCGAGCGCGTCGAAAGCGCGTGCCACCTCGTCGGGCTCGACGAGCGGGTCCGGGCGGTGCAGCAGCAGGACGTCCACGTAGTCGGTGTCCAGGGCGCGCAACGAACCCTCGACCGACGAGACGATGTGCTCGTAGGAGAAGTCGAAGTAGGGGCCGGCCTTCACGATCCCGCACTTGGTCTGGATCGTGAGCTCCTCGCGCTGCGAGGGGGTCAGCGCCATGGCCTCGGCGAAGCGACGCTCGCAGCCGTGCAGCTCGTCGCCGTAGATGTCCGCGTGGTCGACCATGTCGATGCCGGCGTCGCGCGCGGTGGCCAGCAGGGTACGGACGGCGTCGTCGTCGAGGTGCTGGATGCGCATGAGGCCGAGCACGACGTTGGGGACGCGGTCGAGCCCGTTCAGGGCCAGTGTCTTCATCGCACCATCGTGGTGCATCGCGAGCGCGGTTGTCGACCACGCCGACCCTCGTTATCTGAATGACTCAAAACAACTGCTACAGTGGCCGGTATGGACGTCGACTATCGCGAGGTGCTGCACGACGCGGGTCTGCGCACCACCGCAGGGCGGGTCGCGGTGCTCGGTGCGCTGGACTCGATGGCGCACGCGGACGCGGAACAGGTCTACCGTGCGGTGTCCGTCGAGCTTGAGACGACGTCGATCCAGTCGGTGCACAACATCCTCGCCGACCTCACCGCGGCCGGCTTGATCCGTCGGATCGAGCCGGCGCGCTCCCCTGCGCTCTACGAGCGCCGGGTCGGCGACAACCATCACCATCTCGTCTGCGAGCGCTGCGGTGCGGTGGCGGACGTGAGCTGCGTGATCGGCGAGGCCCCGTGCCTCATCCCCTCCACGACGGCGGGCTACGCCGTCCACACGGCCGAGGTCACCTTCTGGGGCCTGTGCCCCGGGTGCCAGTCCGTCGCGGCCTAGGTCGCGACCACCAGCCACGTGCCTCGATCCGAGAGCGCGTCCACGTTGTGAATCTCGAACACCGAAGGAGCACCATGTCGAACCCTGCCGCGCCGAACCTCCCGGCGACGACCACCCAGACCGGCACGCCGGTCGCCAGCGACTCCCACTCGCAGAGCGTCGGTCCGGACGGCGCGATCGCGCTGCACGACCGTTACCTCGTCGAGAAGCTCGCGCAGTTCAACCGCGAGCGCATCCCGGAGCGCATCGTGCACGCCAAGGGCGGCGGCGCCTTCGGCGAGCTCGTCGTCACCGGTGACGTCAGCGCGTACACCAAGGCCGCGGTCTTCCAGCCCGGCGCGAAGACCGAGACCGTGCAGCGGTTCTCCTCCGTGGCCGGCGAGCAGGGCTCCCCCGACACCTGGCGCGACGTGCGCGGCTTCTCGGTGAAGTTCTACACCTCCGAGGGCAACTACGACATCGTCGGCAACAACACCCCGGTGTTCTTCATCCGCGACGGCATCAAGTTCCCCGACTTCATCCACTCCCAGAAGCGCCTGCCGGGCTCGGGCCTGCGCGACGCGGACATGCAGTGGGACTTCTGGACCCTCTCCCCCGAGTCGGCCCACCAGGTGACCTACCTCATGGGCGACCGGGGCATCCCGCGCTCGTGGCGTCACATGCCCGGCTACGGTTCGCACACGTACCAGTGGATCAACGCCGCAGGCGAGCGCTTCTGGGTCAAGTACCACTTCACAGCGCTGCAGGGCAACGAGGAGATGGGAGGCGCGGAGGCGGAGGCGATCGCCGGTGCGGACGCCGACCACTACCGCCGTGACCTGTACGAGGCGATCGAGCGTGGCGACTTCCCCGCCTGGAGGCTCTCGGTCCAGGTCATGCCCTACGAGGATGCCAAGACCTACCGGTTCAACCCCTTCGACCTGACGAAGGTGTGGCCGCACGCGGACTACCCCCTGATCGAGGTGGGCGTGCACACGCTCAACCGCAACCCCGAGAACTTCTTCGCCCAGATCGAGCAGGCCGCGTTCTCGCCGGCGAACACCGTGCCCGGGATCGACATCAGCCCGGACAAGATGCTGATGGCCCGGGTGTTCTCCTACCCGGACGCCCAGCGCTACCGGGTGGGCACCAACTACAACGAGATCCCGGTGAACGCCCCGGTCGTCCCCGTGCACAGCTACACGCAGGACGGTGCGGGGCGGCACGGCTTCAGCGCCCCTGAGGTGCCGGTGTACGCCCCGAGCTCGAAGTCGGGGCCCGTCGCCGACGAGGCCGCGGCGGGTGCGGGCAGCTGGGAGTCGGACGGCGCGCTCGTCCGCGCGGCGGCCACCCTGCACGCGCAGGACGACGACTTCGGCCAGGCCGGGACGCTCTACCGCGAGGTGTACGACGACGCGGCAAAGGCCCGCTTCCTGCAGACGATCGCGGGCGCGGTCGGTGGGGTCAAGAGCGACGAGATCCGGGAGCGCGCGATCCAGTACTGGACGAGCGTCGACGCGAACCTCGGCCAGGCGCTGCGCGTCGAGCTCAGCAAGGGCGTCGAGACGCCGGACGAGGCCGCGGAGTACGTCGGCGTCGCTGAGTAGGCGAGCCGCCGACGGCGCGCCCGCACGACGCGCACGACGGGACGAGTCCAGGGTCTCCAGGACCCTGGACTCGTCCCGTCGTTGCTGCGCCGAGCGGGCGGCGCGCGCAGGTCAGGCCGACCCGAGCGGCACGATCCTGGGGACGAGCCGGACCAGAACGACGAGCGCCAGGAGCTCGACGAGCGTCTGTGCGACGACCACCAGGGGCACCAGGGCGAAGGCGTCGGGCAGCGCCACCGCGAGCGGCAGGACCACCAAGGAGTTGCGCGTGGTGCCGCTCAGGACGACGGCACGCCGTCCCGGGACGTCCAGCCGCGCGCGGCTGCTGACCGTCGCGCCGAGGACCACCATGACCACCACGAAGCCGGCATAGACCGGCACCGTGAGCGCCAGCGTGCCGAGGCTGCTGCGCACGCCCCAGACCTGCGAGGCGACGACGACCGCGAGGGTCAGCATCATCAGCGGCACCATGGTCGCCGCCGCGACGTCG
>Ga0182735_1001598_pt1 | contig 14877 bp, 14 predicted proteins | sample eDN5th30CKraftMG_FD_128524 | JGI IMG/M metagenome (GOLD analysis project Ga0182735, IMG submission 128524) | Enriched Miracle-Growth compost microbial communities from Emeryville, California, USA - eDNA 5th pass 30_C Kraft MG (version 2) (version 2) ... | reverse complement strand
GCCCAGAGGCAAAGCTTGTCGCGATGGGAGCCATGACAAGTACCGTCGCGGCATTGTTCAGAAACGGCGTCACCGTCATAGCGGCCACAAGGATCAGCGCCAGCGCGCCGGCAGGCGGCAACTGATGGCCTATGGTGGCGAGCGCTTCTGCTATGAGGTCCGTGCCGCCGGTTGTCCTTAAAGCATCCGAAACAGGGATAAGTGCAGCAAGCATGACAAGAATTGGGCCATCGATCTCATCGTAGACCTCGTTAAGAGGTATCACCTTGAACAACAGCATAGCGACGGCAGCGGCGAAGAAAGCCACCGCAACCGGTACGAGGCTTAAAGCGGTCGCACCGATGGCGGCAATCAAAATGGCGAGCGGGATCAATCCGCGCCGGACGCTGCCGAGCATCAACTTGCGGCGGGCGAGCGGCAGCAATTCGAACTCGGGCAGGAAGGTGGATAGATTTGCTTGTCTGCCTTGCAGGACGATCACATCGCCGAAGCGCAGAATGACCTCACTGAGACGCTCGGTAATGCGTTCACCTGGCCGGCTGACTGCGAGCAAGTTGAGGTCATAGCGCGCGAAAAGAGCAAGTCTCTGAGCCGTCAGCCCAATGAGGCGCGAGTTCTTGCCAATAACCGCCTCAACCGCCTCGATGTCAGTGGAGCCGCTGGTCTCGGAGGGATTGCGATTCTCAGACAGGGTGAGCTTTCCCGCGCTTATTATCGCATCAAGCGCTTTGGGGTCGCCTTCGAGAAGAACCACATCGCCTTCATTCAGGATGGTGTCGGGAAGCGGCGTCAATCGTTGTTCGTTGCGTATGATGGAAGTCACCATGGCTTCGCCTTCGGCGGCCTTGATGAGATCGGTAACGCGCTTGCCGATCATGGTCGAGGTTTTCGTGATGCGGGCTTCGGAAGCATAATTCTTGATCTTGATTGCTTCATCCAACGAAACGTTTTCGCGTGTGCGCTGCGGGACGAGCCAGTAAAAAAGAACAAGATAAATGAGCCCTACGACCGACAGCACGGCGCCGACGGGTGTGAAGTCGAACATGGTGAAGGGTTCCCCCACCATTTCCCCGCGGATGCGAGAAACGACGATATTAGGCGAAGTACCCACCTGGGTCATCAAACCGCCGAGCAGCGCACCAAACGCCATAGGCATGAGAAACGTCGATGGTGAAACGTTGGAGCGGCGCGCGAATTGAAAAGCGACCGGGATCATGATGGCGAGCGCGCCGACGTTCTTCACAAAGGCGGAGAGCACGGTGACGACTGCCACCAGAACGGCCAGCTGTAATCTTACACTGCTAATCTCCGGCAGAAAACGCTGGACCGCCGCCTGCATAAGGCCCGAGCGTGCAACGCCCGCACTAACTACCAATGCGCTTCCAACGATGATGACGATGTCGTCGCTGAAACCCGAAAACGCTTGATCGAAGGGGACGACGCCAACGGCTATTGCCAGGAGAAGCGCGCACAGCGCGACCACATCATAACGGAATTTGCCCCAGATAAACGCCCCCATCATGAGTATGATTACTGCGAAGGAGAGTATCTGTTGATGCGTCATCTATCGGAATTTCCTCACAGGCGGAAAAATATTCCATCTCTGTGTAGCCGATAAATTCTAAAACAGAAATCGATTATTATAGCGGGTTGCGGCCCTCGACAGACGCAACCCGCTATAATGTCAATCATCTAAGCGCCGGCCATCACTGCCAAAAACGTGGACATTTTTTGCGGATGCGCCAACCCTCACGGTCTGGTCGATATTATGTGCCGAGCGCCCGGCGACGCGGAAGATAAGCGGCTTGCCATCCGGCAAAGCAGCATGGATATAGCTTTCTGCACCGACGAGTTCGACGGCTTCAATGCGGACTGTCGTATTGAAACCATCGGCATCCGGCGCGCCATCTTCGACAATGTGGACATCTTCCGGGCGAACACCGATAGTGAAATTTCCTGCGGGCGTCTTCACCGCGCCACCGGTTGTCCAGCCGGTGGTTTCTGCGCTTGGCATCAAGTTCATAGACGGAGAGCCGATAAACGTTGCGACGAAGGTGGAGGCTGGTTTTTCGTAGAGTTCGATCGGTGTGCCGACTTGTTCGATATGACCTGCGTTCAGCACAACGAGACGGTCTGCCATGGTCATGGCTTCCATCTGGTCATGGGTGACGTAAACGCTCGTGGTGCCGAGCGAACGTTGCAGACGCTTGATCTCGACACGCATCTGAACACGGAGCTTGGCATCGAGGTTAGAAAGCGGTTCGTCGAAGAGAAATGCCGCCGGTTCGCGTACGATGGCTCGTCCCATGGCTACACGCTGGCGCTGACCGCCGGAAAGCTGGCGCGGTTTGCGCTCAAGAAACTGCTCGATCTCAAGCGCCTTCGCAGCCTTTGCTATACGACGTTCGATTTCGTCTCTCGGGGTTTTCCGATTCTTCAGTCCGTAAGCGAGATTGTCGCGAACCGTCATATGCGGATAGAGCGCATAATTCTGGAACACCATGGCGATGTCGCGTTCCGCAGGTTCGACATCATTGACCACACGATCCCCAATCGAAATGGTGCCGGATGTAATGCCTTCCAGGCCGGCTATCATGCGTAGCAGAGTGGATTTACCGCAGCCGGAAGGACCGACCAGCACTACAAATTCGCCATCATCAATCTCCAGCGACACCCCTTTGATGACTTCGACATTGCCGCCATAGCTCTTGCGGACGTTATCAAGAACGATTTTGCTCATTACTTTTCCGTTTCAACGAGACCTTTGACGAACCAGCGCTGCATCAACATCACAACGAGGATCGGCGGGATTATGGCGAGAATGGCTGTTACCATGACGTAGTTCCAGGGCGTGGATGCGTCTGCCCAATCGACCATGCGGCGCAGGCCGATGATGATCGTGTTCATCTTCGCATCATTGGTAACGAGCAGCGGCCAGAGATACTGGGTCCATCCGTAAATGAAGAGAATGACGAAAAGCGCTGCGATATTCGTCTTCGAAAGCGGAAGCAGGATATCCCGCATGAAACGGAACGGTCCTGCATTGTCGATACGCGCTGCTTCGACCAGTTCACCCGGAATGGTGAGGAAGAACTGGCGGAACAGGAATGTCGCCGTCGCGGACGCCATCAGTGGCAGCGTAAGCCCGGCATAGGTGTCGATCATGCCGAGGTCCACAATCACCTTGTAGGTAGGCAGGATGCGTACTTCGACGGGTAGCATCAGCGTAACGAAGATCATCCAGAAGAAGAACATACGCATCGGGAAACGGAAGAATACAATCGCGAAGGCAGACATGAAGGAGATGATGATCTTGCCGACAGCGATGGCCATCGCCACCACAAACGAGTTCCAAAGCAGCCTTTCGAGACTGATGCCGACGACGCGTTCCACACCGCCAAAGATGGCTTCGCCGTAATTTTCCACGAAATGATCGCCGGGTAAAAGCGAGATTGGCGGGCGGATGATCTGGGTCGAAGTCATCGTCGAAGCCACGAAGGTATAGTAGATCGGAAAGGCGACGATAATGATGCCGACGATGAGGATCATATGGCCGATAAGGTTGGAGACTGGGCGTTTTTCTATCATGGCGCCTCGCTCACGAATAATGCACGCGCTTCTCGACGAAGCGGAACTGGAAGGCTGTCAAGGCAATCACGATTGCCATCAGAATAACGGACTGTGCTGAGGACGAACCGAGGTTCAGATTGACGAAACCGTCATTGTAAACCTTGTAAACCAGTGTCTCAGTAGCCTTTGCCGGACCGCCGCCAGTGACGGCGTGGATAATGCCGAACGTGTCGAAGAAGGCATAGACGGTGTTCACGACCAAGAGGAAGAACGACGTTGGTGCGAGAAGTGGAAATACGATGGACCAGAATCTCCGTGATCCACGGGCACCATCAATAGCGGCTGCTTCGATCAACGATTTAGGAATTGCCTGTAACCCAGCAACAAAGAACAGGAAATTATAGGAGATTTGCTTCCATGCAGCTGCCACGACGACTAGGCTCATGGCCTGATTACCATCAAGAAGCGGGTCCCATGCGATGCCATTACGGCGCAAAATATAGGCAAAAGTGCCCATCGCCGGGTTGAACATGAAAAGCCACAACATGCCCGCAACGGCCGGTGCAACAGCATATGGCCAGATCAGAAGGGTACGATAAAATGTTTTGCCGCGAATAACGCGATCTGCCGCCGTCGCAAGCAGCAGTGCCGCGCCCATGGCGAGCAATGCCGTCAAGATATTGAAAACAATCGTCACCCTGAATGAGTGGAGATAGTTGGGGTCGGCCAGAACCGCTGTGAAGTTCGCCAGTCCCACGAAGGTGGACTTGAGCCCGAATGCATCTTCACGCATGAAGGACTGATAGATTGCCTGACTGGCTGGCCAGAAGAAAAACACCACAGTCAGAACAATCTGTGGGGCCAGCAGGAAATAGGGCAAGATTTTATTCGGAAAGGTAACTTTCTGCACGGGGAGCTTCCTCGTGGGGACAAGCCGCCTACCACATAGGCAGGCGGCTTTGTGTCAATGTGATCGATTACTGAGCGGCGGCAATCGCGTCGTTAGCACGCTTGACGCCGTTCTCAAGCGCAGCTTTCGCGTCCTGCTTGCCACCGAGCATGGCTTCGAATTCTTCGTTCAGAATATCACGTACTTGCGGCAGATTAACGAGGCGCACGCCCTTCGAGTTTTCAGTGGGGGCCTTGCCCATCATCTGGAGGATAGGCGTTTCGCGGCCGGGGTTCTTTTCATAAAAATCCGACTTTTTGGTTTCCTCATAAGCAGCGAGCGTCACCGGCAGATAGCCGGACTTTTCGTGCAACTTGACCTGGATTTTGGTTTGCGAGAGGAAGTTAAAGAATTCCGCAATACCCTTGTACTGTTCGTCGCTGAGACCGGCGAAAACCCACAGGGCCGCACCGCCAGGTATCGTGTTCTGCGGGCCGTGCCCTTCGTAATAAGGCAGCTGGCCGATACCGTAGTTAATGCCGGACTTCACGACATCTCCAAGGCCGCCTGAGGATTCAGTCAACATTGCGCATTCACCGGAGGTGAAAAGCTGCTTGGCTTCCGATGTGCGTCCGCCGTAACGGAACGTGCCGTCTTTCGCGAGATCGGCGATTGACTGGAAGTGCTGGATGTAAAGCGGCGAATTGATTTCGAGCTTTACATTGGTGCCGCCAAGACCGTTTTCATTGGTGCCGTAAGGAACGTTGTTCCAGGCAGCAAAGTTTTCAGTCTGAATCCACGTCAACCATGTAGAGGTAAAACCGCACGGGGCCGCTCCGCTGGACTTGATCTTCTTTGCAGCCTCGAAAACTTCCGGCCAGGTCTTCGGCGGATTGTTTTCATCGAGGCCAGCCTTCTTGAAGGCGTCCTTGTTGTAATAGAGGATCGGCGACGAGGAATTGTAAGGGAAGGACAGCATGGTGCCGTCCGGCTTTGAGTAGTAAGCGACGATGCCGGGCAGATATTGCGACTTGTCGAACTTGAAGCCGCCTTTTTCCAACACTTCGGCAGCAGGCACCACGGCGCCTTCGGCAGCCATCATGACGCCGCTGCCAGCGTCGAACACCTGAAGGATGGCCGGTGGCTGCTTGGAACGGAACGCGGCGATGCCGGCATTCAGCGTTTCGGGATAGGTTCCCTTGTACACGGGAACGATCTTGTATTCGCTCTGGCTTTCGTTGAACTCTTTAGAGAGTTCGTTGACCATTTCGTTGTTGGCACCGGTCATGCCGTGCCACCACGCCAGTTCCGTCTGGGCGAAAGCCTGCGAACCGATGGTGAGGGCGAGGGCGCTTGTCAGCGCCGAAGTCGTGATCAGACGGATAAGCATGTTTCCTCCTCAAGTGTTAGGTCACGGGAATAATCGAGCGCCTCTTATGGGGTCCGAAAGTTCCAGCATCTGCGATATATCCATTGCGCTTATATGAATGCAATTTTTTGCAAGGGATCAACCTTCGATTCTTCCCATGGCAGAATAAATACGAAAACGATAGTATGCGAAATGAAAAAAAACGAAAGGCAAGCGATAATCGCGCGTAGAACATGTGTATAATTAACGGTTGTGAATGCCGCTCCACCCCATTCTCATATGATGATTGCAGGTTTGTCGACCGATGGATTGACCAATGCGGCGGACTGAATTGATATATGTTCCTTTCGAATCTGGCCGGTTTGCTGAATTTCTCTCAACCAGGCTGGAAAATTGATCAATTTGCAGGCAGGTGAACTTATGCCGAGTGACGATCGCAGGAAAAGTCGCGTTACGCTTTTGGATGTGGCGCGCCACGCCAATGTATCACGCGCGACGGCTTCGCTCGTCATTCGCAAAAGTCCGCTGGTGGGAGCAGCGACGCGCGAGAAAGTGGAAAAAGCGCTGCAGGAGTTGGGCTATGTCTACAATATGGGTGCTGCCAGTCTCCGGGCGGAAAGATCGAATACGGTTGGGGTCATCGTGCCGACCCTCGGCAATCCGTTTTACGGTGAATTGCTTTCTGGAATAGACAGCGTTGTACGTGAGGCTGGGCTGGTCGTTCTTCTCGCAAACAGCCACGAGAATTTTGTCAATCAAACCACTCTCATGCAGCGTATGCGTGAGCACGGGGTGGATGGCGTGATTGTATCGCTGACGGCAGAAACGGCGCCTGAATTCATTGAGCAGTTTGTGGACTGGGGCTTGCCGGTGGTTCAGGTGTTACGCCAAGTAACAGACCGGATTGACTACGCCGGCGTTGATTACGCAGGCGGCATGCGACAGGCGGTCAATCATCTCGCCCAGCTGGGGCACAGGACGATCGCCTTTGCTGTGCATGGGCCGGTCCATTCAGCATATCGCGAACGTGTCGAAGGTTTTCGAGATGCGATGCAACAACAAAGCCTTGATCCCAGGATGATTGTTTGCTTACCGCATACGATGCCAGAAATCGCCAAAGCTGCCCCGTTACTCTTTGAGGAGGGACGAGCGCCGACAGCTGCAATCTGTTTCAATGACGTGGTTGCCCTAGGCCTTTCGGCAGGTCTTTATGATTACGGAAGAAAAGTTGGGGAGGACTTTTCTCTGATCGGCTTCGATGACGTAAGCGACGCGGAGGCGACGCGGCCCCGCTTGAGTTCTGTTTCAACCCGGCCCGTTACCGTGGGCCAGAATGCCGCCAGGCTGCTTCTGTCCCGTTTGGCAAATCCGGAAAAGCAGGCCGAGCGAATTGTCAGTGAAACATTTTTGCAGGTCCGACAGTCCTGTGTACCGATAAGAGCGTCGATCATCTAATCCGAATTTGATTGACGAATGGCATCAAACCAATTTAGATCGATCTAAATTGGTTGCCGACGGGAGGAAAGTTGGCGCAAACTGCATACCGGGAGGTTCGGCATTGTATAGTTTCAACTTCGCGCCCGTTTTCGCGTCGATGGATAAGCTGCTTGTCGGTGCATGGCAGACAGTTCAGCTTTCCTGCGTAGCGATGATGCTCGGCTTGATCGTCTCGATCATCTGCGCGGTCGGTAAGACGTCAGGACCGAAGCCGGTACGCTTCGTCATCAATGCTTATATCGAAGTCATTCGCAACACACCGTTTCTGGTGCAGATTTTCTTCATCTTCTTCGGATTGCCTTCTGCCGGTTTGCGCCTGTCGCCCAATAGCGCTGCGCTTCTCGCGCTGGTGGTAAATTTCGGTGCCTATGGCACGGAGATTATTCGCGCAGGCATTGAATCCATTCATAAAGGCCAGGTGGAAGCTGGAACAGCGCTTGGTCTCTCCAAGCTTCAGGTATTCCGCTACGTCATCATGAAGCCTGCGTTACGGACGGTTTATCCTTCGCTCACCAGCCAGTTCATCTATCTTATGCTGACCTCGAGCGTTGTGTCGGTCATTTCTGCCAATGAGCTCGCAGCTGCGGGTAACGATCTGCAATCAGCGACATTCGCCAGCTTTGAAGTCTACATCGTTATCACGGTCATGTATCTCGTCATGTCCATCGGTTTCTCTGCCATTTTCTCGTTGATCGAGAAGGTGGCCTTCAAATACCCGTTGAGCCGATAGGAGCAGACCATGATCAGACCTTTTGGCTGGAACGAATTTCTCATCATCGTATATGCAGCGCAGTGGACCATTGCTCTTTCCGCCATTGCCTTTGTGGGCGGCGGTGTCGGGGGATTGCTTGTCGCGCTGATGCGTGTGTCAGACGCGCGCGTTCCACGTTACATTGCGCTTGGCTTCATCAGGCTGTTTCAGGGAACTCCGCTGCTTATGCAGCTGTTTCTGGTGTTCTTCGGCCTCAATATTTTTGGCTTGGGTATCAATCCTTGGATCGCAGCGACGATTGCACTCACTTTGCATGCGAGCGCTTTTTTAGGTGAGATCTGGCGCGGCTGCATTGATGCTGTGCCGCCGGGCCAGCGCGAAGCTGCGACCGCCCTTGGGCTGCGCTATTATAACCGCATGCGCTATGTGATCCTGCCGCAGGCTGCGCGCATATCGGTTGCGCCGACGGTGGGCTTTCTTGTGCAACTCATCAAAGGGACGTCGCTTGCCGCGATCATCGGTTTTACGGAACTGACGCGACAAGGTCAGATCATCAACAACGCGACGTTCAGCCCGTTCATGGTGTTTGGCACAGTGGCGGCTGTCTATTTTGTCCTATGCTGGCCGCTGTCCATCTTGGCGCGCCGCATGGAAACGAGGTTTTCTCGCGCTACGGCTCGGTAATGGGGGCTGGGGAAGACGATCAGCATTTCCGACCAGGTGTGAAATGACGGAATTGCTCTGAAAGACAAGAAATGGTGCCGGTGAGGAGACCGGCCTTCATAGGGAAGGAAAAAACATGAATATCATCCGACGTTTGGCTATGGCCTTTATTGGTGCAGGCGCTCTCGCAACAGTATTGGCACCTGCGGCATTCGCGCAGACGGTCGACAGCATCAAGTCCGCCGGGAAAATCAAGATCGGCATGCTGGTCGATTTTCCACCATTTGGCATCATGAACACCAGCAACGAACCGGATGGCTATGACGCCGATGTGGCGAAGCTGCTGGCAAAGGAACTTGGTGTAGAAGCTCAGATCGTGCCGGTTACCGGACCGAACCGTATCCCGTATCTGCAGAGCGGTCAGGTTGATGTCCTGGTTGCCTCGCTGGGCATCACCGAGGAGCGCGCCAAGAGTGTTGACTTCTCTCAGCCTTATGCCGGGATTTCGATCGGCGTATTCGGACCGAAAGATGTTGCAGTCGCAAAGCCGGAGGATCTTTCCGGCAAGACCATCGGCGTCGCGCGCGCTTCGACGCAGGATACGGCAGTCACCAAAGTTGCGCCGAAGGATGCCAACATCCGCCGCTTCGACGACGATGCAAGCGCAGTGCAGGCCTTGCTTTCCGGTCAGGTTGAACTGATCGGTCTCTCCAATGTTGTGGCGGCTGAGATCGAAAAAGCTGCTCCGGGTCGCTACGATCAGAAAATGCAGCTGAGCCAGCAGGTACAGGGCATCGCTGTTCGCAAGGGCTCGACGGAAATGCTCGAATTCGTCAACAAGTTCATTGAAAAGGCGAAGAGCGACGGCGAACTGAACAAGATTCATGAGAAGTGGCTCGGCGCGCCACTGCCGGATTTTGTTTCCCAGGCAAAGTAAGCTCTTTAGAGCCGCCACGCCGTCATCCGGCTGGCGTGGCGGTCCAGTCCACGAAAGTGAGTTTCTCGACATGAACCAGATGGCTCAGGGAACGGCGAACGGGGTACAGCAGGACGCTTCCGGTTCTGCAGTGCTTATGCAGGAGGTGAACAAGTGGTATGGCACGTATCACGCACTCAGGGATATCAACCTGACTGTGGCTCGCGGTGAACGTATCGTGATTTGCGGCCCGTCTGGCTCAGGAAAGTCGACTCTTATCCGCTGCATCAACCAATTGGAGACCATTCAGGAGGGCCGCATCATTGTCGACGGTCACGACCTGACTGCGGGTGGTAAGAACGTAGACATCGTGCGGCAGGAAACCGGTATGGTTTTCCAGCAATTCAATCTCTTTCCGCATATGACTGTTCTTGAGAATTGCACTTTGGCACCGATGAAAGTGCGTGGCGTTGCGAAAGAGGAAGCAGAAAAGACCGCACGCAAGTATCTTGAGCGCGTCCGCATTCCTGAACAGGCGGATAAATATCCGGCCCAGCTTTCCGGCGGACAGCAACAGCGTGTGGCAATTGCCCGTGCGCTCTGCATGAACCCCAAGATCATGCTTTTCGATGAGCCGACCTCGGCGCTCGATCCCGAAATGGTCAAGGAAGTGCTGGACACGATGATTGATCTCGCCAAGGAGGGCATGACCATGCTGTGCGTTACGCATGAAATGGGCTTTGCGCGACAGGTGGCTGACCGCGTCATCTTTATGGATCAGGGACAAATCCTCGAAATGGCGGAGCCGAAGGAATTTTTCAGTAATCCGAAACATGAGCGAACAAAGGCATTTATCGGGCAGATTTCCTGATTGCCTCCAATAATTTACCAATGGAGTTTGAAGTGACGAACGAAGTTCTGCTCATCGAGCCTTTGATGCCGTTGATCGAAGAGCGACTGGACGCAGCTTACAAGGTTCTTCGCCTGTATAAACCGGAAGACAGCGCGGCTATCGATGCGGCCCTCGGCACTATACGTGCTGTTGTCACTGGGGGCGGAACAGGGCTTTCCAACGAGTGGATGGAACGTTTGCCGTCGCTTGGCCTAATTGCCATCAACGGTGTGGGAACGGATAAGGTTGACCTCGCTTTTGCACGCCGTCGCAACGTTCATGTCAGCACTACGCCAGGCGTTCTGACCGACGATGTCGCCGATACCGGCATTGCTCTCATGCTCGCGGTAATGCGCCATGTCGTTGCGGGCGACCGATTTGTAAGGGAAGGTAGATGGGCCCGTTGGGAGGCATTTTCTCTCGGGATAAGCCCGAAAGGTAAGCGGGTCGGCGTTCTGGGCCTTGGCCAGATTGGAAAGTCCTTTGCGCGACGCGCGGAAGCATTCGGCATGGAAGTGCATTACTGGAACCGCTCGCCTGTAGCCGGTACAAACTGGATTGCGCATGCCACGCCCGTCGAACTTGCACAACAAAGCGACGTGCTGGCGGTCTGTGTCGCCGCAAACCCATCAACGGCGAATATCGTGAATGCGGATGTTCTCGCAGCGCTTGGAAGCAAAGGTTATCTGATGAATGTGGCTCGAGGCAGTGTCGTTGACGAAGATGCGCTTCTGGCCGCTTTGAATGAAGGTACCATTGCTGGTGCCGGGCTTGACGTTTTCGTCGACGAGCCCACGATCAGAGCTGATTTTCTGACCGCGCCAAATACGGTGCTGATGCCGCATCAGGGCAGCGCAACGGTCGAAACACGTGTCGGAATGGGAGAACTGGTGCTCGCCAATCTCGCAGCATATTTCTCCGGCGATGTTCCGCCGACCACGGTAAACTGAGTTAATTCAATGATTGTCAGACAAGCCTTTTTTGAAGGCACTATTCATGCTGGACGCGAGGATGCGTTCAAAGCTTATGTCGCCGATATCCTCATGCCAATGTGGCTCGACTTTCCCGGTATCAGGGAAGTGCGCGTTCTTTACGCGGTCGAACGCGATGAAGGTGCCCCGGCCTACCCGATGGTGCTTTGGACCAAATATGACAACAGGGAGGCTTTGGCGGAGGCGCTTGCGTCACCTGTGCGATATCAAAGCCGTGAGGCCACAAAGGGTCTCCTCGAGATGTTCGATGGTCATATCCATCATCACGTCTTCGATCTCACCCTTCAAGGGTGAGATCTGTTCTATTAAGACGGGCCTCAAGCGCCCCATGTCCGCTCAAGGACATTGATCCAGTTTCCATGTGCCAGCTTGACGATGGAAGCATCGTCATAGCCATGCTTGCGGAATGCTTCGATGACAAGCTGGAGATCGCCAACATCGCGTAGCGTTGACGAAATTGTGGTGCCGTCGAAATCGGAGCCTAACGCCAGATGGTCGATCCCGATGCGTTCGACAATATAATCGGCGTGACGAACAAGTTCGGAAAGATCGGTGTTCGGATCGCGCTTGCCATCCTCGCGCAAGAACGAGACGCCAAAGTTAAGCCCGACAAGGCCACCGGTGTCACGAATGGCGTCCAGTTGCTTGTCGGTCAGGTTGCGGCTTTGCTGGCAAAGCGCGTGAGCATTGGAATGAGATGCTACGAGGGGCGCATCGGAGATCGCTGCAATATCCCAAAATCCTTTCTCGTTCATGTGAGAAAGGTCGATCATGACTTTAAGTTCGTTGCAGGCGCGGATGAGCGCTTTGCCATGATCCGTGAGGCCGGGACCGATATCTGGCGATGCGGGAAAGCGGAAGGGAATGCCGTGGGCAAAAATATTCGGGCGGCTCCAGACGGGCCCCAATGTTCTCAGGCCCGCTTCATGGAGAACATAAAGGGCATCAAGGTCTTCGCTGAAAGCCTCCACACCTTCGATATGGTAAACCGCAGCGAAAATGCCTTTCGCGAAAGATTCACGTATATCCGCTGCTGTGCGGCAGACACGAACTCGGCCTTCAGAGGCTCGTTCGATTTTTAGCAGGATTGCCGACATGGCAAGCGTTGCCTTCATGGCCTCCGTCTGGCTGGGCGTCGCGAGATTGCCGTTGGCATCGAGTTCTCGTGAAGGCGAGGGCACATAAACCGCGCAAAGTCCGCCGCGCAGGCCGCCTTTCAGTGCTCGGGGAAGATCGATATGCCCGACATTTTCGCCATCGAGAAAGCGCTTCTCTGGCGCGGAAGCATCTGACGACCATAGGCGCAACAGCACGTCGTTATGACCATCAAAAACGGGTATCTTCTGTTCTGTCGCCATGGGGAAGCCTTTTCAAATCAAGCCAGTGTTTGAGAGTGGGGTGATGGACCCACGCGAGAAGAATTGCAAATGCGATTTCGGTCACTTGATATGACTGCTCCGCATGAACGGGAATTCCTTTGAGGTAAAGCTTCCTTTTGGGTTCTTCTCATGCAAAGTCTGCATAGCGAATGCAAAATTCTGCATTGGCCCCTGCCTCCGCTGACGTGATAGCGGAAAGCTGGAAAAATATATCCAGAGATAAAGCGCCGTCGATCTGTCCCTAATTTCGGGGAGCGTTCCGAAAGCGCTGCAAGAGGAGCTCCCAATGATTTCAAGACGTGGTTTTCTGGCAGGTGCCGCTGCCGTTCCTTTCCTGTCCTATGCGAGCATCTTGCCCGCCATCGGCGCCGGACGTCAGGACATTCTCGTTGTGGCCCAGCAGCTCGACAATATGACCAGTCTTGACCCACACGAAAGTTTTGAAGCTGTTGGCAGCGAAATCTGCAACAACATGTATCAGCGTCTGGTGCATCCGAGCCTTTCCAATCCGGATCAGGTGGAAGGCGGCGTGGCGGTTTCCTGGGAAGCCGATGGCGACGGCAAGATCTTTACGTTCAAGATCGATCCGAACGCAAAGTTTGCAAGCGGCGCGCAAATTACGGCGGAAGATGTTGCATTCTCGCTGCAGCGTGCGATCAAGATGAACAAGGGCCCGGCTTTCATCATTGGCCAGTTCGGTTTTACGCCTGAGAATGCGGAGAAGAGCATCGTCGCGACCGATCCGTCGACGTTGACTTTGACGGTCGAGCAGTCGACATCGCTGCCGTTCCTGCTGTACTGCCTGTCGGCAAGCGTTGCCAGTATCGTTGAAAAGAAGACCGTTCTGGAAAATGCCTCTGGAGACGATCTTGGCAATGGTTGGCTTCAAAAGAACAGCGCCGGCTCCGGTGAATGGGTCCTTGTTTCCTGGAAGCCGAGCGAAAGCATCATTCTGAACGTTAATCCGCATGGCGCCTATAAAGGCAATGTGAAGCGCATCCTACTGCGTCACGTCGCTGACCCTTCTTCGCAGCTTCTGATGCTTCAGAAGGGTGATGTCGATATTGCCCGCAATTTGACCACCGAACAGCTCCGCATTCTGGATGGGGATGAAAACTACAACCTGGTGCGCAAGGGTGTTGGCGGCTTGATGCTGATGTCGCTCAACCAGAGCGTGGAAGCTTTGGCCAAGCCGAAGGTCTGGGAAGCAATCAAGTGGGCTGTGGACTATGACGGTATTCAGAAGAATATCGTGCCGCTGAATTACAAGGTTCACCAGACCCTTGTTCCGGAAGGCTTTCCGGCGGCCCTGAATGAAAACCCGTTCAAGAAGGATATTGCCAAGGCAAAGGCTCTTCTTGCGGAAGCGGGCGTTCCCGATGGCTTCTCTATCAAGATGGATCACTATTCGGCGCAGCCGAGCCCCGATATTGCACAGGCAATTCAGGCAAGCCTTGCCGAAATCGGCATCAAGGTGGAATTGCTGGCCGCTGAAAACCGTCAGGTTCTGACGAAGATGCGGGCCCGCGAACATCAGATGGCACTGACCATATGGGGATCAGACTATTTCGATCCGAACACGAATGTCGATGTGTTCTGCAACAATCCGGATAATTCCGATGATGCGAAGACCAAGCCTTTTGCTTGGCGCTCGCATTTCCAGAATGAGGATTTCGCCAAAAAATCCCTCGCTGCGCGTGACGAACAGGATCCGGCGAAGCGCGTGAAGATGTATGAAGACCTGCAGCGCGAATTTATGAACAATAGTCCGTTCATCATCATGATGCAGAAGTTCGAGACGGCGGCCTGCCGCAAGGACGTCACCGGGATGCGTCTCGGGGTTCTGTCCGATTCTCACTCCTATGCAGGGATCGCCAAGGCGTGAAGAAAAGCCTCAAGAATCTGACCGGTATCCTGAGCAGCGTGTTGATCACGCTGTTCGGGCTTATGGTCATTACCTTCATGATCGGCCGTGTCATGCCGGTCGATCCTGTTATT
>Ga0182735_1001597_pt1 | contig 14887 bp, 12 predicted proteins | sample eDN5th30CKraftMG_FD_128524 | JGI IMG/M metagenome (GOLD analysis project Ga0182735, IMG submission 128524) | Enriched Miracle-Growth compost microbial communities from Emeryville, California, USA - eDNA 5th pass 30_C Kraft MG (version 2) (version 2) ... | reverse complement strand
GGACCCGGCCAACCGGGACTATCTGCTCAAGACGGCGGCGCGCGTCGGCAAGTTGCCGGAAGCCGCCTTCGCCGACTGGCTCTACACCAATAAGGACCTCTATCGCGATCCCGACATGCTGCCGGATATCGAGGCGCTCCAGCGCAGCATCGACGTGCAGCAGTCGCTCGGCCTGCTGCGCGAGAAGCTCGACATCCGCAAATATGTCGATCTCGGCGTGACGCAGGAGGCCGCGAAGCGGATCGGGAAGTAGCGGCCCACGCGAGGCAAGCGGCGGCTCATGCAAGGCAAGCGGCGGCGCGGCGCGCGCCTCGCCGGCGTTTCCTTGCCCACCTTTGAACGCCGCCCACCTTCATGCGCGCCGATTTATCGAACGTATGCTCATACCCCTCTTGCGCGCCGGACATCCTGTCCTATGAGTAGGCCCGCGATTTCTCGCGTGAAGACTTGCAGGAGTTCAACCTTGGCCAAGATTCCCTCCGCCCTCCATGGGCCGATCAACGGCGCTTTCCCCGCCACCCCCTGCCTGGTCGCGACGACCTTGCCGAACGGATATGCGCAGGTGACGCCGCGCGGCAGCGTGCTCGTATTCGACGATGAGACCATCGCGTTCTGGGAGCGCGGCAAGGGCTCGACCAATGCCGAGCTCAAGGACGGCATGAAGGTGACGATTTTCTTCCGCGATCCCAAGACGCGGGAGTCCGGCCTGCTGCCGGCCGGCGGTATCGCGCGCTTCTACGGCACCGCCAAGGTCCACAAGTCGGATGCCATGCGCGACAAGATCTGGGAAAAGGTCGTGCAGGCCGAGAAGGACCGCGATCCGGAGCGCAAGGGCTTCGCGGTCTCGGTCAGGATCGAGCGCGCCGAGGATCTCAACGGCGCGCCGCTGAAATAGACGTTTGCATTTTGAATGGATGCGCCGCTCCGCCGGAATACGGCGGGGCGGCATTTACTTTACACCGATGCATTTTTGCTGCGTCGATGCGGCGATCTCCCCGCTTGCGCGGCGGCCCGATTGAAAAGATAATCCGCGGCACTTTCCGGCCAGCGCTGGTCGAGCCCGCAACGTCGTGGGCCTGTATGCCCGGGATCGGGCTTGGGACGGCGCCCGCGAGGGGAGCCGTATCCGGTACATCGTTTCAGGAAAGGCTGCGGCGCGACCGCGGCCGGGAGATCGTCCGTGAGCTCGAACAATCAAACCAGTGCAAAATCCGGCCTGCGCGAGATACCGGTGCTGATCGTCGGCGGAGGGCCCATCGGACTTGCGCTCTCGCTCGATCTCGGCTGGCGCGGCGTGCCGTGCCTGCTGGTCGAGCAGACCGGCGGCGAGGTCGTCGACGCCAAGATGTTCGCGACCGGCATCCGCACGGTGGAGTTCTGCCGCCGCTGGGGCCTCGCGGAGCGCGTCAAGCACTGGGGATTCCCCGAGGACTATCCGCTCGACAACGTGTTCGTGACCGCGCTGGACGGGCATGAGCTCGGCCGCATTCCGATGCCGGCGTTCAAGGATATTCCGCCGTTCGAAGTCAGCCCGGAGGCCTATGCGCACTGCCCGCAGTTCGTGTTCGATCCGATCCTCTCGGAGGCCGTGCGCACCTATCCCGGCGTGACGCTGCGCTATCACACCCGGCTCGAATCCTTCCGCGACGAGGGCGACCATGTCGTCGCCCGGCTCGTCGACGAGAAGACCGGCGCGCGCGAGGAGGTGCGGGCGCGCTATCTCGTCGGCTGCGACGGCATCGGCTCGACGGTGCGCAAGCAGCTCGGCTTCGAGATGCACGGCACCGGCATGATCAACCATTCCTTCAACGTGATGTTCAAGTCGCCCTCCCTGTGGGAGCACCACGACAAGGGCAAGGCGGGCCGCTACGTCATCGTCGGCGAGGAGGGCGCCTGGGCATCGCTGACGCCGGCGGACGGCAAGGACCTCTGGCGCCTGATGATCCACGGCGAGCTCGAGATGGACCCGGCGACGATCGATCCCGAGCACGAGCTGCGCCGCGCGCTCGGCGCCGACGTGCCGTTCGAGATCGTCAAGTTCGGCCACTGGATCCGCCGCCATCTGGTCGCGGATCACTATGCCCGCGGCAACGTCTTCCTCGCCGGCGATGCGGTGCATGTGATGCCGCCGAACGGCGGGCTTGGCATGAACACCGGGCTTGGCGATTCGGTCGACCTCGGCTGGAAGCTGGCCGCCGTCTATCATGGCTGGGGCGGCGAGCACCTGCTGGAGACCTACGAGATCGAGCGCCGCCCGGTCGGCATCCGCCAGTGCGACGAGGCGATGGAGAATTTCGACCGCTACAGTTCGCGCAAGCCGGTGCCGCATGTCACCGACGACACCGAGGAAGGCGCGCGGGTGCGCGCCGAGCTCGGCAAGCGCCTGTCGAACGCCAACTCGCAGGCGTGGGAGAACCCGCTCAACACCCATCTCGGCTACCGCTACGAAGGCTCGCCCATCGTCGTTCCCGACGGTCCGCTGCCGCCGGAGCCGGAGGATTCCCGCATCTATGTGCAGACCAGCCATCCCGGCTGCCGCGCGCCCCATGCCTGGCTTGCGGACGGCCGCTCGACGCTCGATCTGTTCGGGCGCGGCTTCACGCTGCTGCGGTTCCCCGGGGCGCCGGAGCCGGCGCCGCTGGCCGCCGCCATGGCGAAGCGCGGCGTGCCCCTGGAGATTGTCGAGATCGCGCAGCCGGAGATCGCCGCGCTCTACGAGCGCAAGCTGGTGCTGGTGCGGCCCGACGGCCATGTGGCATGGCGCGGCGATGCGCTGCCCACCGACACGGCGGCGCTGACGGACCGGATCCGCGGCGCGTCGGGCGCGGTATCCGCGGCGGCGCGTCGTATCGGCATGGTTGGAACGACGGCCAAATCGGCGTAGAATGCAAGCAATGCCGGGCGACCCCGGCGCGCAACAGAACGATAATGGCGCGGCATCACCGTCGCGCTGCTGCTGACGGAGGTACTGCCATGAACGTGCATACGAAGCCGGCCGAGCACTCCACCGCGAAGGCGCTCGACAAGTTGCCCGAGCGTCTCCACCACTATGCGTTCGTCATCAAGGACCAGGAAGCGAACCGCCACTTCTGGGAAGACGTCATCGGCATTCCGCTGAGCGCGACGTGGTGCGAGCGCGCCTTCAACGCGACCGTCAACCGCGAGGTCGAGTACTGCCACACGTTCTACGAACTGGCCGACGGCGGCGCGCTGGCGTTCTTTCAGTTCGCCGACGAGGACGCCTACGAGGCGATGCGCGCGCTGCGTCCGGAGCAGGGCCAGCACTTCGCCATGAAGGTCGACCGGAAGACCTATGACGAGCTCGTCCAGCGCATCAAGGCGGCCAAGCTGCCGCTGCGCGAGACCGATCACGGCTATTGCCAGTCGCTCTACACCGCGAGCCCCGACGGCCTGAAGGTCGAGTTCACCATCGACCATCCCGACGTCAAGGCGATCGCCGCGATGCGCAAGGCGGATTGCCACTCGGAGCTCAAGCGCTGGCTCGCCGGCGATCACCGTCCGAACAATAACGATCGGCACGGCGTCACCGCCTGACCGCGGCGCGCTCGCGGCCGCCCGCGGCGGTCGTTGACGCCTGAGTCGCCAAAGCCTGACCGGAGAGACCGGTCAGGCTTCTTGTTTTCGGAAACGGATCGGGTCCGCGGCGCCGGGCGCGCGCGTCAGCGGCCCCAGAACCGCTTCGAGGCGAGGTCGGCGCCTTCCTTGAGCGCGCCAAGCTTGGCCCAGGCGAGCTGGCGATGAAGCCGCCCGCCGAGGCCGCAATCGGTGCCGGCGATGACGTTCTCGCGCCCGACCGCGTTGGCGTAGTTGGCGAGCCGGTCGGCGATCACCTCGGGGTGCTCGAGCACGTTGGTCGCGTGGCTGACGACGCCGGGAATGAGGAGCTTGCCGTCGGGAAGCTTCGTCTCCTGCCACACTTTCCACTCGTGCTCGTGACGGACGTTGCCGGCCTCGACCGAGTAGGCGCCGGCGCGCACCTTGAGCAGGAGATCGACCACGTCCTTGAGCGGTACGTCGGTCTTGTGCGGGCCGTGCCAGCTCCCCCAGCAGATGTGGAACCGCACGCGATCCTCGGGGATGCCCTCGAGCGCGTGATTGAGCGCCTCGACCTGGTACGCGGCCCACTTGCGGTAGCCCGCAATGTCGTCGTTGAGCGAGTACCACCAGTCGTAGATATCGACGATGGCGGGATCGTCGATCTGGAGGATGAAGCCGGCGTCCACGATGGCGCGGTATTCCTCGCGGATCGCTTCCGCCAGCGCCCAGGTGTACGCCTCCTGGTCCTTGTAGTGCTTGTTCGGGAGGATCTGCAGCGTGGCCGGCGACACCGCCGGCATGAACACGTCGGTCACGTTCGCGCCCGCGACGGCTGCCTTGAGGTTGTCGATGTCGCGCTTGATGAGCGCGTGTCCGGTGTATTTCACGTCGCCGCTGCAGACGAGGCCGAACATGTCGTTCGCGCTGCTGCGGTCGCCGGCGCCCGATCCGCCGACGCCGCCGGTGTCGCGGTAGAATTCCGCGAAGTCGCGGCGCTCCTTGCTGCCGAAGGTCCAGCCCGAGCGGCCCTTCGCGGCTTCCTCCCGCGACATTTCGAAGCCGCCGAGCCGGCTGTAGACGTAGGACCACCAGGAGCCGATGTCGGCGCTGCGGCGCATCGCCTTGCCGAACTCGCCGTCGTTGACGACGTCGATGCCGAGCGCGGTCTGCTGCTTGACGACTTCCGCCACCGCCGATTTCAGGCGCGGCAGCAGCACGTCGTCGGGCGCGTCGTTGCCGTAAAGCTCGATCAGATCGGCCGGGCGCGGCAGGCTGCCCACATGGGTTGTCAGGAACCGCTCGGTGCTACGCTTCATCGAATCCTCCTTGCACGCTGGCCGGCGTCGCGGCTTCCGCGATCGCGATCGCGCGGAATGCCGGCGCAGATACCGCCTCGAAACGCCACGCCTGTCTGTCCTCTCAAATCGATGACGCCGCCCCGCAGGCCGGATCGCCCGACAATTGTCCGGCACGGAAAGGGGTGTTAATTTCGCACGGGTGCCACGCTTCATCAGCATCACAACGGGCACCTTGGGTGGGACGCGGGAGCGAAGGCGGGATGTCATATCCCTATCCGGATCGGGTCGCAGGAGGTAAAGGCCGGCACGCGCCCGGATATTCCTCGCTGCGGTCGGCCGAGCTGGTTCTCGCGATCGGCCAGACGGGATTTTCCGACCGGCTCGCGGGCGCGCTCAGGGATCCCGTGCCGCACGATATCGTCGGCGCCTATTTCATCGACCGGCGACGGGAGATGCGCGTCATCTTCACCAACGGCGGCATTCCCGCCATTGCGGATTTTCCCCGCCTGGCCTCGCGCCACTATGCGAGCCGGTTCTGGCGCGACGATCCGGCCATCATCCGCCTGCTGCGCGATGCCGGCGACGCCGAGCGGCCTTTCCTGGTCCGCCAGCGGTGGGACGAAATCCCCCGCGGCGAATATCGCCGTTTCGCCTACGAGCAGCCCGCCATGCTGGAAAGGGTGTCGCTGCTGCGCGCCTTTGCGGACGGATGCGTCCTGCTCAGCATCTATCGCAGCCGCGCGAGCGGCCACTTCCTGCCTGACGAACTGGCCTATCTGGAGCAGGAAGCGGATTTGCTGTCGGCGGCCACGGTGCGCCATTTCCAGCTCTTCAGGCCCGGCACGCTGCGCCCCGACCGGCTGGCCATCGCCGCGGCGCTGGCGTGCTGGGAAGAGCGGTTGAGCCGGCGCGAGGTCGAGGTCTGCTCGGCGCTGCTGAGCGAGTATTCGGTCAAGCAGGCGGTGCAGGCGCTGGGCATGCAGACCAACACGTTCCTGACCTATCGCAAGCGCGCTTTCGCAAAGCTCGGCCTCCAGACGCTCGGCGAGTTGCGGAGCTGGTACGAACGCAATCTCCTCCAGCGGCCTCTGTTTTGAGAGCCAGCCGGTAGCCCGCTCCAACGTTGCGGCCGACCGGCCGCAAGCGAATCCGTCTTTCCGGCGTTGCCGGGCGCGTCCCGGCGATCCCGCTCTATGGTTCCGGTCGCGGCCGCGCCATCGCCCGCGTTGTCACCCCGTTCCGAGGACAGACAACGGGTCCGGTTTCCCGGACGTTCGCCTGCCGTGGAGTGTCGGCCTGGAGCAGGTGTCCGATGGATTTTTCGCTATTTCATTTGCCGACCTACCGGGCCGGCTTCGCCCGCAGCCTCAATGCCTTTTATGAGGAGCTGACGGAATCGGTGAAGCTCGCCGACCGGCTCGGCTGGGCGCGCGTCCTGACCTCCGAGCATCACTTCTATTATTACGGCGGCGCCGCGACGAACCCCGCAGTGATCCTCACCGCGTGGGCGCGGGAAACGCGCAACATCCGTCTCGCCGCCGGCGTCTCGCTGGTCGCCCTGCGCCATCCGCTGCAGGTGGCCGAAGACTATGCCCTGCTGGACCAGCTTTCGAACGGACGATGCGATCTCGGCGTGTCCCGCGGCTTCGTTCCGCACGAATACGCCGCGTTCCATGTCGATCCGGCCGAGACGTCCGACCGCGTGGTCGAGGCGCTGCAGATCGTCGAGAAGTTCTGGGAGGGGAAGCCGTTCGAGTTCCGCGGGCCCTTCACGCAGTTCGACCGCCTGGAGCCCTGGCCGCAGCCGGTGCAGGAGCGCATTCCGATCTGGGTCGCGGCCTCGAACAGCCCGGCTAGCTTCGAGCGCATCGGCAAGGGCGCCTACGGACTTCTCATGAACCAGTATCCGATGAGCTTCGAGACGCTGTGCGAGCGGCACAATGTCTTCAAGCAGGCCTATGCGGATGCCGGGCATGGCCAGGCGAAGCGGCGCAGCTCGGTCGCCTTCATGACCTACATCGCCGATACCGAGGAGCAGGCGATCGAGGAGGCGCGCCTCGCCCTGCAGGAGCACGTCACCGCGCTGCGCAACGCGCAGAAGGGCAATCCGTGGGATACGAATTACCAGGGCGACATCTCGATATTACTCGAACTGTGCAAGTCGTCCGATTACCGTGAGGTCTTTCGGGAGCGGACGCTGATCTGCACGCCGCAGCAGGCGGCCGAGCGGATCGCGAAATACGCGGCGGAAGGTTTTGACGAAGTGATGATCCTTTGCCGCTTCGGCAACCTGACCCATGCCCAGACGATGCGGACCATCCAGCGCCTGAGCGAGGAAGTCCGCCCCGCGCTTGCCAAAATGCACGGGACGGAAGCCGCCTCGGCCGCGCGCCGGTCGGCTGCTTGCTGAATGGTGCGGATCGAACAATAATGGTGTAACGACCAGAGGCGGGGTTGCCTGGCGGCGCCGGCCGGTTGGGCCGTGGCCGTTTACTAGGTAAGAATACATTCGGGTATGTAAACTGGGAGGGTTCGGATGATCTCGAAAGCTGGATTTTTGGCCTTGGCGGCTGCGACCGCGCTGGGCATCTCGTCGGCAAGCGCGCAGGCGCCCAAGGAATTCAAGATCGGCGTGGTGATGTCGCTGTCGGGCGGATTCGTCGCCGCGGCGAAGGATTCCATGGACGGCGTCGAGGGCTGGGAGAAGGCGCGTGGCGGCCTGCCCGGCAAGAAGATCGTCTACGAGAAGCTCGACGACGAGACCAATCCGGTCAGCGCCGTGAACGCCTTCCGCCGGCTCGCCGGCGACAAGGACATCAACCTGATGTACATTTTCGTCAACTCCAGCGCCGCGCTGGCGGTGAAGACGCTCGCTTCGGAATTCAAGATTCCGATCATCGCGAGCGGCGCCGCCGATACGCTGGGCGTGCCGGCCGAGCCCTATCTTTTCAAGGTCGCCCCCGCGGTGCGCGACTTCATGACCGCGCTCGCCGATTTCGCCAAGCGGAAGGGCTACAAGCGGGTCGCGCTGCTCAACATGACCGATGCGTTCGGGCAGAGCGAGGCCAAGAACTTCAAGGAACTGGCGCCGAAGTACGGCCTCGAGATCGTCGCCGCCGAGACGATGGGCGTCGAGGATACCAGCGTCACCGCGCAGCTCACCAAGATCCGCGCCGCCAATCCGGACATGATCTATAACGGCGCGTCGAGCCGCATCGCGATCCTGAGCTACAAGCAGATCAAGCAGATGGGCATCAAGACGCCGCTGGTCGTGACCCAGGCCGCGATCTCGAAGGCGTTCTACGACGCCATCGGCGGCACCAAGGAAGCCGACGGGCTGCTGGTGCCGATCCAGCTCGGCTCGTTCGGCACCGCCGCGGGCGGCGAAACCGCCAAGCTCTACTCCGAGCTCGAGAAGGCGATGGGCCGCGTCCCGCCGTACTTCGCGACCTTCGGCTTCGACGTCGGCCTGATGACCGAGGCGGCGGTAAAGAACTCCGACGGCAGCCGCGAGGGCATCCGCAATGCGCTCGAGAGCCTGCACGAGCTGCCCGGCCTCAACGGCCCGATCAGCTACACGCCGCAGGACCACACCGGCCAGAACTACAAGTCGATCGGCATCGGCCGGCTTGAGGACGGAAAGGCCGTCCTGGCGCAGTAATCCGCGCTTGCGGGTTTGAACGTGCGGGATGTCCGGCGGGCCGGACATCCGCGCATGTTTTTCCTGGGCATCGCTGCATGTTTCCCAGGACAGGCGCGATTTTTCCGGTATGTGTTCTTGCGGCGGAAGAAGTGAGGATGGCAGGCCGCAACGGCCGGCCATGAAGGGGGATTTCCGCGGCCGGGACGTTCCCGGATCGCGGACGGTCGGGTGCTGAAGGGGATATGACCCAGTCGCTTTTCTTCGAGTTGCTGCTGCCAGGTCTGACCACCGGCTGCGTCTATGCGCTGGTGGCGCTCGGCTTCGTGCTCACCGCCAACGTCGCCAACGTGGTCAACTTCGCGCAGGGCGAATACGTCATGCTCGGCGGCATGCTCACCGCCTGGCTTTACGCCGAGGGCGTGCCGCTGTGGCTCGCCATTCCGCTTGCCACCGTGGTCTGCGCCATGATCGGCGCGGCGCAGGAGCGGCTCACCCTCGCACCCGTGCGCCATACCCCGCAGTTCATCCGCGTCACCATCACCCTCGGCGTCGCGGTGGTGCTGCGCGGCATCGCGTTGATCGCCTTCGGCAAGGACCCGCTGAGCCTGCCGGGCTTCTCCGGCGACGGCGCGTTCGAGATCGGCGGCGCCGTCATGCCGCTGCAGACGCTGTGGGTCTGGGGCGCGACGGCCGCGCTGCTGCTCGTGACGTTCTGGTTCCTCAAGTTCACCGATATCGGCCGGGCGGTGCGCGCCTGTTCGATCAACCTGCAGGCCGCGCGCCTGATGGGCGTCAAGGCGGAGCGGCTGACGCTGCTCGTGTTCGCGGCTGCCGGCGGCACCGGCGCGCTCGCCGGCATCGTGGTGACGCCGATCGTGCTCTCGACCTGGGACGCGGGCATCTCGTACGGCCTCAAGGGCTTCATCGGCGCGATCCTCGGCAGCCTGCGCTCGCCGACGATCGCGGTCGCCGGCGGGCTCGGCATCGGCGTGATCGAATCGCTGTCGGCCGGCTACATCTCGTCGGGCATGAAGGACGCCATCGTCTACGGCGTGCTGATCGTCTATCTGCTGGTCCAGGGCGGCGTGTTCGTCTTCGGCCGCGCCACGCTGATCGACGGGTCGCGCGAGCAATGAGCACCGTTGCGTCCTGGAAGCGTCCGCTCGCCTTCGCCGCCGCGCTCGTGGCGGTCGCGGTCTATCCGCTGATCAGCCCGGGCAGCTATCCGATCGGCGTCGGCACCGTCGCGGGCGCGATGGCGGCGGGCACCGTCGGCTTCGTGCTGCTGCTCGGCTACGCCCACCAGCTCGCCTTCGGGCAGGCGGGCTTCCTCATGATCGGCGGCTACACCAGCGCGATCCTGTGCGTGACCTACGGCTGGGATCCGTTCCTGGCGCTCGTCGTCGGCATCCTGCTGTCGATGGCGCTCGCCTATGTCATCGCGCGGCCGATCCTCAAGCTGCGCGGCTTCGTGCTGGCGATGGTGTCGCTCGCCATCCAGCTGGTGCTGATCGTGCTGGCGCTGGAAGCGGTGTCGATCACCGGCGGCGCGCTCGGCACCCAGGGCGTGCCGAAGTTCTCGATCTTCGGCCTGCCGCTCGGCGGCGATCTGGTCTTCTACTACTTCGTCTGGGTCGTCGCCTTCATCTGCGTCGGCATCGGTCTCAATATCGACCGCTCGCGCATCGGCCGCGCGCTCAAGGCGATCGCCGCGAGCGAGACCGCCGCCGGTTCGGTCGGCATCGACATCGTCAAGCACAAGGTGCAGATGTTCGTCATCAGCGCCGGCATGGCGAGCGTCGCCGGCAGCCTCGGCGTGCACTACCTGCGGGCGATGGACCCGAACGTCTACGGCTTCGCCTACAGCCTCAACCTGCTCACCGCGGTCATCATCGGCGGACTGACCTCGGTGTGGGGCGGCGCGCTCGGCGCGACGGCCATCACGGCGATCCGCGAACTGCTGCGCAGCCTGTCGCTGCCGCTGTGGGAAGCCGTCATCATGGGCACGCTCACCGTGGTCGTGCTGCTGGCGTTCCCCGGCGGGCTCGCCGGCGCGATCGGCGCGCTCTACGACCGGCTCGCCGGCCGCGAGCGCAAGGGCCGCAGCATCGCGGTCGAGCCGGATCCCTCGGCGCTGCCGCCGCTCGAAGGCGGGCCGTCGCCGGGCGAGATCATGCTGGAAGTGGAAGGCGTCGAGCGCGCGTTCGGCAACCTGCGCGCCGTCAACAAGGTCAGCTTCAAGGTCGCGACCGGTTCGATCACAGCGCTGATCGGGCCGAACGGCGCTGGCAAGACCACGCTGTTCAACCTGATCGGCGGCTATCAGCCGCTCGACGACGGCACGGTGCGGTTCCTCGGCGAGCCGATCGAGAAGCTGCTGCCGAGCGAGATCGCGGAGCGGGGCATCGGCCGCACGTTCCAGAACCTGCACCTGTTCCCCAACATGACCGTGCTCGAGAACGTGATGTGCGGCCGCCACCGGCTCAACAGCGCGGGCATCCTCGCGATCTCCGCGCGGCTGCCGCGCGTCGCCGTCGAGGAAGAGGAAAGCCGCCGCGCCGCGCGCGCGGCGCTCGCCTTCGTCGGCCTGCAGGGCGCCGAGGAAACCTATCCCACCGCGCTCTCCTTCGGGCACCAGCGGCTCGTCGAGGTCGCGCGCGCGATGGCGTCGTCGCCGACGCTCCTGCTGATGGACGAACCGGCCTCCGGCCTCAACGACACCGAGACCGAGCGGCTCGCCGAACTCATCCTGCGGATCGCGGCGCTCGGCGTCACGGTGCTGCTGGTCGAGCACGACATGCGCCTCGTCATGGGCCTCGCCGACCAGATCGTGGTGATGCATCACGGCGAGAAGATCGCCGACGATTCCGCCGACGTGGTGCGCGCGCATCCTGCCGTCATCGCGGCCTATCTTGGGCAGGAGGCGGTGGCGTGAGCGCGCTTCTCGAACTGGAGAACGTATCGAGCGGCTACGGCCGCACGCCGGTGCTGCACGACGTCACGCTGGAGGTTGCGCGCGGCGAGATCGTCGCGCTGATCGGCGCCAACGGCGCCGGCAAGTCGACGCTGCTCAACACCGTGATGGGCATGGTGGCGCTTTCCGGCGGCGACATCCGCTTCGACGGCCGCTCCATCGCGCGCGCGCCGACGCCGGTCATCGTGCGCGGCGGGCTCGTGCAGGTGCCCGAGCGGCGGCAGTTGTTCGGCGCGATGACGGTGGAGGAGAACCTGCGGCTCGGCGCCTATGTGCGGACGGACCGCGCCGGCGTCGCGGCGAGCCTCGAGGAGCAGTTCGCGCAGTTCCCCATCCTGCGGGAGCGCCGCCGCCAGGCCTCGCAGACGCTCTCGGGCGGCGAGCAGCAGATGCTCGCCATCGCGCGCGCGATGATGTCGCAACCGAAGATGCTGCTGCTTGACGAGCCCTCGCTCGGCCTCGCGCCGCTGATGGTCGCGCGCATCATGGAGCAGATCGTGGCGCTGCGCGCCGCCGGCGGCACGGTGCTGATCGTGGAGCAGAACGCGCGCGCCGCGCTCGACGTCGCCGACCGCGGCTATGTGCTGGAAAACGGCAGGGTCACGGTGTCCGGCAAGGCGTCGTCGCTGCTGACCGACCCCGCGGTGCAGGACGCCTATCTCGGCGGGCAGGGTGGCAGCATCCGCGCCATCGAGGAGCGCATCCGCGCCAAGCGCAAGGCGATCCTCGGGCGTTAGCGCTTGCAGCCAAGCGAAGCTGCGCGGTCCTCCTCGGATGGCCGCGCCGGGACGGTGACGGTTCCACCAGACGCGAATTGCGCCGGTCCGCCGTCCGCAGCCTGCCTTACGCCGGAAGCTGGCGGGCGATGGCCGTGACGAGCCGCGTATCGGTCGGCTCGACCTCGGAAGGAAACGATGCCGCGATATGCCCGTCGTCGCCGATCAGGTACTTGTGGAAGTTCCACTTCGGCGTTTCCAGCGGACGCTCCGAGGCCGCCCATTTGAAGAACGGGTGCGCGCCAGCGCCTTTCACCGCGGCCTTGGCGGCAATCGGGAACTTGACGCCATAGTGCCCGCTCGCGGTCGCCACGATCTCGGCCGCGCCGCCCGGTTCCTGTCCGCCGAAATCGTTCGACGGCACGCCGACGATCATCAGCCCGCGCGCGTGGAAGCGCGTCCACAACTCCTGCAGGCCGGCGAACTGCGGCGTGTATCCGCACTGCGAGGCGGTGTTGACGATCAGGATCGGCTTGCCCGCATGGTCCGCCAGCCGGATCGGCTGACCATCGAGGCCGGTGAACTCGAACGCATAGGCGGTGAGCTTGCTCATGGTCGCAGCCTGCGCGGCCGTGCGTGGCAGCGCAAGGGCGGTGCCGGCAAGCAGGGTGAGGACGTTGCGGCGGTTCATGGTGGTGCTCCGCGGCGTGCGTGAATGCGCCGGCCGCGAGGATACACCCGGTTTCGTCCCGGCAAACCCCGTTTTGCGGGCTTGACCGTTCACAGCCGCGTGCGAACCTGCCTCCATGGGAGGAAGCGATATGCCGAACACGTCCGGACGGCCGCCGTTCCGCGCCGACCATATCGGAAGCCTGTTGCGGCCGCCGGTGCTGCGGCAGGCGTTCCGCGACCATGCGGCGCGGAAGATCTCCGATGCGGAGTTCGAACGGATCCTCGATGATTCCATCCGCGTCGCCGTCCGCATGCAGGAAGACGCCGGCCTTGCGGTCGTCACCGACGGCGAGTTCCGCCGTGCGTCCTACTGGAGCCGCTTCGTCGAGCGGGTCGGCGGCTTCGTCATCAAGCCGGCGGAATTCCGCTTCCGCAACGACGACGGCCACGAACTGGAGTTCACCGGAACCTACGCGATCGGCAGGCTGCGGCGCGACAAGCCACTGGCGCTCGACGAATTCGTGTTCCTCAAGGGTGAGACGAAGGCCACGCCCAAGATCACGCTGCCCGCGCCCTCGACCATGCATTTCTATCGCTGCGGCGATTTCGCGGACCGGCACATCTATGCCGAGCCCGAAGCCTTCTTCGACGATCTCGGCGAGGTGTTCGCGCAGGAGATCGCCGAACTCGCGGCGGCCGGCTGCCGCTACGTGCAGCTCGACGAGGTGGCGATCGCGATGCTGTGCGATCCGGCGATCCGCCGCACCGTGGAGCAGGCCGGCCTCGTTCCCGACCGGCTGATCGGCCTTTATATCGCGGCGATCAACCGCGCCGTGGCCGGCGCGCCGAAGCAGGTCGCGATCGGCGTGCATGTGTGCCGCGGCAACTTCAAGGGACATTATCTTTCGGCCGGCGGATACGACGTGATCGCGGAGCGCTTCTTCGCGGATACCAACGTGAATCATTTCCTGCTCGAGTTCGATACCCCGCGCGCGGGCGATTTCTCGCCGCTCCGTTTCCTTCCGAAGGACAAGGGCGTGGTGCTCGGACTCGTCAGCAGCAAGACGCCGCAGCTCGAATCGTTCGCCGCGCTGCGCCAGCGCATCGAGGACGCGGCGCGGATCGTCGACCTCGATCAACTGGCCATCAGCCCGCAATGCGGCTTCGCCTCCACCGTCGCCGGCAATCCGCTGACCGCGGCCGACGAGGACGCGAAGCTGCGGCTCGTCGTCGAGGTGGCGAGGGAAGTGTGGGGCGGAGATTGAATGGCCGGGACAGGCCCGGCCGTGACGGCAAGCGCTAGGCCTTTGCCTTGAGCAGATCCTGCAGCGGCTTTCCCGGATCGAGAAGATCGGCCTCGTTGACGGGTATCCTGCGTTCGATCAGGCGGCGCGCGGTGGCGATCTCGCGCTGCGCGTTGATGGCGAGCGCATAGATCAGGTTCGCGCCCTCGGTCTGGAACACGATGGACGCGTTGCCGGGCAGGGGACGGTGCAGATACCGGCCCCGCTGCGGCGGTACCCAGCCGACGCCCTGCAGATAGAGGTCGTACTGCTCGGACCAGAACGAGGGCACCGGCCTGTAGCTTTCGCTCGCGCCCGCGGCGTTCCTGCCGGCGACCGTGCCGTGGTCCTGCGCGTGACGCCAGTCCTCGAGACGGACGGGCCCGTGCGGCCCGGGAAAGCGCACGGCGTCGCCGGCCGCGAAGATGTTCGGATCGGACGTCCGTCCGCAGTCGTCCACGACGATGCCGTCGTCGATTTCGAGGCCCGCTTCCGCCGCGAGCTTCGTGTCCGCGACCGCGCCGGCGCCGACCACGACGAGGTCGGCCGCGATCGTCTCGCCGCCGGCGACGATGCCGATGCGGCCGTCGGCGAGCGTCTCGACGCCGGACAGGCCGGTGCCGAGCCGGATATCGACGCCATGCTCGGCATGCCGGCGGTGGATGCGCGCGCCGGTCTCCTCGTCGGTGACGCGGGCGAGGATGCGCGGGGCGACTTCCAGAACCGCGGTCTCGACGCCGAGC
>Ga0182735_1001596_pt1 | contig 14888 bp, 15 predicted proteins | sample eDN5th30CKraftMG_FD_128524 | JGI IMG/M metagenome (GOLD analysis project Ga0182735, IMG submission 128524) | Enriched Miracle-Growth compost microbial communities from Emeryville, California, USA - eDNA 5th pass 30_C Kraft MG (version 2) (version 2) ... | reverse complement strand
GAGTTTGAATACTCTATTGTAAAAGATGGCAAGTTAAAATTAGTATTAACCCTTGAAAAACAGGAAACACTAATGATTGCAAACTTTGACATGAGAGGCTTTATTGATCTGAACTGTGATCTATGTTTAAGTAGCTTCCCGTCAGAAGTAACGATCAATGAGCGCATTATTATAAAGTTTTCTGAACACGAAGACATCAGTGACGATACAGAAGAAATATTGATCTTATCAAAAAAGGATCATGAGCTTGATATCTCGCCGTTGATATATGAGTATATTAATCTTGCAGCTCCTTTTAATAGCCGCTGTAGTGATCCTGGCAACAAGCTAACGTGTGATGTAGAGATGATTGAGAAAATCAATAAGCTGTCAATTCACAATAAAGAAAACGAAGAAGAGAATATTGACCCCCGTTGGGAAATACTAAATAGAATTAAGAAATAATAATTAATAATTAAACAGAGATGGCACATCCAAAACGCAAGACCTCTAAGTCAAGAAGAGATAAAAGAAGAACACATTACAAAGCTGTAGCACCTAGCCTTACAACCTGCCAGACAACAGGCACTGTACATTTGCCACACCGCGCTTATGATGTAGACGGTGTTTTATATTATAATGGCAAGGTACTTATTGAAAATACAGCACTTGCATAATTTATTTTTTCTAACGTAAGACATCCCCGGGTTTCACTAAAAAAGTGTTACCTTGGGATGTTTTTACTATTTTAAAAAAAAATAAAATAGAATGAAGATTGGCTTAGACATTATGGGGGGTGATTTTGCCCCAAAAGCAATTGTTTTAGGGGCCATAGAAGCTCAGAAAGAATTATCGTCAGATCAAAATCTCGTTCTCATCGGTGATAAAGACCAGGCGCAATCCATTATTAAAGAGGCAGGCGGGGATGCCGGCCTGTTCGAATATGTTCACACAACCGAGTCAATCGGTATGAATGAACATCCAACCAAAGCTATTACACACAAACCAAACGCCAGTATCTGTTTAGGCTTTCAATTACTTAAAGAAGGAGAGCTGGATTCTTTTGCATCTGCAGGCAATACCGGAGCTATGCTGGTAGGCGCTATGTTCAGTGTTAAAAGCGTCCCGAACCTTAGCCGCCCGGCTATTGCATCGAATATTCCGAAAGAAAAAAGTGGTTATGGAATTTTACTTGATGTGGGAGCCAATGCAGATTGCAAAGCTGAAACCTTGGTACAATTTGCTGTTCTGGGTAGCTTATTTGCTGAATATATCTACAATGTCTCCAATCCGAAAGTTGGCCTGATCAACTTGGGTGAAGAAGAAGAAAAAGGAAATAATTTAACACATGCTGCCTACCCCTTACTCAAAGAAAGAAAGGGGATAAACTTCATTGGAAACATTGAAGGAAGAGATTTATTTAATGACAAAGCCGATGTAATGGTTTGCGATGGCTTTGTTGGCAACATTATGTTAAAACTCGCTGAATCTTTTCATAATTTAGTTGAAAAAAGGAATTTCAAAGATGATTTCTTTGATCGTTTCAACTACGAGCAATATGGAGGAAGCCCTATTTTAGGAGTGAATGCTCCGGTTATCATTGGCCACGGAATATCAAGCCCTGAAGCCATAAAAAACATGATTTTACTATCGCGGCTAATGATTGAATCAAAAATAACAGATAAAATAAGAGCTGCCTTTAATTAAATTTACAAAATAGAAATGTCTAAAATTCGCGCTGCAATAACCGCTGTAAATGGCTATGTTCCTCCTTACGTCCTGACTAACCAGGAGCTGGAAACACTTGTTAATACCAACGATGAATGGATCGTTTCAAGAACAGGGATTAAAGAACGCCGTATTCTGAAAGATGCAGATAAAGCCACTTCCGATTTAGCTGTGCCTGCCGTACAGGGCTTACTCGAAAAACGAGGTATTTCGGCTAATGAAATTGACTTAATAATTTTCGCAACCGCAACTCCTGATATGGCATTTCCGGCCACAGCTAATATCCTGGCCGATAAGATCGGGGCTACCAATGCCTGGGGATATGATTTGCAGGCTGCCTGTTCAGGCTTTTTATATGCTTTAACAACGGGTGCGCAATTCATTGAAACCGGTCATCATAAAAAAGTATTAATTGTGGGCGGGGATAAAATGTCATCCATTGTTGATTATACCGATCGCTCAACCTGCATTCTTTTTGGAGATGGCTGTGGAGCGGTTCTATTAGAACCTGATACAGAAGGAAACGGTATCATTGACTCTGTATTAAAAAGCGATGGTGCCGGCAGGCATTACCTGTATCAAAAGGCAGGAGGATCTTTAAATCCGGCAAGTCATGAAACCGTTGATGCCAAAGAACATTTTATTCACCAGGAAGGTCAACAAGTTTTTAAATTTGCTGTTACCAATATGGCAGATGCAGCTGGCGAGATCATGGATAGAAATCATCTTACAGGAAACGATGTAACCTGGCTGGTACCTCATCAGGCTAACAAAAGGATCATCGATGCGACTGCTAGCCGGATGGGCATTGGTTCTGAGAAGATTATGATCAATATCCAGAACTATGGTAACACCACAAACGGGACCATTCCTTTATGCTTATGGAACTGGGAAAATCAGCTTAAAAAAGGTGATGTTCTGGTGATGGCAGCTTTTGGTGGCGGATTTACATGGGGATCTATTTACTTAAAATGGGCTTATTAAAGCTTATTTACTATATTTAAATATAACATTGTTAAACGATCATAATTAACACATCAATGGATATTAAACAAATTCAGGATCTAATTAAGTTTGTTGCCAAATCGGGCGTGAACGAAGTATCTATCGAAGAGCAAGACTTTAAAATCACTATTAAAACTTCGAAGGAACCTACGTATGTAAATGCGACTTTACCTTCTCCGGTACAAGCTATGCCATTACCTGCTGTTGCAGCACCTGTTGCGGCTCCGGAAGCAGCGGCACCTAGTACCGCTCCGGCTGCAGATGATACCTCTAAGTTCATTACTATCAAATCTCCAATGATCGGTACATTCTACCGTTCATCAGGTCCGGACAAGCCTTTGTTTGTCAATGTCGGTGATTCGATCTCTGCCGGCCAAGTGCTTTGTATTATTGAAGCAATGAAGCTTTTTAATGAAATAGAATCCGAAGTATCTGGTAAAATAGTAAAAGTTTTAGTTGATAATGCGCAACCTGTGGAATATGACCAGCCTCTGTTTGTGATCGATCCCAGCTAATAAACCTTTCTCTTTTTAAAACCTGAAAAGGTTCTATATCTTTTAATCTCGGCTATTAAAAAAGCAAAATAAAAATTTATTATGTTTAAAAAGATACTTATTGCTAATCGTGGTGAAATTGCACTGCGCATTATCCGTACTTGTAGAGAAATGGGCATAAAAAGTGTGGCTGTCTACTCTACTGCTGACCGGGATAGCTTACATGTCCGTTTTGCGGATGAGGCCGTGTGTATTGGTCCGCCAACAAGCAAAGATTCCTATTTAAATATCCCTAATATATTATCTGCTGCAGAATTGACCAATGCGGATGCTATTCATCCCGGTTACGGCTTTTTATCTGAAAATGCCAAATTCTCAGCAACCTGTGAAGAGTACGGTATTAAATTTATCGGAGCTACTGCTGCCCAGATCAATGCAATGGGAGATAAAGCCTCTGCAAAAGAAACGATGCAAAAGGCTGGAGTTCCTACCATTCCCGGCTCAAAAGGACTAATTAAAGACATAAAAGAAGGTTTAAATATTGCAAACGAAATCGGCTACCCGGTTATCTTAAAAGCAACTGCCGGTGGTGGTGGCAAGGGAATGCGAATTGTCTGGAAAGATGCTGATTTTGAAGGTGCCTGGGATTCTGCCCGTCAGGAAGCGGGTGCATCGTTTGGCAACGATGGCCTTTACCTGGAGAAATACATTGAAGATCCACGTCATATTGAAATACAGATTGTAGGTGATCAATTCGGAACCGTTTGTCACCTATCTGAACGGGATTGCTCTATTCAGAGAAGACATCAAAAATTAGTAGAAGAGGCTCCCTCTCCCTTTATCACACCAGAGCTTCGGCAAAAGATGGGTGAGGCTGCTATTTTAGGAGCCAAAGCAGTAAACTATGAAGGTGCAGGTACCATTGAATTCCTGGTTGACAAACACAGAAACTTCTACTTCATGGAGATGAATACACGGATTCAAGTGGAACATCCTGTAACAGAAGAGATCATTAATTTTGACCTGATAAAAGAGCAGATCAAAGTGGCCAGCGGAGTTCCTATATCGGGAAACAACTATGAGCCAACCATGCATGCGATTGAATGCAGGATTAACGCGGAAGATCCGTTTAATAATTTCAGACCTTCACCGGGAACCATTACCAACTTTCACTCTCCCGGTGGTCATGGAGTGCGGGTAGACACGCATGTTTATGCCGGCTATACCATTCCACCTTATTATGATTCAATGATTGCCAAGCTGATTTGTACAGCCCAAACCCGGGAAGAAGCAATTTCTACGATGGAGCGTGCATTGAGTGAGTTTGTGATCGAAGGAATCAAAACTACTATTCCACTACATTTACGTTTAATGGCTGACCCGAATTTCAGAGCCGGTAATTTTACGACTAAATTCATGGAGACTTTTGATCTATCTGAATAGTTCTTTTGACAGATGATAAATAATTTTAAAATACCATTCTTTATTTTTAGAATGGTATTTTAGCTTTTTAACAATTATGAGCGAAACTAACAGTAAAAAATTATTGGATGCTATTAAGCAAAAAGGTAAAAACCTGGAAGCTGAAATGTCCTTCTTTGAACATTTAGAGGTTTTACGGTGGCATTTGATCCGTGCAGCCATTGCCGTTTTCCTTTTTATGGTCCTTGCGTTCATTTTTTACGATTTTATTTTTGATGATCTCATCATGGGACCATTAAGAACTGATTTCTGGACCTACAGGATGATGTGTCAATTAGCAGATAAATTCAGTCTGGGCCCTGATTTTTGTGTAACGGAAATTCCCATTAATCTTATTAATACAGAACTGGCCGGACAATTTACTTTACAGATCAACTCATCCTTGTTAATTGGTGCAATGATCGGTTTCCCATATATGCTATACGAGATCTGGCGTTTTGTTAAACCGGCTTTATCGGACATAGAACGTAAGTCTGCTCAGGGATTTGTATTTTTCGCAAGCATTCTTTTTGCAATCGGTGTCCTATTCGGGTATTTCATAATTGCAGCCTTATCCGTAAACTTCTTAGGAAATTTCCAGGTGAGCAATGAAGTTACGAACCAGATAACCATCAGCTCCTATCTCTCATCCATTGCTACAATTTCATTAGGAACAGGCATTGTATTTGAATTGCCGATCATTATATTTATATTATCTAAAATTGGGATTATGACTCCTCAATTTATGCGTTCTACAAGACGGTATGCATTTATTGTTATCTTAGTTATTGCGGCAATTGTAACACCTACTCCGGACGTAATCACGATGCTGGCTGTTACTTTCCCTCTGGTACTATTGTATGAAATAAGCATCATCGTTTCAGAGAACGTCCAGAAACGTAAATTAAAAAAGGAAAAGGAGTTTTTTAATTCATAAAATATGGAAACCTTAAAAAATATTGCATTGGGTGCTGATCATGCGGGCTATGAATATAAAGAAGCTTTAAAAAACTATATTCATGAACTGGGATATACATCAAAAGATTTTGGCACAAACAGCAATGCATCTGTTGATTACCCTGATTTTGCCCACCCTCTGTCAGAAGCAGTAGAAAGCAAGGCCCAGGGTTTCGGGATCCTTATTTGCGGAAGTGCCAATGGTGTTGCCATAACTGCGAATAAACACCAAGGAATACGAGCAGCATTATGTTGGAATAAAGAAGTTGCGGCTCTTGCCCGGCAACATAATAATGCCAATGTAGTTTGTATACCGGCCAGGTTTGTAACAATAGACGAAGCGAAAGAGATTGTCAGGACTTTTCTTTCTACCGCTTACGAGGGGGGACGTCACGATAATCGGGTAAATAAAATATCTGCCTGCTAAAAGCAACTCCATCTAAAAAATCTGTTATGCTCTTAAAAAATCTAATGCTTTTATTCATTGGACTTGGGGTATTCTCCAATGCATGTGCACAGAGCAATACGCTGGTTGAAAAGTATGCCAATGAAATTAACAAGGACTCTGCAAGAGCACATTTAACAACATTAGCATCAGACGAATTTGAAGGCCGTGATACAGGGAAGCCCGGAGGACAAAAAGCGGCTCATTACATAGCTAAGGAGTTTGCGAAGCTGCATCTGACAGCTCCTGTAAACAACAGCTATTTCCAACCCATTGAATTGATAGAAAGCCAATTCCGGGTTCTAAGCTTCATTGCTAATGAGAAAGCCTATCAAGTCGGGCAGGATTTCTATATGACAGGTTCGGGTGAGGAAACTACTCTATCTGCCAATGAAATACTTTTTATTGGCTATGGAATCAGCAGTAACCAATACGATGATTTAAAAAATATTGATATAGCAGATAAAGTCGTTATGTTAATAAATGAGGGAGAACCTGTCAATGGGAAAGGAATATCGTATATTACAGGCACAAAGCAGCTTTCCGATTGGTCAACACAACCAAATATAAGGCTTCAGGCTATCTTGGCCAAGAAACCCAAACTCGTACTTGCCATTTCCTCCAACGTTCTCAACACATTGGAAAATATGGGTGAAAGTATTAATCGGGCAAGGCTTGTGCTGAAAGAGGATTTTAAAAATCCGCTGAACACAATACCGATAGCTTATATTACCGATGATATAGCTAATCACTTATTAAAGCAGTCAGGGTTTTCCTTATCCGATCTCAAAAACAATATAAATAAAACCGGTATACCATATACCAAAGCCATACCTGCCTCCTTGTCCGCTAGCTATGGAACCCTTATCAAGACCGTTCAATCACAAAATGTATTAGGATACCTGGAAGGAACCGACCTGAAAGATGAATTAATTGTAATTTCTGCACATTATGATCATGTCGGCATCAGCAATGGCGAGATCTATAATGGTGCGGATGACGACGCTTCAGGAACCACCGGCGTATTAGAAATGGCGCGGGCTTTTTCAAAAAGCAAGAATGAGGGTCATGGTCCCAGACGAAGCATACTTTTTCTAACTGTAACAGGAGAAGAAAAAGGTTTATTAGGCTCTGATTACTATACACGGCATCCTGTATATCCATTAGAAAATACAATAACCGACCTCAATATAGATATGATCGGTCGTATTGACCCACCCCACCTTTCACAGCCAGACTATGTATATCTGATAGGCTCTGATAAATTAAGCTCAGAACTACATAAAATTAGCGAGGAAGCGAATGCCAAGTACACACAGTTAGCTCTGGATTATAAATACAATGATCCGGATGATCCGGAAAGGATATACTATCGGTCTGATCATTATAATTTTGCTAAGAATGGTATTCCTGTAATCTTTTATTTCAATGGTGTTCATGAAGATTATCATGAACCTACAGATACTGTGGATAAAATAAATTTTGAATTGTTAATTAAACGAGCCAAATTAGTGTTTTACACCGCTTGGGAAATAGCCAATCGTGATAAAAGATTGGTAGTAGATTCCAATAAACGATAAAGCCATGGCTTCCAATCCAGCTAGTATATTTCAAACTGAAAGCGAATTAAAAGCTTTTGATCTGGATCACCGAAAGATCATAAATTATAACATTGACAAATATAATTCGGCTGTTAAAGTCGGTATTGCCCGGTTTAATAATCTTGAAAACTCCAAAAGAAAAGGCTATGGTTTAAAATGGAAGGTGATGGAAAACCTGGACAAGTATCTGCCTGAGTTCGAAGCAAATTTCCAAAGAAAAGGGGGAAAAGTTATCTGGGCCAACGATGATGAAGAGGCCCGGCAAGAGATCTGGAAGATACTGAACGAAGTAAATGCCAAAAAAGTAATAAAGTCAAAATCAATGACCACCGAGGAAATTGATTTAAACGAGTTTCTGGAAAAGCATGGAGTAGAATCTGTTGAAAGCGACCTTGGAGAATACATCGTTCAACTTTTGGGGCAAAAACCCTATCACATCGTAACTCCTGCCATGCACCTGAACCTGGCGAATATCTCCCAGTTATTCCATGAAAGATTTAATACTCCGATTGATGCCACTCCTGAGCAGCTAACCCTAAAGGCAAGAGAGCTTTTACGCAATAAATATTTACAAGCAGATGTAGGCATTACAGGAGCAAATTTTCTTATAGCTGACACAGGAAGCATTGCGTTAACAGAGAATGAAGGCAATATCAGGTTAAGTACGACCTTTCCTAAAATACACATTGCAATTGTAGGGATTGAGAAGCTAATCCCTACCCTTACCGATTTAGACATGTTTTGGCCTTTACTATCAAGCCATGGCACCGGCCAGAACCTGACAGTTTATAATACCATTATTGGAGGGCCTAGACAAGCAGGAGAAACAGACGGACCGGAAAGAATGTATGTCATTCTATTAGATAACGGGAGAACCAATGTTTTAGCACAAAAAGATCAGCGGCAAGCCTTATACTGTATACGTTGCGGAGCTTGTTTAAATGCCTGTCCGATTTATAAAAATATTGGCGGGCATACTTATAATACTACCTATAGCGGCCCAATCGGCTCGATGATTACACCTCATATGAAAGGAATGGAAGCCTTTAAGCATTTAAGCTATGCTTCCAGCTTATGTGGAAAATGTACAGAGGTATGCCCTGTTAAAATTGATATTCACAACATGCTTTTAGCAAACCGGCGCGATGCAGTTAAGGCCGGACTTAGTCCGACAATGGAACGCATTGGCTGGAAAGTTTTTTCAAATGTGATAACCCGCCGCAAACTATTGGATAAATTTGGAGGAAAGACAAAGAATTGGTTTTTAAGAAATTTCTTTCAAAAGAATTGGGGAAAACACCGTGATCTCCCTGTAATCGCGGAGAAATCATTCAGCAAACAATGGAAAGAAAGAAATCAGGAGGTTAATAAACCTTAAGAAAGAACCTTTACTTCAGCCAGTGGGTTAAACAAGTATACCTTGCCACTAGGCTTCTCAATACACCGGTATCTTTTTCTTAATTTCGGTCCTTTTTTAAAAATCCTTCCCGATGGTAATGCAAACAGCTGCTCTGGTTCCAGGTGCTCTAACACAATATGCCCTTCCTTAATTTCATCGTATTGTTGAAGGGTACGATAGAGATTAATATCCGTACAACTGGATGCACTTGGATTTGATAAATACACAGAAACCGCTTTCTCAATATCCACAGGAAATATGTTTAAAGCAAAAAAGGGTTGCATCAGCTGTTTAAAGTTATCCTTCCAGACTGAACTATGTGGTTTAAATTTATTTTTATGCTCCGTCCAGGTTTTTAAATGAGCAAACTCATGTACAGTTGTAATTAAGAATGCATACTGATTGAGATTGTTATTGACGGATATGCGATGGCCCTTACCTGCATAAGGTGGCCGGTAATCACCAAATTTGCTACGCCGGCTTCGTGAAATTGTGAATTGACAACGGCTTTCAACAATCCACCGGGCAATGATCCCGGCTGCTTCGAGGGGTACGTATTTTTCGAGGATTGCCGTGCGGTCCATTAACTTAATAGCTGGTATACAATTAAACTGGCAATATAGGCCATCAGAGTCATATAACCAAATTGTATAGCCGGCCATTTCCAACCGTTTGTTTCACGTTTAACTACAGCAATCGTACTTAAGCATTGCATTGCAAAGGCATAAAATACCATCAATGAAAACGCAGTAGCAGTTGTATAGATCTTTGCTCCTGTTTGTGGATCCTTTGCGGCAGCCATGGTTTCACGGATATTTGAAGTATCATCATCGGATCCTTCAACGCTATATATGGTTGCCATGGTACCAACAAATACTTCCCGCGCAGCAACCGAGGTAATTAAAGCAATCCCGATTTTCCAGTCAAAACCAAGCGGACGAATAACCGGCTCAATTGTCTTTCCAAGAATACCAACATAGGAATTTTCTAACCTTTCTGCAGATTCCATTCTTTCTAATTCATCAGATGGATAGTTATTGATAAGATCGGCAGATTCATATTTTGCTGTTATGCTTTCCATCCGACTGGGAGGACCATAAGTAGCCGCTACCCATAGCACAATTGAAATTGCTATAATTATTTTACCGACTTCGAATGTAAATGTTTTCACCTTGTCGAACATAGTAAGAAAAACATTTTTCCACCGTGGCTTGCGGTAAATAGGCAACTCCATAATAAAATACGATCCTATTTTACCTTTAACCAGGTGTTTCATAATCCAGGCAACAAATACAGCGCCTGCTGTTCCCAAAACATATAAGGCTAATAACGTTAGGCCTCTCAAATCAAAAAGACCCCATACTTTATAATCAGGTACAACCAAGGATATTAATAAAATATATACGGGAAGCCGGGCAGCACAACTTATTAAGGGAGTAACCATGATTGTAATTATCCGGTCTTTCCAGTTCTCTATATTTCTGGTTGCCATAATGGAAGGAACAGCACAAGCTAAACCTCCGATCATGGGCACAACAGATTTACCACTCAAACCAACCTTACGCATCAACTTATCCATTAAAAACGTTATGCGAGCCATATATCCAGTATCTTCCAGGATAGCAATAAAAGCAAAAAGAATAGCTATCTGAGGGATAAAAACAATTACCCCTCCTAAACCAGCGAGTATTCCATTCAATAATAAATCGGCCAGAATTCCATCGGGCAAATATTGATGTCCTACCTCATCCAGCCATGAAAATAAATTTTCAATTAAAGCCATCGGGTATTCTGCCCATGAGAAAATGGACTGGAAAATCAATAACAGAATCAAAAAGAAAATTACAAAGCCCCAGAATTTATGAGTTAGTATATCATCGACCTTATCAGTTAAACTAGGCTTACTTGGTTTAGGAGTTATTCGAACACATTCCTTGATCAGTTTATCAATATAGGTATAACGCCAGATAGTTTCTTCAACTTGCTGTTCCTTGGAACGAAACTGTTGTTCTTCAATGAACTGGTCCAGTTGATCAATTGCATTTTTAGAAAGGTGCTTGGCCGTTGAATATTGATGAGCTAATAAAAGACTGGCGTATTCATTGTCGTAATCAAACTCATGTGATATTTTATTAATTAGATTCTGAGATGCTTGAGGGATCGAATATATTGAAGAATGTATCGCAAAATCAGGAGCATTGGCTATTGCCTTTTTTAAATCTTGTATATTTTCATTATTACGTGCACTAATCTTAACAACCTGTACACCTAATAATTCAGATAATTTATCAGCATCTACAAATATTTGTTCCTTCTCTGCCAGATCATTCATATTCAGTGCTAAGATCAATGGAATCCCAAGATCTGCAACTTGACTGTATAGCAAAAGGTTTCGCTTTAGATTGGTTACATCAACTACAACAACGACTAAATCAGGATGAAATTCATTTCTCTTATCTGATAAGATATCGGAAACTATGGCTTCATCCTGAGTTTTAGGATATAAACTGTAGCAACCCGGAAGATCTATAACCGAAACTGTCCGGCCATCCGGAAGCTTACAAAATCCTGTTTTTTTATCAACCGTGACACCTGGAAAATTTCCTATTTTTTGGTTTAATCCGGTAAGTATATTGAATAATGAGGACTTACCAGTATTGGGGTTTCCTACTAAAGCAACTTTCAACTTATATAGATTTAGATATGCAAAATGATCTTTGAAGCCTCTTCTTTGCGCAAGCTTAATTGGTAACCGGAAACCTTAATAGCGATTGGGTCTCCCATAGGAGCAATGCGTTCTAGGCAAACCGACTCGCCTGGTAAGCAACCCATCTCCATCAATTTCACTGATAATGCCAGATCAGTAAATTCTTTAATTATTCCCTGCTGGCCAATTTTTAAATCTGATAATTTCATAGTAATTGATTGTTTCCAAAAGTACAACTTATTTAGACTCATTACAAGTTACATGAAAACAATAAGCAATATAACAATTACCTTTTTATTCGATTAACGCTAAGAATAAGAACCAAATACGCAAAATACCCCATAGCAATACCTACATGATCAGCAAAAATATCCCAGTATTCAAAGTCTCTATAAGTAAAAAGATATTTTTGAATAAGCTCAGTTAAAATGGCAAAGAAGCTGCCGGTTACCAAAATTAAAATATCCGGCCAATGAAACAGGCTTGGTTCATGGTTATTCATTAAAGAACCGAAGAACATTAATATGGTAAAAACAAAAAAGAAACCTGTATGAACTAATTTGTCTATACCGGGAAAAAGATCTGCCGAATCAGAAACATCCGGCATGGGAGAGGATATTAAAAACAATACAAGAATTGCCCAGACAATGGCCCACAGATAATGCTTCATCTCAGATAGTAGCTATTAAAGCAACCCTTAACCTTATTTTCCTATTAATTCTTTATACGCATCTGCCGATAGCAAAGATTCTACATCCGATAAATTATCCGGTTTAACCCTAATCATCCAACCTTCGCCATACGGGTCTGTATTAACCCATTCAGGACTCGCATCCAATTGTTCATTTACAGAAAGAACAGTCGCTTTAACCGGCATAAATAAATCTGACACTGTTTTAACTGCTTCAACGGAGCCAAAAATCTCATCCTTATTTATTTCACTTCCAACCGTATCGATATCAACAAAAACGATATCCCCCAATTCGCTTTGCGCAAATTCAGTAATACCAATTACGGCCTCATCTCCTTCAATACGGATCCATTCATGATCCTTTGTATATTTCAATTCAGTTGGAAAATTCATAATCTTCTAATTTTATTCAAATTTATCATTCTCTGCGACAATTACAGAATTATTAATAAATCATTACAGTTTTTTTAGCGCTTGTTTTATAAGATTTTCTACGTTAAGGGTATCATCAGCCGAATAAATACCCTGCAATACCTTTTCTGCTTTTATTTTAACAAAGCCTAACATGATTAACGCAGAAAGTGCCTCATCCATTACAGTTTGATTTTTAGGAACCGCAATTAATGTATCAGATCCCTCTTTTCTTAACTTATCCTGGAGTTCCAAAATCATACGTTGAGCACTCTTAGGACCGATTCCTTTTATTCGCTGAATAAGATCTACATTTCCTTGAATGATTGCGCTTTGAATCTCAACAGGTGTAATGGATGATAAAATCATACGGGCCGTATTGGCACCAATACCGGAAACCGATAAAAGATGCAAAAAGAGCTTTCTCTCTCCTTCCTCATAAAAACCATAGAGTGTATGGGAATCTTCTCTTACCTGAAAGCTGATGTATAGTTTACAGTGTTCTTCGACCTTAATCTGTTCATAGGTATTCAGAGAAATAACAATGTGATAACCAATGCCTCCTACATCAAGAACTACATGGGTTGGCCCTTTGTAAACTAATTTACCGCTTAAATAATCGTACATAGTCAGAGTTATCTTCTATTCAAATTTAATTTCTCATGCGATTGAACATCAACAACGGCAATGGTAATCATATTTACAATTTCCCTAACAGAACTATCTAATTGCAAAACGTGCACGGGCTTATTCATTCCTAACAGAATGGGGCCGACAGCCTCCGCATCACCTAATTCCTGCAAAAGCTTATAAGCAATATTTCCTGATTCGAGATTTGGAAAAACAAGTGTATTTGCTGCCTGGCCTTTGAGGTTACTAAAAGGGAAATTATCTGTAAGCATCTCATTATTAATTGCAAAATTACCCTGCATTTCACCGTCAACAACAATATCCGGATATTCCTCATGAAGCTTCTTAACCACTTCCCGGGTTTTTACCGGAATTACCGCGTCACTTGAACCAAAGTTACTGTAAGATAAAACAGCCAACCGAGGCTTAATATTAAATCTTTTAACAGCTTTATCAAGCAATACGCTGATATCAACCAACTCATCGACAGATGGGTTTTCATTAATGGTAGTATCACCAAAGAAAACAGGACCTTTCTTCGTTAACATCATATACATACCGGCAACACGACTTCCCGGCTGAGTTCCGATTACCTGTAAAGCCGGCCGTATAGCTGTGACATAATTCTTGGTTAAACCGGAGATCAATGTATCCGCCTCACCGAATTCAACCATACAGGCGGCAAAGTAGTTGCGATCAAGCATTAATTTACGAGCTCCGGCTTCAGTTATCCCTCTTCTTTGCCGCTTTTTAAACAAAAACTGAACATATTTATTAAATCGCTCCGTTTCCTGTTCTTCAAATGGGTCAATAATAACGACATCCCCGATATCTAAAGCATTATCTCTAATCAAACGGGCTATCTTATCACGGTTACCCAAAAGAATAGGCTTTGCAATGCGCTCCTCATTAACGATCTGAACGGCTTTCAAAATCTTATAACTATCTGCTTCTGTAAAAACAACTCGCTTAGGGTCTCCTTTTGCAGCAGTTGTCAGGTCTCTGATAATCCGATCATCTAAACCAAGGCGATTGCGCAGCTCAATTACATAAGCATCCCAATCTTCAATCGGCTTTCTGGAAACTCCTGTTTCCATTGCAGCTTTGGCAACCGCCGGTGCGACAGACGTAATTAAGCGCGGATCAGTAGGCTTAGGTATGATATATTCCTTGCCATATTTTAATTTATTATCATCATAGGCCTGATTTACTGAATCAGGAACTGTTTTTTTTGCCAATTCAGCAATCGCATATACCGCTGCGATCTTCATTTCCTCATTAATTCCGGTAGCACGAACATCCAATGCGCCCCGAAAAATATATGGGAAGCCCAGGACATTATTAACTTGATTAGGAAAATCCGAACGCCCTGTAGCCATG
>Ga0182735_1001590_pt1 | contig 14938 bp, 13 predicted proteins | sample eDN5th30CKraftMG_FD_128524 | JGI IMG/M metagenome (GOLD analysis project Ga0182735, IMG submission 128524) | Enriched Miracle-Growth compost microbial communities from Emeryville, California, USA - eDNA 5th pass 30_C Kraft MG (version 2) (version 2) ... | reverse complement strand
TGCTGATCGATCCGTGGGGCGAAATCGTCGATGTGAAGGATGAAGGACCGGGCGTCGTGATCGGCGGCATCGATCTGAAGCGCATCGCCGCCGTGCGACAGAGTTTGCCGGCTTACCGGCATCGCGTGCTCCGTTGAAGCGCGCGCGAACTTGAAGACGCGGGTTTCTCCCCGCACATGATGTGAGCGAATCGGAACGTAGAATAGGCTGCAAATCGTCTGCAAATATCATCGAACTCGTCACAGAACACGCAATAGGCACCGCATGAATATCATCGAACCCGGCATTCGTAACCTGGTCACGGCGAAGGACGTTTTGCTCACGCCCTACGGCCTCGACGAAGGCCTGATCACCCGCACGCTGGCGGAAATCTTCACGCATCGCGTCGATTACGCGGATCTCTATTTCCAGTCCACGCGCAGCGAAGCGTGGAGTCTCGAAGAAGGCATCGTCAAATCGGGCAGTTTCAGCATCGATCAGGGCGTCGGCGTGCGCGCCGTGTCGGGCGAGCGCACCGCGTTCGCGTATTCCGATGACCTCTCGCCCGAATCCATCCGTCAGGCCGCGATCGCCACGCGCGCGATCGCCAAGGCGGGCGGCGGCAAGCACAAGATCAAGCCGGCGAGCACGCTTACGGGCGTGTCGGGCCGCGATCTTTATCTCGCCGCCGATCCGCTGCATTCGCTCGACGCCACCGCCAAGGTGAAATTGCTGGAACGCGTCGAGCAAATGGCGCGGGCGAAAGATCCGCGCATTACGCAAGTGATGGCCGGCATGGCCGGCGAATACGATGTCGTGCTGGTCGCGCGCAGCGACGGCGCGCTCGCGGCGGATGTGCGCCCGCTCGTGCGCGTCTCCGTGACGGTGATCGCCGAGCAGAACGGCCGGCGCGAAATCGGCACCGGCGGCGGCGGCGGACGTTTCGACTACGGCTATTTCACCGACGCGATCCTCCAGAAGTACGTCGACGATGCCGTGCATGCCGCGCTCGTCAATCTCGAAGCGCGCCCTGCTCCGGCCGGCGCGATGACCGTCGTGCTCGGGCCGGGCTGGCCCGGCGTGTTGCTGCACGAGGCGGTCGGACACGGCCTGGAGGGCGATTTCAACCGCAAGGGCTCGTCGGCGTTCGCGGGACGCATCGGCGAGCAGGTCGCGGCGAAGGGCGTCACCGTCGTCGATGACGGCACGCTGCCGAATCGGCGCGGCTCGCTCAATATCGACGACGAAGGCAATCCGACGCAGTGCACGACGCTGATCGAAGACGGCATTCTCAAGGGCTACATTCAGGATTCGCTGAACGCGCGCCTGATGAAGATGCCGGTGACGGGCAACGCGCGCCGCGAATCGTACGCCGCGCTGCCGATGCCGCGCATGACCAACACGTACATGCTCAACGGCGACAAGGATCCGCAGGAGATTCTGGCGTCGGTGAAGAACGGCCTGTATGCGGTGAACTTCGGCGGCGGTCAGGTCGATATCACCAACGGCAAGTTCGTGTTCTCGGCGTCCGAGGCGTACATGATCGAGAACGGCAAGATCACGTATCCGGTGAAGGGCGCAACGCTGATCGGCAGCGGGCCTGAGTCGCTCAAGTACGTGACGATGATCGGCAACGACATGTCGCTGGATAGCGGCGTCGGCGTCTGCGGCAAGGAAGGACAGAGCGTGCCGGTGGGCGTCGGTCAGCCGACGTTGCGTATCGAGAAGATGACGGTCGGCGGCACGGTCTGATGGTTCATGCGGGATTTCCGCATCGGATGCGTGTCTTTGCGGTGTCGCCGCATGATCCGATGCGGATTGTCCGCGTTCTCGTAGCTGCGGGGTTGTCAACGCCGTGCGTTTGAGGTTATAAAAGCAGTCACAACTTTTTTGACACGCCTTCGATCCATCATGTCCGCCAAGTTTTATTTTTATTTTTTTTGGCATCTCAGACCGCTGGCGGATCGAGAGGGTGAGTCGTACACAGGTTGAAAGACCGAATTCCCGAAAAAACCGCCAGCGAGTCTGGCGGTTTTTTTTCGTCTCATAGTTTGATTCGCACGCTGCCGCTGGAGAACCGACATGCCCCCGCACAATACCGATGACGTTCGTATCCGTGAACTGAAAGAGCTGACCCCGCCCGCGCATCTGATCCGCGAATTCCCTTGCGCCGAGCCGGTTTCGGAGCTGATCTATAACGCACGGCAGTCGATGCACCGCATTCTTCATGGGATGGATGACCGGCTGATCGTCATCATCGGGCCTTGCTCGATTCATGATCCCAAGGCCGCTATGGAATACGCGGGGAGGCTGATCGAGCAGCGTCGTCGCTTTGCGGGTGAGCTTGAGATCGTGATGCGCGTGTACTTCGAAAAGCCGCGTACCACCGTTGGATGGAAGGGGCTCATCAACGATCCGTATATGGATAACAGCTTCAAGATTAATGATGGATTGAGGGCTGCGCGGGAATTGCTCATGCATGTCAATGAGCTTGGGCTGCCGGCTGGGACCGAATACCTCGACATGATTAGCCCACAGTACATCGCCGATTTGATTTCGTGGGGGGCGATTGGGGCTAGGACGACGGAATCGCAGGTTCATCGGGAATTGGCTTCGGGGCTGTCGTGTCCTGTTGGGTTCAAGAATGGCACTGACGGAAATGTAAAGATCGCCGTCGACGCGATTAAGGCGGCTTCGCAGCCGCATCATTTTCTTTCAGTGACCAAGGGCGGGCATTCGGCGATCGTTTCTACCGCGGGGAATGAGGATTGCCATATCATTTTGCGCGGAGGGAAAGCGCCTAATTATGATGCTGCGAGTGTGGATGCGGCTTGCTCGGATATCGGGAAGGCGGGGTTGGCGGCGCGTCTGATGATCGATGCGAGTCATGCTAATAGCTCGAAGAAGCATGAGAATCAAATTCCGGTTTGTGAGGATATTGGTAAGCAGCTTGCGGCTGGAGATGAGCGGATTGTCGGCGTGATGGTGGAATCGCATCTCGTTGCCGGGCGGCAGGATTTGAAGGAAGGGTGCGAGTTGACGTACGGGCAGAGTATTACCGATGCCTGTATCGGGTGGGATGAGAGTGTCGGCGTGCTTGAAGGACTGGCGGAAGCGGTCAAGCAGCGGCGGGTTGTGAGGGGTGGAGGAAACTAGTAACTCTACTCTTGCGGAGGTGCGGAAAAAGATAATTCGCACCTCGCCTAAAGATCCTTTTTCAAAACGGGATCTGATGCCTCAATCGCGCCTTAAAGTTAGTTAAATAAATCGCATGATCTTCGTACAGTTTGATTTTTATGCGCGACTCAACTGTCCGGAGAGTTGATTTTCGGCAATCTTGGCAGAGTGCAACATTAATATTTGCCTTCAACGATACAAGGACGAAGAATTTTTCTTGACTGAGCAAGACCCAGCCAATCTGAAAAAACGCTCACTGCCCCGCGAAGCTAACATGCCAAGTATTTCCGCATAGGTGAAACGCAAATCAGCATGCAGTTGATTCGCCCGCTCCGCTTCATGAATCGATAGATGAACTGGTAACGAGGTACGTACATGCTCAAGACCTAGCGCCGCCACAACGCATCCTCGCCACCGTCAGCACGGTTTAAGATCCTCGCCAGTACGAACATCAAATCCGACAACCGATTCACATACCTCCGCGGCGCCTCATTAACCCCAGCAGTTTCAATGCGCCGCAACGCGACAATAGCCCTCTCTGCCCGACGGCAGACAGTGCGCGCAACATGCGCCAGCGCCGCCGCCCTTGACCCACCCGGCAAAATAAATTCCTTGAGCGGCGGCAATGTCGCGTTGTACTCCTCCAGCCACGCGTCTAGTTGAGCGAGATGCGATTCCTGAATCATCGAATGCCCCGGAATCGACAACTCGCCGCCGAGATCGAACAAATCGTTCTGGATCCGAGTTAAAGCATCGCGCACATCTGAAGGCATCGGCTCACAAAGCAAAACGCCGATACACGAATTCAACTCATCCACATCCCCGATTGCAGCAATCCTCGCATCGTCCTTGGAAACGCGGCTTCCATCGCCAAGACCCGTCGTTCCATCATCGCCGGTACGCGTGGCGATCTTGCTCAAGCGGTGACCCATCATCGACTCCTGAAAAGCGGACAAAAACCCCGACCCATTATAGGCACACGCCTCCGCGCGAAGCCCGCGGCGCCGACCGGCTCCCCGACGGCGTAAAATGAGATACAAAGCCACGCCCAGAACAGAAACCAAAGCCGCACCGCCCGGAGACACGCACGTGAATCACCCGACCGAACATCAGGCGCTTCAGAAACGCCCCTTCCCCGCCGCGCTTCTCGATGCCCTGAAGCAGCAATTCGCCGACCGCGTCTCCACTGCGCAAGCGGTGCGCGAACACCACGGCCGCGACGAATCGCCGTTCGATCCGCAACTTCCCGATGCCGTCGTCTTCGCGCGCAGCACCGACGAAGTGCAAGCCATCGTCAAGCTCTGCGCCGAACACGACGTCCCGATCATCCCCTACGGCAACGGCTCGTCGCTCGAAGGCCATCTCCTCGCGGTGCAAGGCGGCGTCTCCATCGATTTGTCGGAGATGAACCAGGTCGTCTCGATCAACGCCGAAGACCTCACCGTCACCGTGCAGCCCGGCATCTCGCGCAAGCAACTGAACGAAGCGCTCAAAGACACCGGCCTCTTCTTTCCGATCGATCCGGGCGCGGACGCGAGCATCGGCGGCATGTCCGCGACGCGCGCCTCCGGCACCAACGCCGTGCGCTACGGCTCGATGCGCGAAAACGTCCTCGCGCTAACCGTCGTCCTCGCCGATGGCCGCGTCATCAAAACCGGCACGCGCGCGCGCAAATCGTCGGCGGGCTATGACCTCACGCGTCTTTTCGTCGGCTCGGAAGGCACGCTCGGCGTCATCACCGAAATCACCGTGCGCCTCTATCCGCAACCCGAAGCGATTTCGGCGGCCGTGTGCGCGTTTCCGTCGATGGGCGACGCCGTGCGCGCCGTCATCGAAACCATTCAGATGGGCGTGCCGATCGCGCGCGTCGAATTCGTCGACAAGCTCGCCGTGCGCGCCATCAACAAGCATTCGAATCTGACGCTGCGCGAATCGCCGATGCTGTTCTTCGAATTCCACGGCACCGAATCCGGCGTCGCGGAACAGGCGCAGACGGTGCAGGACATCGTCGCGGAAAACAAAGGCGAGGACTTCGAGTGGGCGACGCGCCCCGAAGATCGCAGCCGTCTCTGGAACGCGCGCCATTCCGCCTACTTCGCGATGCTGCAACTGAAGCCCGGCTGCCGCGCCGTCACGACCGACGTCTGCGTGCCGATCTCGCGCCTCGCCGAATGCGTCGAGGAAACGGAGAAGGACCTGCAAGGCTCGTACTTGCCGAGTCCGATCGTCGGGCATGTGGGCGACGGCAATTTCCACGTCGCGATGCTGCTCGATCCGGCCAAGCCCGAAGAGCTCGAAGAAGCCGAGCGCATCAATCGGCTCATCGTCGGACGCGCGCTGAGGATGGGCGGCACCTGCACCGGCGAACACGGCGTCGGGCTGCACAAGATGGGCTTTCTGATCGACGAACACGGCGAGGACGCCGTCGACACGATGCGTGCCATCAAGCAGGCGCTCGATCCGAAGAATCTGATGAATCCGGGGAAAATCTTCGCTTTCGAAGGCTGACGAAGTCGCGCAAGATGCACGCATGAAGACGCGGCGCCGACCGCGCGGTCATCGAACAAGGAGGAGACGTGAACGCACCCGACGAGCTCAAAGCCGAGCAGATGTCGCCGAATCTGCCGCACGAAGACGCGCCCGCGCTGACCGAAGATCAGCTCGCCGCGCGTCAGCGTGAAGTCGTGCAGGCGCTGATGGCCGTGCTGCCGACGCACTGTCTGCTCTTTCGCGAGGAAGACACGGCCGCGTACGAATGCGACGGCCTCGCCGCGTATCGGCGTTTGCCGCTCGCCGTCGCGCTGCCTGAAACTGAAGCGCAGGTGCAGCGCGTCGTGCAGATCTGCGCGCGTCTCGCCGTGCCGATCGTTCCGCGCGGCGCGGGCACTGGCCTCTCCGGCGGCGCGATGCCGATCCGCCACGGCATCGTGCTGTCGCTCGCGCGCTTCCGGAAGATCATCGAGGTCGATCCGTACGCGCGCACGGCGACCGTGCAACCGGGCGTCCGCAATCTCGCCATTTCGGAAGCCGCCGCGCCGTTCGGCCTTTACTACGCGCCCGATCCGTCGTCGCAGATTGCGTGCACGATCGGCGGCAACGTCTCCGAAAACTCGGGCGGCGTGCACTGCCTGAAATACGGGCTCACGGTTCACAACGTCCTGCGCGTGCGCGCGGTGACGATGGACGGCGATGTCATCGAATTCGGCTCGCTCGGCCCCGATGCGCCCGGCCTCGATCTGCTCGCGGTGATGATCGGCAGTGAAGGCATGTTCGCGATCGTCACGGAGATCACCGTCAAGCTGATTCCGAAGCCGCAGACCGCGCAAGTCATCATGGCGAGCTTCGACGATGTCGTGAAAGGCGGCAACGCGGTTGCCGCGATCATCGCGGCGGGCATCATCCCGGCCGGACTCGAAATGATGGACAAGCCCGCGACGCGCGCCGTCGAGGAATTCGTCAACGCGGGCTACGATCTCGACGCCGCCGCGATCCTGCTATGCGAATCCGACGGCACGCACGATGAAGTCGCCGAGGAAATCGTCCGCATGACGGCGGTGCTGCGCGAACACGGCGCATCGCGCATCCAGATCTCGCGTTCAGAAGCCGAGCGCCTCAAGTTCTGGTCGGGCCGCAAGAACGCCTTTCCGGCGGCGGGCCGCATCTCGCCGGACTATTACTGCATGGACGGCACCGTGCCGCGCCGCGCGATCGGGCCGCTGCTCGCGCGCATCGAAGAGATGGAGAAGAAGTACGCGCTGCGTTGCATCAATGTGTTCCATGCGGGCGACGGCAACATGCATCCGCTGATTCTCTTCAACGGCAACGATCTTGACGAGTGGCATCGCGCGGAAGCGTTCGGCTGCGACATCCTGGAGGCGTGCGTCGAACTCGGCGGCACGGTGACGGGCGAGCATGGCGTCGGCATCGAGAAGATCAATTCGATGTGCGTGCAATTCTCGCCCGAAGAGCGCGACGCGTTCTTCGCCGTGAAGCGCGCGTTCGATCCGCCGGGTCTGCTCAACCCCGACAAGGGCATTCCGACGCGCGCGCGCTGCGCCGAATACGGCAAGATGCACGTGCGCGGCGGCCTGTTGCCGCACCCCGAGTTGCCGCGCTTCTAGCCGGGAGAACGCGTTCCGCTATCCACGTTTCCCCGCGTGTGGCGCCGTTAAGCGGCCGGTACAATCGACCGGACTGCCATAGAAAACCAGAATTCGAGAGCGGAACACCCATGGAACAGGACGACGTCGTCGCCGGCTGGTCGGAGAGGATCGCCCGCGCCACAGAAACCGGCACGCTGCTGCGTATCCGCGGCGGCGGCACGAAGGACTGGTACGGTCAGACGCTCCAGGGAGAGATCCTCGACACGCGGGCGTATCGCGGCATCATCGCGTACGATCCGGCGGAGCTCGTCATCACCGCTCGAAGCGGCACGCCGCTCGCCGAAATCGAAGCGGCGCTGCGTGAGCATAATCAGATGCTGCCGTTCGAGCCGCCGCATTTCGGGCGCAACGCGACGCTCGGCGGCTGCATCGCCGCGGGGCTTGCGGGCCCGCGACGCGCATGGACCGGCGCGCCGCGCGACTTCGTGCTCGGCGCGGTCGTCATGAACGGCCACGGACAAGTGCTGCACTTCGGCGGGCAAGTCGTGAAGAATGTCGCGGGCTATGACGTGTCGCGCCTGCTCGCCGGATCGCTCGGCACGCTTGGCCTGATTCTCGAACTGTCGATCAAGGTGCTGCCGCGCCCCGTCGCCGAAGCCACGCTGAAATTCGACATGCACGCGACAGACGGCGTGCGCAAGCTCAACGAATGGGGCGGGCATCCGCTGCCGATCTGCGGCAGCGCGTGGCGCGACGGCACGCTCGCGCTGCGTCTCGCGGGCGCCGAAGCAGCCGTGAAAACCGCGCGCAACACGCTCGGCGGCGAGGTCGTCGATGCGGTCGAAGCCGACCGATTCTGGATCGGCATGCGCGAACAGACCGATCCGTTCTTCGCTGTCATCGAACCGCGTTCGGCGCTGTGGCGGCTCGCTTTGCCGTCGATCGCCGAGCCGCTGCATCTGCCGGGCGCGCAACTGATGGAATGGGGCGGCGCGCAACGCTGGTGGATCACCGACACCGATCCGCAAACCGTGCGCATCAGCGCGAAACAGGCGGGCGGCCACGCGACGATCTTCCGCGCCGGCTCCGCCTACGATCGCAATGCAGGCGTTTTCACGCCGCTGCCCGCGCCGCTCATGAAAATTCACCGTGGATTGAAAGTTGCGTTCGATCCGGCGCGCATCTTCAATCGCGCGCGTTTGTATCCAGACTTCTAGGCGCATCGATGCAAACCAATCTCGCCGATTTCATCCGCGGCACGGCCGATGGCGACGAAGCCGACGCCATTCTGCGCAAGTGCGTGCACTGCGGCTTCTGCACGGCGACCTGCCCGACGTATCAGTTGCTCGGCGACGAGCTCGACGGGCCGCGCGGGCGCATCTATCTGATGAAGCAGATGTTCGAAGGCGCGCCCGTCACGCGCAGCACGCAACTGCATCTGGACCGCTGCCTCACCTGCCGCAATTGCGAAAGCACGTGTCCGTCCGGCGTGCAATACGGCAAGCTCGTCGAGATCGGGCGCAAGGTCGTCGAAGAAAAGGTCGAGCGGCCGATGCGTCAGCGTCTGCAACGGCGTCTGCTCGCAAGCTTCCTGCCGAACAGCACGCTCTTCACGCCCGCGATGAAGCTCGGTCAGCAGTTCCGCGGCATTCTTCCGCGCAAGCTGCGCGCGAAGATTCCGCTGCCCGAGCGCCCGCTCGCCGCGCCGACCAACAAGCACGAACGCAAGATGCTGATGCTCGCCGGATGCGTCCAGCCGGCGATGATGCCCAACGTCAACACCGCGACGGCGCGCGTGTTCGACGCGCTCGGCATCGAGATCGTCACGGCGCCGGGCGCGGGCTGCTGCGGCGCGATCCGCCTGCATCTCGGCTACAACGACGACGCGCTCGACGACGTGCGCAACAACATCGACGCATGGTGGCCGTATGTCGAAAACGGCGTCGAGGCGATCGTGATGAACGCGTCGGGCTGCGGCGCGACCGTCAAGGAATACGCGCATCTGCTGCGCAACGATCCGGCGTACTCGGCGAAGGCGCAAAAGATCGTCGATCTCACGCGCGATCTCGCCGAAATCCTGCCGATGTACGAAGAAGAGCTCGTCGCGCTCGCGCGGCGGCGCGGCGTGCATACGGTCGCATTTCATCCGCCGTGCACGCTGCAGCACGGGCAGCAGATTCGCGGACGCGTCGAGCATCTGCTGACCGCGCTCGGCCTAGAAGTGCGCCTGCCTGCGGACAGCCATCTGTGCTGCGGATCGGCGGGCACGTATTCGGTCTTGCAGCCGAAGCTCTCGTACACGCTGCGCAATCAGAAGCTCGACCGGCTGGAAAAGCTGGAACCGCAGATGATCGTGTCGGCGAATGTCGGCTGCATCGCGCATCTGCAAAGCGGAACGTCGACGCCCGTCACGCACTGGATTCAACTGCTGGAACATCTGCTGTACGGTTGAGGCCGCTTCGTATAATGAGCGGCTCGACCGTCCCGAGCCTCAAGCATGTCCATCGCCCAACATCTCGAAGAAGTCCGGCAACGCATCGCGAAGGCGGCGCACGAAGCGTCGCGCGATGCGGATTCCGTCAAGCTGCTCGCCGTGTCCAAGACCTTTCCCGCCGACGACGTGCGCGCCGCCTTCGAAGCCGGCCAGCGCGCGTTCGGCGAGAACTACGTGCAGGAAGGCATCGCGAAGATCGCCGAGCTCGCGGATCTGCGCGGCGAGATCGAATGGCATTTCATCGGGCCGCTGCAATCGAACAAGACGAAGGTCGTCGCCGAGCAGTTCGACTGGGTGCATTCCATCGATCGCCTGAAGATCGCCGAACGTCTTTCCGCACAACGTCCGCCAAGCGCGCCCGCGCTCAACGTATGCGTGCAGGTGAACGTGAGCGGCGAGGCATCGAAGAGCGGCGTCGAACCGGATGAGGCCGCCGCGCTCGCGCATGCGGTCGCCGCCCTGCCGGGCTTGCGTCTGCGCGGCCTGATGGCGATTCCCGAACCCGCCGAAACACTCGACGCGCAACGCGAACCGCACGCGCGCCTGCGCGAACTGATGAACGCGCTGCGCGCCGACGGCCTCGATCTCGACACGCTCTCGATGGGCATGTCCGCCGATCTCGAAGCGGCCGTGCTCGAAGGCGCGACGATGGTCCGCATCGGCACCGCGATTTTCGGCGCGCGCAATTACACCAACTGACTTCACCATCAACCATGAAAATTGCATTCATCGGCGGCGGCAACATGGCCGCGGCGCTCATCGGCGGTCTCATCAAGCGCGGCACTGCGCCCGCTGACATCTATGCCATCGACATCAACGACGAAGCGCGCGCGCGCACGGCGAAGCAATTCGGCATCGCGACGGGCGCGGCTGTCGACGAAGCGCTCGCCGGCTACGACGCGATCGTGCTCGCGGTGAAGCCGCAAGTGCTCAAGAGCGTGGCCGAAGCGCTCGCGCCGCATCTGTCGAAGCAGACGATCATCAGCATCGCGGCCGGCATTCGCGCGACGGATCTTTCGCGCTGGCTGAACGGCTACGCGCAGATCGTGCGCACGATGCCGAACACGCCCGCGCTGATTGGCATGGGCGTGACGGGGCTCGCCGCGCTGCCTGGCGTCGCCGATGCGGCGAAGGCGCTCGCGTCGCAAGTGCTGGAAGCCGTCGGCACGGCCGTCTGGTTCGACGACGAAGCGAAGCTCGACGCCGTCACCGCGATCTCCGGCAGCGGCCCGGCCTACGTGTTCTATTTCATCGAAGCGATGCAGGAAGCCGCGCGCCAGCTCGGTATGGATGAGGAGCAAGGGCGCGCGCTCGCGGTCGCGACCTTCACCGGCGCGGCGCAACTGGCCGCGCAATCGGGCGAGCCGGCGAGCGCGCTGCGCGAGCGCGTGACGTCGAGGGCGGCACGACGGCGGCGGCGCTCGCATCGTTCGAGGCGCAAGGCGTGAAGGATGCGATCGTGCGCGGCGCGCTCGCGGCAGAAGCGCGGGCGAGAGAGATGGGGGATGAGTTGGGCGGGGCTTGAGGGCGCCGCGCTCTCAAAGTTTCTGCACGACGAATTCTATGCCGCATTCCGAGAATGCGGTGCGCGTCTGATCGTAGCGCTCCATGCCGTGCAGGAAACTGTGATCCAGAAGCTCGACCTTCTTGATGCTGACTTCGCGCTCGAAACTGCGCAGCAAATCCACAACGTTGATCGAAACGGGCGACCAGCTTTCCCGCTTGTATAGGGTGAACGTGTGCTTGTGGTCGCCGTTGAACGTGGACGGCCACATGCCCTGCTCGTAGAGATCCTCGTCCGGCACGGTGATGACGAGATGGCCGCCCGGCTTGAGCACGCGCAACCAGTGGCGCATCGCGACACGCGGGTCGATCATGTGTTCGAGGCAGTGCCCGGAATAGACGAAATCGAAGCTGTCGTCCTGAACGTTCTCGAGATATTGCGCGTCGCCCTGCTCCCACTCGTAGACCGTCACCCTGTCGATACGCGGAAACAACGATCGATACAGCGCGATGCTGTCATTGCCGCCGCCGATATCGAGCCCATTGCCCACGAGCCAGCGATTGCTGAAACGAGCGTCGAGCAAGCGGCGGTTGAGCGAGATGCAGGTCGTGCCGGGAACGCCTAGGGTGAGCGCGAACGGCTGCGTCTGGTCGCCGGGCAGCACCCATTTTTTCAGCGCGTATTCGCCCCAAGCGCGCGGCCACAGGACCGCGTAGCCCGTATCCTCGGAATGCCAGTGCAGCGTGTGCGAGGAGTCGAACGACGCAAGCAATTCGAGAAACGCCGCTTCCTGATCGAAGCCGTTTTCGGCCCAATCCGGAAGCGTCCCGCAGCTTGTCTGAAACTCGCGCCGGTAGATGCGTACATCGTCCAGCACGATAAGCGCGTCACTGGCCCGCCCGCGCATGAGTTCAAGTTCCGCGAGCAACGGCAGGCGCTCGGTCGGAGAGTGTTCCTGACTCATGTAACTCTTGCCGCCATGGTCCGCGCCCGGATAGTGTGCGTCGAGAAACACGAGGCAGCGCTGTTCGGCGAGCACGCCGGTCACCGAATCGGAGCGCAGGAAGGTGAGACTGTCCGCGTTCACCACATTGAGCCGCTCGCTTTGTTCCGCTTCGGCGAAGAGCGGTTCGAAGATTTCGCAGGACAGCGCTTTCGCGAAACCCGCGCCCAAGGCGGCACGGCACGAGTCGCCTCGTCCATAGCCGGTCTCGATGAGATGCGTGACTCCGTTTCGGGATGCGAGTCCGGCTAGATCGAAGCGAGCGAGAAAACCCATGACTGACACATTGGAAGTAAAGCAAACGAACGAATGCAGCCGCGCGGAAATACCCCGCGGCGTTCGGTTGGCTTGTCGAAGGAAGGCCGGCGCGTTCGCAATCGAATTGCCGGGCGGTGTATAACGCGTCTTTCAGACGCGCCCAAAGGATTAGCTAGTTGCCTAACTTGGCGAACTTATCAAAAGATAAGACCGCGAGACTTCAATGTGAACAAATTTGTCGTTCTCAGACCATTTCGCAGGCCGGAATAAAACAGCGGGCGGCGCGATGTCGCAACGTGCGTTGCACACGTTGCGGCACCCGATCCACGCGAACGGGATCAGTTCGACAGTGCATACTGCAATGCAATCCCCGCAAACAACATCCCGCCGAGCCAGTTGTTATGCCTGAACGCGGCGAAGCACGCCATGCGCTCACGATTGCGGATCAGCCCGTAGTGATAAACCGCGCAGCCCGCCGCTGCGAGCCAGCCGAGCCAGTAGGGCCAGCGGAAGCCCAGCGCGACGCCGATGCCCACGTAAATCGCGAGCGTTATCGCGTAGCAGAGCATGACGGCAAGCACGTCGTATCGCCCGAAGGTGAGCGCGGACGTGCGAATGCCGATCTTGATGTCGTCGTCGCGATCGACCATCGCGTATTCGGTGTCGTACGCGACCGACCAAAACACGTTCGCCGCGAGCATGATCCACGCGAGCATCGGCACCTGGTTCTGCACGGCGGCGAAGGCCATCGGAATGCCGAAGCCGAACGCGATGCCCAGATACGCCTGCGGGATCGCGAAGAAACGCTTGGTGAACGGATACGAACCCGCCACGAACAGCGCGAACACCGACAGTTCCTTCGTGAGCGTGTTGAGCGGCAGGATCAGCAGGAACGCGACGAGCGAGAGCGCCGCCGCGAGCGCCACGGCTTCCCACGCCTTGATCTTGCCCGATGTGATCGGCCGCTCCGCCGTGCGCTTCACGTAGCGGTCGAAATCGCGATCCGCGTAGTCGTTGATCGCGCAGCCCGCCGAGCGCATCAATATCGTGCCGACGATGAAAATGACGAGCAGCATCGGCGACGGATGGCCGCTCGACGCGATCCACAACGCATTGAGCGTCGGCCACAAGAGCAGCAGGCTGCCGATAGGCTTGTCGAGGCGCACGAGGCGCATGTAGAGCGGAAAACGGGCGAACATGGCGGACCCTGGGAGCGAAATTCACAACGAGCTATTTTAGATCAGCCCGAAAAGCAAAAACCCCGCGTGAAAGCGGGGTTTCGTCATGTCGAGGCCGAGCGCTTCAGGCCAGCATCGCGCGCAGCATCCACGCGGTCTTCTCGTGCGTCTGCATGCGTTGCGTGAGCAGGTCGGCGGTCGGCTCGTCGTTCGCGGCTTCCGTCGCCGGGAAGATCTCGCGCGCGGTGCGGACGACGGCTTCCTGGCCTTCCACGAGTTGGCGGATCATGTCTTCGGCGGCCGGCACGCCGTCCGCTTCCGGAATCGACGACAGCTTCGCGAAGTCCTTGTAGCTGCCCGGCGCGTGCACGCCCAGTGCGCGAATGCGTTCGGCGATCGAATCGACGGCGAGCGCCAGTTCGTTGTACTGGGTCTCGAACATCAGATGCAGCGTGTTGAACATCGGACCCGTGACGTTCCAGTGAAAGTTGTGGGTCTTCAGATACAGCGTGTACGTGTCGGCCAGCAGGCGGGACAGCCCGTCGGCGATCTTCTTGCGGTCTTTGTCGCTGATGCCGATATTGACGGCGGGTGCAATGCCTTTCTTCGCCATGATGACTCCGAGAGAGAGTTGATTCGAAAGGTGCGAACGCCGCGCGCAAGAGCTTGCCGCGCGGCGTTTCGAGCGTTCGACAGTTTATCGTATAAACGGGGAACGATTCATTGCACGGCGACGCTATCACGCGCCCGCGACACCGCCCGCGACGATCAGCCCGTATCCCGCCGCGACGATCCCGAACGCGATCGCGACGCGCACGCCGCGCGATGCCCGAACGCTCGTTGCGTCGATCTGCTCGACGGCCTGTGCGATGTGATGCAACGCCTGAGACATGATGTGTTCTCCCGTGTTTCCGAAAGCGCCGCCGTCAGACGGCTGCGGTGTCCTGCTCTTCGATCGTCTGCCCGAGCTTCGCGAGCGCATCGATCACGCCTTGCGCATACGCCGGATCGATACGGCGGAAATGCCCGATCTGCCGCGCGACGATCTCGTTCGGCACGCCATGAATGTGCCGCGCGATGTTGCCGAAGAAGCGTTCGCGCTGGGCTTCGTCGAAGAGTCTGAAAAGCGCTGCCGGCTGGCTGTAGTAATCGTCGTCCTCGCGATGGTCGTAGCGATGCACCATCCCGCCCGCTTGCGGCGGCTCGTTTGCGTTCACGTCCTGCGCGAATTCGCCGTAACGG
>Ga0182735_1001589_pt1 | contig 14944 bp, 13 predicted proteins | sample eDN5th30CKraftMG_FD_128524 | JGI IMG/M metagenome (GOLD analysis project Ga0182735, IMG submission 128524) | Enriched Miracle-Growth compost microbial communities from Emeryville, California, USA - eDNA 5th pass 30_C Kraft MG (version 2) (version 2) ... | reverse complement strand
TCATCATCCCGTTCAAGCGGCCGGTCTACGAGGCGGTGGTGCGCGAGTTCTCCCGCTTCGCGAAGTAGCCAAACAAAAAGCCCGCCGTGCGGCGGGCTTTCGGTTGGCTTCGCGCAAGACGCGACGCCTGGAGCGTGTTCGAGCGAAGTGGGTACCGGTTCGCGTGAAGAAAACGCGACAAGACAAAAAGCTGGAGCCCCGGCCTTGATTCCGTCAAAGCCGAAAAGGCTCTAATGCATCGCCGTTCCCTGCAGGTGCTGATCGACCTGCCTGAAATGGTCGAGCCGGGCGATCTCGCGGTCGAGCAGCGAGTCCTGCGGCATCGTCTTGATCTTGGCTTCCATCTCGGAAATCCGGGCCTGCAGCGCGGCGCGGTCGAACTCCGCGGTGGTCGCGGCGCTGTCCGCCAGCACCGTCACGTCGCCCTGCGGCGAGACCTCGATGAAGCCGCCCATCACGACGTACTTCGTCTGCTGGCCGCCGGCATAGACGGTGATGATGCCGGGACGCAGCAGCGAGACGGTCGGCGCATGCTGGGCGAACACGCCGAAATCGCCCTCGAGGCCCGGCACGTCGATCTGATCGACCTCGCCGTGGAAGGTCAGCTTGTCGGGGGCGACGAGGTCGAGATGAAAGGTTGCCATGGTGATTTAGCGAATAGCGGGTAGCGAATGGCGAATGGAAAGTCTCTCGCCGTTCATCCTCTACATTTCTATTCGCTACTCCCTATTCGCTATTCACTACTTTGCTGCTTCGCTCTCTTACGCTTCCGCCGCGAGCTTCTTGCCCTTCTCGATGGCTTCCTCGATGGTGCCGACCATGTAGAACGCCGCTTCCGGCAGGTGGTCGTACTTGCCCTCGACGAGGCCCTTGAAGCCCTTGATGGTGTCCTCGATCGACACGAGCTTGCCCGGCGAGCCGGTGAACACTTCGGCGACGTGGAACGGCTGCGACAGGAAGCGCTCGATCTTGCGGGCGCGGGCGACCGTCAGCTTGTCCTCTTCCGACAGCTCGTCCATGCCGAGGATGGCGATGATGTCCTGCAGCGCCTTGTAGCGCTGGAGCACCTGCTGCACCTGCCGCGCCACCGCGTAGTGTTCCTCGCCGACGACGAGCGGCGAGAGCATGCGCGAGGTCGAGTCGAGCGGGTCCACCGCCGGATAGATGCCCTTGGCGGCGATGTCGCGCGACAGCACGGTCGTCGCGTCGAGGTGGGCGAAGGAGGTCGCCGGCGCCGGGTCGGTGAGGTCGTCGGCCGGCACGTAGATCGCCTGCACCGAGGTGATCGAACCCTTGGTCGTGGTGGTGATGCGCTCCTGCAGCGCGCCCATGTCGGTCGCGAGCGTCGGCTGGTAGCCGACCGCCGAAGGAATGCGGCCGAGCAGCGCCGACACTTCCGAGCCCGCCTGGGTGAAGCGGAAGATGTTGTCGACGAAGAACAGCACGTCCTGGCCCTGGTCGCGGAAGTGCTCCGACAGGGTGAGACCGGTAAGCGCGACGCGGGCGCGGGCGCCCGGCGGCTCGTTCATCTGGCCGAACACGAGGGCGCACTTGGAGCCTTCGCCGCCGCCCTTCTTGTTGACGCCCGATTCGATGAACTCGTGATAGAGGTCGTTGCCCTCGCGGGTGCGCTCGCCGACGCCGGCGAACACCGAATAGCCGCCGTGGGCCTTGGCGACGTTGTTGATGAGCTCCTGGATGAGCACCGTCTTGCCGACGCCCGCGCCGCCGAACAGGCCGATCTTGCCGCCCTTGGCGTAGGGCGCGAGCAGGTCCACGACCTTGATGCCGGTGACGAGGATCTGCGCCTCGGTCGACTGGTCGGTGTACTTCGGCGCTTCCGCGTGGATCGGGCGCTTGCCTTCCGAGGAAACCGGGCCGGCCTCGTCGATCGGCTCGCCGACGACGTTGATGATGCGGCCGAGCAGGCCCGAGCCGACCGGAACCGCGATCGCGTTGCCGGTGTCGGTGACTTCCTGGCCGCGCACCAGGCCCTCGGTGACGTCCATCGCGATGGTGCGGACGGTCGACTCGCCGAGGTGCTGGGCGACTTCGAGCACCAGCCGGCTGTCGCCGTTCTTGGTCTCGAGCGCGTTCAGGATCGCCGGAAGGTGATCGTCGAATTGCACGTCAACGACGGCGCCGATGACCTGCGTGATGCGTCCAACTGTATTGGCCATATTGTCCTCGCTACCGGATTAGAGCGCCTCCGCGCCGGAGATGATCTCGATGAGTTCCTTCGTGATCATGGCCTGGCGGGTGCGGTTGTAGGTGATGGTCTGCCTGCGGATCATGTCGCCCGCGTTGCGGGTGGCGTTGTCCATCGCCGACATCTGCGCGCCGTAGAACGAGGCATTGTTCTCGAGGAGCGCGCGGAAGACCTGCACCGCGATGTTGCGGGGCAGGAGGTCGGCAAGAATCTCGTCTTCCTCCGGCTCGTATTCGTAGGAAGCGGCGACCGCGCCTTCCGGCTTCTCGAACACGGCGGGAATGATCTGCTGGGCGGTCGGGATCTGGGCGATCACCGACTTGAAGCGCGAGAAGAACAGCGTGCAGACGTCGAAGGCGCCCTGCTCATAGAGCGCGATGACCTTCCTGGCGATGTCTTCGGCGTTGACGAAGCCGAGCGTGCGCACGCCGCGCAGCTCCACGACCTCGATGATGTTCTTCTCGAACGTCCGGCGCAGCGCCTCGTAGCCCTTGCGGCCGACGCAGAAAATCTTGACTTCCTTGCCCTCGGCCAGCAGCGCGTTGGCCCTGTCGCGGGCAAGCCGCGCGATGGCGGAATTGAACGGGCCGCACAGCCCGCGCTCGCCGGTGCAGACGAGCAGCAGGTGGGTCTGGTCCTTCCCGGTGCCGGCCAGCAGCCGGGGAGCGGCGGAGACGTCCGAGACCGAGGATGCGATGTTGCCGAGCACGCGGTCCATGCGTTCGGCGAACGGGCGCGCGGCTTCCGCCGCGGCCTGCGCGCGGCGCAGCTTGGAGGCCGCGACCATCTGCATGGCCTTGGTGATCTTCTGCGTCGCCTTGGTCGCGGCGATGCGCACGCGCATGTCTTTGAGAGAGGCCATCTAGACCGCCGTCTTTCCTTCGGTTTTCGCGCGGCGAACGCCGCTGCGCTCCCTCCCCCCCTTGAGGGGGAGGGTTGGGGAGGGGGGTACATACAAGCACGGTCGCTTGTTGCTTACCCCCCTCCCTAGCCCTCCCCCTCAAGGGGGGAGGGAACACACTTGAGCGCGCGGCGGAAGCCGGGCGCGATAACGAATTTACGCGAACGACTTGGCGTAGCCGTCCACCACGTCCTTGAGCTTCTTCTCGGTGTCGCTCGACAGGTCGTTGGTCTTGCGGACGTCGTCGAGGATCTCCGGATGCTTGGAACGCAGGAGATTGAGCAGGCCGTTCTCGAAATCGCGGATCTTGCCGACCGGGAAGGCGTCGAGATAGCCGTTGACGCCGGCGTAGATCACCGCGACCTGCTCTTCCATCTTCAGCGGCGAGAACTGCGCCTGCTTGAGGAGTTCCGTCAGGCGCGAGCCGCGCGCCAGCAGGCGCTGGGTGGTGGCGTCGAGGTCGGAGCCGAACTGCGCGAAGGCGGCCATCTCGCGATACTGCGCGAGCTCGCCCTTGATCTTGCCGGCGACCTTCTTCATCGCCTTGGTCTGCGCGGCGGAGCCGACGCGCGACACCGAGAGGCCGACGTTCACCGCCGGACGGATGCCCTGATAGAACAGGTCGGTCTCGAGGAAGATCTGGCCGTCGGTGATCGAGATCACGTTGGTCGGGATGTAGGCCGACACGTCGTTCGCCTGGGTTTCGATGACCGGCAGGGCGGTGAGCGAGCCCGCGCCCTTCTCGTCGTTCATCTTCGCGGCGCGCTCGAGCAGGCGGGAGTGCAGGTAGAACACGTCGCCCGGATAGGCTTCGCGGCCCGGCGGGCGGCGCAGCAGGAGCGACATCTGGCGGTAGGCGACGGCCTGCTTGGAAAGGTCGTCATAGATGATGACCGCGTGCATGCCGTTGTCGCGGAAGTACTCGCCCATGGTGCAGCCGGCGAACGGCGCCAGGAACTGCATCGGCGCCGGGTCGGAAGCGGTGGCGGCGACGACGATGGAATATTCCAGCGCGCCCTGCTCCTCGAGTACCTTGACGAACTGCGCGACGGTCGAGCGCTTCTGGCCGACGGCGACATAGACGCAGTAGAGCTTGATCTTCTCGTCGCCGGTGGCGTTGAGCGGCTTCTGGTTGAGGATGGTGTCGAGCGCGATGGCGGTCTTGCCGGTCTGGCGGTCGCCGATGATGAGCTCGCGCTGGCCGCGGCCAATCGGGATCAGGGCGTCGATCGCCTTGAGGCCGGTCGCCATCGGCTCGTGGACCGACTTGCGCGGGATGATGCCCGGCGCCTTGACGTCCACGCGCTTGCGGGTGTCGGCCTTGATCGGGCCCTTGCCGTCGATCGGATTGCCGAGCGCGTCGACGACGCGGCCGAGCAGGCCCTTGCCGACCGGCACGTCCACGATCGAGCGGGTGCGCTTGACGGTCTGGCCTTCCTTGATCTCGCGGTCCTCGCCGAAGATCACGATGCCGACGTTGTCGCTTTCGAGGTTGAGGGCCATGCCGCGCACGCCGTTCTCGAACTCGACCATTTCGCCGGCCTGGACGTTGTCGAGGCCGAACACGCGGGCGATGCCGTCACCGACGGACAGCACCTGACCGACTTCGGTCACTTCGGCTTCCTGGCCGAAATTCTTGATCTGATCCTTGAGAATGGCCGAGATTTCTGCGGCGCGGATATCCATCAGCGTGCCTCTTTCATGGCGAACTTGATCGCATTGAGTTTGGTGCGGAGCGATGAGTCGATCATCCGGCTGCCCAGCTTGACGATAAGGCCGCCGATGATCGCCGGGTCGATCTTGACGTCCATGCGGACGTCCTTGCCGGTCGCGGATTTCAGCGAGGACTTGATCTCCTCGAGCCGCGCGTCGCTGAGCTTCGCGGCGACGGTGACCTCGGCGGTCACCTCGCCCTTGTGCCGCGCGACCATCGCCTTGAACGCGCGCACGATCTCGTGGATCGCGAACAGCCGGCGATTGGAGGCGACGAGCTTGATGAACTTGGCGGCGAGGCCGCCGATGCCCGCCTTGTCGAGCAGCGCGCTGACCGCGCGGGTCTGGTCCTCGGCGGTGAACACCGGACTCTTGACGAGACGGGCGAGGTCGGCGCTTTCCGCCACCATTGCATCGAACTTGTCGAGGTCGGAAGCCACCGCGTCGATCGCGTTGGCTTCGAGCGCGAGTTCGAACAGCGCCGTCGCATAACGGCCCGCCATTCCTGACACGATTGTTTCTGAGCCAGCCACTGTGCGTTCGCTCTTGGTGCGTCAACATCGCAGGCGTGCGGCCGTCGGGGAACCCGGCGCAAACCCTTGGATGTCAAGGGGATCTTGCAATTTCGGGGGCATGAATGGAGGTCGCCGGCCCCTCGGAAATCGCCGGTTTGCTAACACACGGACGAACGCGGCGCAACACGGGCGGCCTTCGCCGATCGTTGCACGATGGCGGCGTTTTGGCGCGTCCTCGCGTGTCCCGCGCGACGACCGCCGCAGTTCCGAACCACCTTAAATCCGGCGGCGGGCGCGGCGCGGCGGCAGGCGCTTCGCGAGCGCCTCCGCGCATTGCAGGAGCAGGTCGGCCAGCGCTTCGCGCTCGGCGCGGTCGAGATCGCGCAGCATGGCTTCCTCGACGGCCGCGGCCTGCGCATGGGCGCGGGCGAGCGTCGTCATGCCCGCATCGGTCAGGCGCAGGCGGATCGCGCGCAGGTTCTCCGGATCGGGCTCGCGGACGATCAGGTCGGCGGCGGCGAGCTTGGCGACGATGCCGGTCATCGTCTGCGGGGTGACGAAGCACCGCCGGGCGACGGCGGCGGCCGTCAGGCCGGATTGCTGCGCCAATGCTGCAAGCGCGGCGTATTGCGGCGCCGTCAGGCCGACTTCGCGCAACGTAGCGTCCCGTGCAAGCCGCAGGGAATGCTGGGCTTTTTCCAGCGCCTGGGAAACCTCGCCGCTACCGGGCGATATCTCGCTCATGTCCGGGTCCCCCGCCGCTAACGCGTCATGGATGCTGAGTATATCAGTAGTCTGACGATATATCAGGATATTGATTATTCCTACTCGACGCATGATGCTGGTTGGCTTGCGGCCCGGGCCTCCCCGCCAAATGGCTGCCCTGCACCAAGGTTTGCTTGCGCGGGCGGGAGGAATTGGCGCATCGTTCGCATTCTGTAGGCCGGATTCTCCACGAAATGTCGCATTCCGTATCGCCTCGCGGCGGTCCTCCGCTGACGAGCCTTCTGCCAGCTTTGGCCCTGCTCTGTCTGGCCGGTATCGCGCTGCGGATCCCGATCCTGGCCATCCCGCCGCTCCTGCCGCTGATCCACGACAGCTTCGACATGACCGAAGCACAGGTTGGCATGCTGGTCGGCCTCCCCCTCGCCCTCTTCGCCCTCGCCGCGGTGCCGGGGTCGCTGCTGGTGGCGCGGTTCGGCGCACGGCTGACGCTGATGGTCGGCCTCGTCATCGCCGCCCTGGCCTCGGGCGCGCGCGGCTTCGCCGATGAACTGCTGATGCTCTACGTTATCACCGTCGTGATGGGATTCGGCATCTCGGTGATGCAGCCGGCGCTGCCGCGGCTGGTGCGCGAATGGACGCCGCACCGCATCGGACTCGGAACGGCGGTCTATACCAACGGCATGCTGATCGGCGCGGTGACGCCGATCGCGCTCACCTTTTCGGTCGTCATGCCGGCGGTGGGACAGAGCTGGCGCTACGACCTGATCTTCTGGGGCGTGGTGGTGCTCCTCATCGTCGCCGTCATCGCGGTCATGCTGCCGTCCCTGCCGGCGCGCAAGCGCGCCCCCGAGCGGCTGCCCGACCGCTGGTGGCCGGACTGGAAAAGCTCGCTGACCTGGGCGCTCGGCCTGACCTTCGGCACCAACAACAGCATCTACTTTTCGCTCAACGCCGTGCTGCCGGAATATCTCACGTTCACCGGCCGCGGCGACATGGTGAGCCCCGCGCTGCTGGCGATCAACGTCGCCCAGCTCCTGGCGCTGCTGGTGCTGCTGCTCGTCGCGGACCGGCTGCTGCATCGCGCCTGGCCTTACATCGTGTTCGGCCTGTTCGCCGTCGTCGGCATGTTCGCGATGGCCTATCTCGACGGCGTCTGGATCATCGTCGCATCCGTCGTCGTCGGGTTCGCCACCGCCATCACCTTCGGCATCACGCTCGCCCTGCCGCCGGCGCTCAGCAAGGCCGAGGACGTATCGCGGACCGCCGCCGGGACGTTCACCATCGCCTATGCCTTCTCGGTCGTTATCCCGATTATCTGCGGCGCGTTGTGGGATCACACCGGCCTACCGCGGCTCGCCTTCGCGCCGATCGTCGCCTGCGCTATCGGCATGACGCTCCTCGGCAGCGTGATGAGCCGCTACAAGCCGTCGGCATGAGGCCGAAAGCCATGCCAGAGCCTCCGCCGCCCGCCTCCCGTCCCGCCGTGCCGATGTCCGATCCGGTGAAAGCACGGCTGATGCTGGTGGCGCTCTGCCTCGCATGGGGACTGACGTGGCCGGCGATGCGCCTCGCGCTGATCGACATCCCGCCGTTCACGATGCGCGCGGCTTCCTCGCTGATCGGGACGCTGACCATCCTCGTGGTGACCCGCCTGGCCGGCCGCTCGGTGCGCCTGCCGCCGCGCTCGGCGTGGCTCGATATGATCGTCATCTCGATGCTCAATATCGTGGTGTTCAGCCTGTGCACGGCCTTCGCGCAACTGTCGGCGTTCACCGGCCGCGTCGCCATCCTTGTCTATACGATGCCGATCTGGGCGAGCCTGCTCGCCCGCGTCGTCCTCGGCGAACGCTTCACCGCCACACGCGCGCTCGCCTTCGTCCTCTGCGTCGCCGGCATGATCGTGCTGATCTATCCGCTCGCCGGTAACGGCATCCCGCTCGGCCTGCTGCTCGCGCTCGGCTCGGCGGTGAGCTGGGCGCTCGGCACGATCTACATCAAGTGGCGGCGCATCAACATCGAGGCGTTCACGCTCGCGGCGTGGCAGCTCATCATCGCGTTCTTCGTCATCCTGGCGTTCGTCCCGGTGTTCGAAAGCGGGTTCCGCCTTTCCAGCGTCGGCTATCACTCGCTTGGCGGCGTGCTCTTCGCCGGCTTCTTCGGTTCGGGCGTCGCCTATTATCTGTGGTTCCGGATCATCCAGTTGCTGCCGGCGACGACGGCTTCGCTCGGCGTGCTGTCCTCCCCTGTGATCGGCGTCGTGTCGTCGATCTTCGTGCTCGGCGAGGTGCCGACGCTTGCGGACTCCATCGGTTTCGCGCTGATCTTCGCCGCCTCCGCCTGCGTGCTGCTGCAGCCGAGCCTGTCGGCCAAGGTGCAGCCGGAGCGGTGACTTCCGTCGTTGCGCTCGCGTAAAGCCACGCAAGCTGGAAGTAATCCGGACGAGATCGCTTCGCCGCGCTTCGCGTTGCCGCAATGACCGTCGAGGCTATAGAAAGCTCTGCGGATCGACGTCGATCTCCAGCCCGAGCTTGCCCTTCGGCTTCGGCGCGCCTGCGAGCCATTGCCGCAAGTAGTGCGACAGGTCGAACGTTCGCGCCGATTTCACCAGCAGCCGGAAGCGATGCCGCCCGCGGATGATCGCCATCGGCGCCTCCGCCGGGCCCAGCAGCTTCACGCCCTCTGCGGGCGGGGCGCGGGCCGCGAGCGTGCGCGCATAGGCCTCGGCCGAATGACGATCGCCGCCGGAGACGACGAGCGCGGCCAGCCGGCCGAACGGCGGGTAGCCCTGCCGCTCGCGCGCCTCGATCTCGGCGGAATAGAACTCGTCGCGGTCCTGCGAGACGAGCGCGCGCATCACCGGATGGTTGGGCTGATGGGTTTGCAGGAAACCGAGCCCGCGGCCTTCCTCGCGGCCGGCGCGCCCGGCGACCTGATTGAGCAACTGAAACGTGCGCTCCGCCGCGCGCGGATCGCCGTTGGCGAGGCCGAGGTCGGCATCGACGATGCCGACGAGGTTGAGCTTCGGAAAATGATGACCCTTGGCGACGAGCTGCGTGCCGACGACGATATCGACCCGGCCTTCCGCGACCTGCTTGAGTTCCTCGCGCATCCGCTCGATTCCCGCGATGACGTCGCTCGAGAGGATCAGCACGCGCGCCTCGGGAAACAGCGATCTGACCTCCTCCTCCAGCCGCTCGACGCCGGGACCACAGGCAACGAACGTATCGGCCGCCGCGCAGTTCGGACAGGTCCTGGGTGCCGCGATCGAGTAGCCGCAGTGGTGGCACACGAGACGCTGGCGGAAGCGATGATCGACCAGCCAGGCGTCGCAGTTCGGGCAGGCGAAGCGGTAGCCGCAGGCGCGGCACAGCGTGAGCGGCGCATAGCCGCGCCGGTTGAGGAACAGCAGCGCCTGCTCCTTGCGCTCCATCGCGTGCCGCACCGCTTCAGCGAGCCGCGGCGCGATGAAGCGTCCGCGCGGCGGACCTTCGCGGGTCATGTCGATGGCGTCGATCGAGGGCATGCGCTGGCCGCCGAAACGCTCGGGCAGGTGCAGGCGGCGGTAGCGTCCGCGCCGTGCGTTGACCTCGGTCTCCACGGAAGGCGTCGCCGATGACAGCACGATCGGAATGCCGTTGAGGCGCGCGCGCACCACCGCCATGTCGCGCGCGTTGTAGTGCACGCCGTCGTCCTGCTTGTAGGCGCCGTCGTGCTCCTCGTCGACGACGATCAGGCCGAGGTTGGCATAGGGCAGGAACAGCGCCGAGCGCGCGCCGGCGACGACATTGATCTCGCCCGCCGCGACGCCGGCCCAGGTGCGGGCGCGCTTGCGCTGGCCGAGCTCGGAATGCCATTCCGCCGGACGCACGCCGAAGCGCGCCGCGAAACGGTCGAGGAACTGTCCGGTCAGCGCGATCTCCGGCATCAGGATCAGCGATTGCCGGCCGCGGCGGATGTTCTCGGCAACGGCCTCGAAATAGACTTCGGTCTTGCCGGAACCGGTGACGCCATCGAGCAGCGTGACGGAGAAGCCGCCGTTCGCCACGCTCTCCCGCAGCGCATCGCCCGCCGCGCGCTGGCCATCGGCAAGCTCCGGCACGGCATACGCGGGGTCGGGCAGGCGCGCGATCGGCTCAGGTGCCATCAGCACGGCTTCGAGCGCGCCGTCGTCGACGAGACCGTCGATCACACTTGGGCTCACGCCGGCTTCTTCCGCGGCTTCGCGCTTGGAGCGCAGCAGGCCGTCCGCCAGCAGCGCGAGCACGCGCGAACGCGCCGCCGTCATCCGCTTCGGCGGCGGCCCCGCGCGCCGCACGCCGATGCGCACGCGCTCGGCGCCGAGGTGCTCGCCCATGCGCAGCGCCATGCGCAGCACCATGCCGCGCGCGCCGAGCGTGTACTCGGAAACCCAATCGACGAACTTGCGCAGTTCCTCCCTGAGCGGCGGCACCTCGAGCTTGCCGGCGATGTCCTTGAGCCGGTTGTCGAGCCGCGGATTGGGCGCGGGATTGTCGGCCCAGACGACGGCGGTGCACTCGCGGGCGCCGAGCGGCACGGCGACGACATCGCCCGGCGCGATCTCCATGCCGTCCGGCACCACATACGAATACGTGTGGTCGAGCGCCACCGGCACCAGAACTTCGACAACACGCCTTGCCATCGGGGAACCGCGATTCGGGAAGCTTAAGGGTTGGTCAATCAGGGGGTGGGATTATCGCAAACGTGTCAAGCGCCGCCGAAAAAACCGCCGCTCCGCCGGATCTGCCGTTCGCCGCGTCCGACATCGTCCGCGAGCTCGGCCGCTGGCAGAGCTATCTCTCGGCGGAGCGCCGGATGTCGCCCAAGACGGTCGAAGCTTACCGGCGCGACGTGCTCCAGTTCCTGGCGTTCCTTTGCGAGCATCAGGGCGCCCGTGTGACGCTGGCGACGTTCGCGCGGCTCGCGCCGCAGGACGTGCGCGCCTTCATGGCGTCACGGCGTACCGAAGGAATCGGTGGGCGGTCCCTGATGCGCTCGCTCGCCGGACTGCGTTCGCTCGCCCGCTTTCTCGAGCGCGAAGGCAAGGGCAGGGTTGCCGCGCTTGCCGCCGTGCGCGCTCCCAGGATCGCCAGAAGCTTGCCGAAGCCGCTGACGGTCGGCGACGCCCGGCAGGTGGCCGATGTCGATGCGCGCGCCGGCGAGGAACGCCCGCCGTGGGTGCTGGCGCGCGACGCCGCCGTGCTGGCGCTGCTCTACGGCTCGGGGCTGCGCATCTCGGAGGCGCTCGGCCTGACGCGCGCCGCCGTGCCGGAACCGGGAGCGGGCGACGTCATCGTCGTTACCGGCAAGGGCAACAAGACACGCATGGTGCCGGTGCTGCGCCCGGTACTGGAACTGATCGCGGAATATGCAAAGCTATGCCCCTATACGCGCGCCGGCGGCGATCCGCTGTTCGTCGGCGTGCGCGGCGGGCCGCTGTCGCCGCGCATCATCCAGCTCGTGATGGAGCGGTTGCGCGGCGCGCTCAACCTGCCGGAGACGGCGACGCCGCACGCGTTGCGGCATTCCTTCGCGACCCATCTGCTGGCGCGCGGCGGCGACCTGCGCGCCATCCAGGAACTGCTCGGCCATGCCTCGCTTTCGACCACACAGGTCTATACGGGCGTCGACGCCGAGCGGCTGGCGGAAGTCTATCGCAGCGCGCATCCGCGCGCCTGAACGGCTCGCACAAAAATCCCCGCGCAAATCCCGCGCCGGCCCTTGCGCCGCGTCATGCGCTCGTACAATCGTGCGATTGCGGATCAAGCGCGGAGCGGGGAACGGCATGGCCGGCGCACATGAATCGATGGAGCACGCGGAGCATGCGGAACACGCCTCCAGCCGCAACAAGGGGATCGCGCTGCTGATCGCTGTGCTGGCGCTATTCCTGGCGTTCTCGGAAACGCTGGGCAAGAGCGCGCAGACCGACGGCATCGCGCTGAACATCCATGCGTCCGATACCTGGAACTTCTTCCAGGCCAAGACGATCCGCCAGACGACCCTGCGCACGGCGGCGGAAGGGCTGAATGCGCAACTGCCGGCAATCGCCGACGAGAACGCCCGGGCCGCCCTGGGCAGGCAGGCGGCGGCGTGGCTCGACACCGTGAAGCGCTACGACTCCGATCCGAAGGAAAAGGACGGCCGCAAGGAGCTGCGCGAGCAGGCGCAGGAATTCGAGCACAAGCGCGATACGGCGCTCGCGCGCTACCACCATTACGAGGTTGCCTCGGCGGTGTTCCAGATCGGCATCGTGATGGCCTCCGCGACGATCATCACGGGGATTCTCGCGCTGGCGTGGATCGCCGGCGGGCTCGGCATCGTCGGGCTGGCGTTCGTGGCGATCGGACTGTTCGCGCCGCACGCCGTGCACCTGGTCTAGCGGAAGGCAGCGCCGCTGCGCCGCCCGTACGGTCAGGCGCGCACGAAGCCGCCGTCCACGTAGAGCACCTGCGCGGTCATGTAGGCCGCGTCGTCGCTGGTGAGGAACGACAGCGCGCCGACGAGGTCCTCCGGCACCTCGGGGCGCGGGATCGACTGGCGCTTCGCCAGCGCCTCGAACTCCGCATCCATGCTGTTGACGCCGAGGCGTGGGGTCTGCGCCAGCGTGCCCTGCGAGCGGGTCAGGCTCGGCGCGATGGCGTTCACGGTGACGCCGAACGGCCCCATCTCGGTGGCGAGCGCGCGGGTGAAGCCGACGATGCCGCCCTTGCTGGCGATGTAGTGCGTGTAGTCCGGCACTACGGTGGCGAATGTCGAGGACGACATGTTCACGACGCGGCCCCAGCCGCGCTCCTTCATGCCCGGCACGAAGGCGCGGCAGGTGAAGAAGGCGGCGTCGAGATTGATCGACATGACCCTGCGCCAGTCCTCGTAAGTCATTTCGAGGAATTTCTTGCGCGGATAGATGCCGGCGTTGTTGACGAGGATGTCGCAGCGGCCGAACGCGTGCTCGACTTCCTCCGCGAGCTTCGCGACATCGTCCTGCGAGGACACGTCGCATTTGCAGGCGAGGAACCTGCGCCCTTCCGTCTGGACCAGCTTGCCGGTCTCGCCCGCGTCGCCAACGTCGGCGGCGACGATATGGCAGCCGTCCTGCGCGAGGCGCTTCGCATAAGCCTGCCCGATGCCGGCGGCCGCGCCGGTGATGACCGCGACCTTGTCCTTGTGTCCCCGCGCCATGACGCTTCTCCCTGAATGCTTCCAGGGAGAATTTCTGTCATTGCGAGCGCAGCGGCGCAATCCCGGTCAGGCGTCCACGAGGCATGCCCGACGGGGATTGCTCAGTCGCGCTGAACGCGCTCCTCAGGATCAGGCCGGAGGGAGGCCCTGCGCTTACCTCACATATGGATCGCGCGCTTGGCGACTGCCAGCGCGGCTTCCTTGATCGCTTCCGTCAGGGTCGGATGCGCGTGGCAGGTACGGGCGATGTCCTCGGCCGCGCCGCCGAATTCCATCGCCACCGCCGCCTCCGCGATCATGTTGCCGGCGTCCGGGCCGACGATGTGGACGCCCAGCACGCGGTCGGTCTTGGCGTCGGCGAGGATCTTCACGAAGCCCTCCGTCTGCATATTGACCTTGGCGCGGCCGTTGGCGGTGAAGGGGAACTTGCCGGCGTTGTAGGCGATCCCGGCCTGCTTGAGCTCGTCCTCGGTTTTGCCGACGGAAGCGACCTCGGGATAGGTGTAGATCACGCTCGGAATGACGTCGTAGTTCACATGCCCCGCCTGGCCGGCGAGGATTTCCGCGACGGCGACGCCTTCGTCCTCCGCCTTGTGCGCCAGCATCGGCCCGGCGATCACGTCGCCGATGGCGTAGATGCCCGGCACACTGGTCGCGAAATGAGGATCGACGTTGACCCGCCCGCGGGTGTCGAGCGCGACGCCGGCTTCCTTGAGGCCGAGGTTCTCGGTGTAAGGCACGCGGCCGATGGCGACCAGCACCACATCGGCCTCGACGGTTTCCGCCGCGCCGCCGGCGGCGGGCTCGACCTGCGCCTTGAGGCGCTTGCCGGAGGTATCCACCGAGGCGACCTTCGCGCCGAGCTTGAACGTCATGCCCTGTTTCTCGAGGATGCGCTGGAACTGCCGCGCCACCTCGCTGTCCATGCCCGGCAGGATGCGGTCGAGGAATTCGACGACCTGCACCTGTGCGCCGAGCCGCCGCCACACCGAGCCGAGCTCGAGGCCGATCACGCCCGCGCCGACCACCAGCAGCTTGCCCGGCACCTTGTCGAGCGTCAGCGCGCCGGTGGACGAGATGATGCGCTTCTCGTCGATGTCGACGCCCTTGAGGCGCGTGACGTCGGAGCCGGTGGCGATGACGATACTCTTCGTCTCCAGCGTCTGCGTCTTGCCGTCCGCGCCCTTCACCTCGACCTTGCCGGCGCCGAGCACCTTGCCGGTGCCCTGAAACGTATCGATCTTGTTCTTCTTGAGCAGGAAGGCGACCCCGTTGACGTTCCCCGCGACGCCCTCGTCCTTGAACTTCATCATCGCGCCGAGATCGAGCTTGGGCGTACCGACGCCGATGCCCATCTTCGGGAACGCGTGCGCGGCTTCCTCGAACAGTTCAGAGGCATGCAGCAGCGCCTTCGAGGGGATGCAACCGATGTTGAGGCAGGTGCCGCCGAAAGTCGGGTTCTTCTCGACCACCGCGGTCTTGAGGCCGAGCTGCGCCGCGCGGATCGCGCAGACGTAGCCGCCGGGGCCGGTGCCGATGACGATGAGATCGTAGGACATGAAACGCTCCAAAAATACCCGGCCGTCATGGCCGGGTATATCCCGGCCATCCCGATTAGGAGGGCATCATGCGTTCCTAAGCGGGGTCGCCGGGACCGCGCTTCGCGCCGGCCCGGCGATGACG
>Ga0182735_1001587_pt1 | contig 14946 bp, 12 predicted proteins | sample eDN5th30CKraftMG_FD_128524 | JGI IMG/M metagenome (GOLD analysis project Ga0182735, IMG submission 128524) | Enriched Miracle-Growth compost microbial communities from Emeryville, California, USA - eDNA 5th pass 30_C Kraft MG (version 2) (version 2) ... | reverse complement strand
GTGCCGTCGGCGGGCTGGACGGCCGAGGCACGACCGACCTTGGCGGCCGCGTAGATGACCGGCATGTCGAGGATCGCGTCGAGGTCGAGGTCGGGGACCTCGTCGGCGAGGTCGCTCGCGAGCCCGAGCAGCAGGTCGGTCGCCTCGGCGACGACCTCCTCGATGCGGGAGTCGGGGCGGTCCGTCTTGTTGACCACGAGGATCACCGGCAGCTTGGCGACGAGCGCCTTGCGCAGCACGAACCGCGTCTGGGGCAGCGGCCCCTCGGACGCGTCGACGAGCAGCACGACGCCGTCGACCATCGACAGGCCGCGCTCGACCTCGCCGCCGAAGTCGGCGTGACCGGGGGTGTCGATGACGTTGATCGTGATGCCCGCGGTCTCGCCGGCCTCGATCGCGGAAGGACCGGCGTAGTGCACGGCGGTGTTCTTCGCGAGGATGGTGATGCCCTTCTCGCGCTCGAGCTCACCGGAGTCCATCGCCCGCTCGTCGACGTGGGAGTGCGCCCCGAACGCGCCCGACTGCTTGAGCATGGCGTCGACGAGGGTGGTCTTGCCATGGTCGACGTGGGCGACGATGGCGACGTTGCGCAGGTCAGAGCGCACAGACATACAGGGGTCTCATTTCACGGCGAGGGAAGATGCGGTCGGCGCGGGCCACGACCAGGCAGGCACGCGAACCCGCGTGCACCCGGGAGCCACGCACAGCCAGATTCGACTGCGGGCGCTCTCATCCTACCGCACCGGCTCTCGCCACCGTGCGGCCCCGGGGCGCCCGGACGCGCCGCGGGGCGGGACGACCGTGGTCGTCCCGCCCCGCGGGGTGCTGCTCGGCGGCCGCCGTGCGGTCGCCGCCGTCGGTCGTCAGCTCGTGAAGCCGACGTCCTGCCAGCGCAGCGTGTACGACTGGAACTGCGAGGGACCGTAGTTCACCAGCGTGCTCTTGACGCCCCACGCGTACGGCTCCGGGAACAGCGGGATCGTCGTGAACAGGTTGATGAGCTTCACGTCGATCGCGTTGGCCAGCTCGATGCGCTTGTCCGCGTCGAGCTCGGCGTTGGCCTCGTCCCAGTCCGCACCGAGCGAGTCGTCGGTGATGCCGGGGTAGTTCTGGCCGGCGTCGGCGGGGTAGTAGATCGACTTGGTCGAGGAGATCGGCCAGGCCGTGCCCTGCCAGGCGAAGTACGTGGCGTCGAACTCACGGTCCGTCGTGTTGACGTACTTGTCGAAGAAGTCCGCCGAGGGGACGGTGTTGATGTTCACCGTGATGCCCGCGAGCGCCTCCTGCTGCTTCACCAGCTGCGCGATGTTCGAGGAGTTGGTGTTGTCGGACGGGATGACGAAGTTCACCTCGATGGCGGTGCCGTCCTTGGTGGCCTTGCCGTCCGAGCCGATCGTGTAGCCGGCGTCGGTGAGGATCGTCTTGGCGTCGTCCGCCTTGCCGGTCAGGACGCTCGACGCGTTGTCGGTGTAGCCCTTCTGACCAGGCAGGAAGATCAGGTTGTTGAGCAGCTCCACGGGGCTGCCCACCGGGCCGAGGATCGCCTGGCCGAGCGTGGCGCGGTCGAGAGCGGTGGCGAAGGCCTTGCGGACGTTGACGTCCGAGAAGACCGCGCTCGTGCCGTTCAGCGTGATGTGGCGGAACTGCGTGCCGAGCGAGCGCTCGATCTCCGCGTCCGAACGACCCTGCGCCGTCTTGAGGTTGTCGGCCTGGCCGTTGAGGTTGAAGGCGTCGATCTCGGAGTTGGCGAAGGCCTGCGCCTGGCTGTCACGGCTCACGGTCTTGAAGATCACCGTGTCGAGCTTGGGAGCATCGCCCCACCACTTGGGGTTCTTGCCGAAGGTCAGGACCTGGCCGTTGACGTCATAGCTGGTCACGATGAACGGGCCGCCGGAGACGTAGGTCTTGCCGTCCGGGGCGAAGGGGCCCTTCTGCCAGGCGGTGTTGAACGCCTTCGGCGTCGCCACGGCCCACTCCGGATAGATGGGGAAGAGCACCGAGGCCCAGTCCGCGTTCTTGTTCTTGAAGGTGATCAGGACGTCCTGGTCGTCCGAGCCCTTCTCGACCGAGGACACGTCCTCCCACACGTTGGTGGAGATCGGCGCGTAGTCCTTGTCGGTGCCGTTGAGCGCCTGCCAGTTGGCGGCGACGTCCTTGTAGGTGATCGGCGTGCCGTCGGACCACACGGCCTTGGGGTTGATCTTGATCTCGGCGACCTGCGGGTCCTCGCTCTTGAGCTCGACCGACGTCGCATAGTCCGGGTTGGCGGACCAGGTGCCGTCCTCGGCGACGGTGACGAAGGCCGGCAGGTACAGCGACTCGATCGTCTGGTCGTCGACCGTGCCCGCGTCGGGGTTCATGATCTGGAAGTTCAGTGGCGTCACGTCCACGGGGAGCGTGAGCTTGCCGCCGTCGGCCACGGCGTCGCGGTCTGCGGTCTTCCAGCCGGTGCCCGGCAGGGAGGTCGTCGGGGTCGCCGAGCTGCCCGTGGTAGACCCGGTGGTCGGGTTGTCGCTCGAGCCGCAGCCCGCGAGCGCGAGCGCTCCGGCCGCGAGGAGCACGACTCCGATCCGTGCACGACTGTGCGTGGAAGTCATGTGGTCTCACCTTTCATCGTGGGGGCGTCGTCCGTTCAGGGGTACCGGGCGGACGACGTGCATCTTCCATCCTGTGCCTTCGCTGTCGCTCGTGCGCGGCGTGCGGGCCAGTTGTTATCGATCTGATACCGACCAGTAACATACCCCTTCGTACCGACCGGTAACATCATCGAGCGCGACGTGACCAGCGGACGCGCAGCCGAGGGCCAAGGATGTGTAGTGTGAGTGCGCAACAGCGGTGCAGCGGCCAGCGACGGACGTGGCACCTCATGACTGGCCGAGAGGGCGGTTGCACCGAATGATCGGATTCATCGCCAAGCGTCTGGTGAACTACGTGATCCTCGCGGTCATCGCCACCGGCCTCGGCTACCTCTTGGCGAGCGCCACGCTCCACCCGATCTCCAAGTTCCTGGGACGCAACCCTCCGGTGAGCCAGGACGCGATCGACGCCGCGCTCGACAAGATGGGGGTGAACCCCGAGGTCCCGGTCCTCGTCCGCCTCAAGGACTGGGCCGTCAACCTCGTCACCCACGGCTCGCTGGGCACCAGCACCGGCGGCCGCCCGGTGACCGAGGAGATCGCGGCGCGCGCCTCCACGAGCCTGCGGCTGCTCATCATCGGGACGCTGCTCGGCGCGATCATCGGCGTGATCGTCGGCGTCATGGGGGCCATCCGGCAGTACAAGGCCTTCGACCGGACCTCGACGTACGCGTCGTTCGTGATCACCGCCACGCCGACCTTCGTCATCGCGGTCATCCTCATGATCCTCGCGACGAACTTCAACAAGCTCGTCGGGCACCAGGTGATCCAGTTCACGGGTGAGTACACGGCGGGCCTCAGCGGAGGGTTCTGGACCCACTTCGGTGACCGTGCGGTCCACCTGCTGCTGCCGACCATCGTGCTCGTCCTGACCTCGGTCGCCACGTACTCGCGGTACCAGCGTTCCGCGATGCTCGACGTGCTGTCCGCCGACTACATCCGCACCGCACGCTCCAAGGGCCGAACCCGCGGCTCGGCGATGATCCGCCACGGCGTGCGCGTCGCCCTGATCCCGATGTCGACGTTCTTCGCCTACTCCTTCGGCCTCATGCTCACCGGGGCCTCGGTCACCGAGCTCGTCTTCAGCTGGCACGGCATGGGCGAGTACCTGCTCTCGAGCATCCGCAACAACGACATCAACGCCGCGACCGGGACCGTCCTGTTCACCGCGGTGCTCGTCCTGATCGCGGGGACGCTCGCCGACGTCGTCTACGCGGCGCTCGACCCGAGAGTGAGGGTGTGACATGGCCGTCATGGGACCGGAGACCGTCGACGTCGCCATCGAGGACGATCACCTCGGCGGTGGCGGCGGCACCGTCGTGCGCCGTGGTGTGCTGCGCCGGACGCTCTCCGCGCCGCAGGCGTGGATCGGCCTGATCGTCATCGCGCTGGTGGTCGTCTGGGCGATCGTCGGACCGTGGGTCGCCAGGTGGGACCCCACCACCACTGACGTCTTCAACTTCGGCGCCGGACCGAGCCGGGACCACTGGTTCGGCACCAACGACATCGGTCAGGACATCTACGCCCAGACCCTCGTCGGCCTGCGCAAGTCGCTCGTCATCGGCTTCATCGCCGGACCGGGCGCCACGCTGATCGCGGGCGTCGTGGGCGCGGTGAGCGGATACGTCGGCGGGTTCTGGGACAAGGTCATCGTGTGGTTCGTCGACCTGATGCTCGTGCTCCCCGCCTTCTACATCCTCGTGCTGCTCAGCCCGGTGTTCAAGAAGCTGAGCTGGGTCGCGATGGTCGTCGCCCTGGCGGTCCTGAGCTGGATGGTCATGGCGCGCGTCGTGCGCGGCCAGACGATGTCCATCAAGGAGCGCGACTTCGTCAAGGCGGCACGGTTCATGGGCGTTCCCGGGTGGACGATCATCCGCCGGCACATCCTGCCCAACGTCGCCTCGCTGCTCATCATCGACGCGACGCTCGGGGTGGGTGCCGCGATCCTCACGGAGTCGACGCTCAGCTACTTCGGCTTCGGCGTGCAGGCGCCCGACGTCTCGCTCGGCACGCTGCTCGCCGCCGGCAGCGCGTCCGCCGTGACCCGGCCGTGGCTGTTCGTCTTCCCCGCAGCGATCCTCGTCGTCACCGTCCTGGCCACGAGCCTCGTCGGCGACGCCCTGCGCGACGCCGTCGACCCGACCTCTGGAGCGAACCGTGACTGAACCTCTGCTGCGGGTCGACGACCTGAACGTCACGTTCGCCGGGAACCCGCCCGTGCACGCGGTGCGCGGGGTGACCTACGACGTCCACGAGAAGGAGTTCGTGGGGCTCGTGGGCGAGTCCGGCTCGGGCAAGTCCGTCTCCTCGACGGCGATCATGGGGCTGCTGCCGTCGTCGGCACGGGTGACCGGGAGCATCACGCTCGGCGGCAAGGAGCTCGTCGGCCTCGGCGACCGGGACTTCTCGAAGCTGCGCGGCGAGGGCATCTCGATGATCTTCCAGGACCCGCTCTCGGCGCTCACCCCCGTCTACTCGATCGGTGACCAGATCACCGAGATCCTGCACCTGCACGACAGGTCGCTCACCAAGCACGCCGCCCGCGCCCGGGCCGCCGAGCTGCTGACGCTCGTCGGCATCCCGAACGTGCAGCGCAACCTCGACGCGTTCCCGCACGAGTTCTCCGGCGGCATGCGCCAGCGCGCCATGATCGCCATCGCGATCGCGAACAACCCCCGGCTGATCATCGCCGACGAGCCCACGACGGCCCTCGACGTGACCATCCAGGCGCAGATCCTCGAGCTGCTCCAGGAGGCGCGGGACGTCACCGGCGCCGCCGTCCTGCTCATCACGCACGACATGGGGGTCGTGGCGGGCAACGCCGACCGCGTCGCCGTCATGTACGCCGGCCGCATCGTCGAGCAGGCCCCCGTGCGCGAGCTGTTCGCCAAGCCGCTGATGCCCTACACCATCGGCCTGCTGAGGTCGATGCCGAGCCTCTCGGCCCCTCGCTCGGAGCGTCTCGTGCCGCTCGAGGGCCGGCCGCCGCTGCTCACCCAGCTGCCGACGGGCTGCCCCTTCGCGCCGCGGTGCCCGGCCGCGATCGACCAGTGCCGAGCCGCCGAGCCGCCGCTGTTCGAGGTCGGGGGGCCGGGCCGCAAGGTCGCCTGCATCCGTGCCGAGGAGATCGCGGACGGCCGCCTGCCCGGCCCCACGATCTACCCCCGCCCGGAGGTCGTCGAACCGGTGGCCGCGAGCCTCACGACCGCCACCGGCAACGCGATCGAGCTGACCGACGTGCACAAGGTCTACCCGCTGTACTCCGGTTCGGTCATGCGCCGACGCGTGGGGTCGGTACGGGCTGTCGACGGCGTCTCCTTCGCCGTGCGCAGCGGCCAGACGCTCGGCCTGGTCGGCGAGTCCGGCTGCGGCAAGACGACGACCATCATGGAGATCCTCGAGCTCAAGGGTGCCTCGCAGGGGACCATCAAGGTGGCCGACAAGGACACCGCGACGCTCACCAAGGCCGAGCGTCGGAGGCTGCGCGAGGACATCCAGGTCGTGTTCCAGGACCCGATGGCCTCTCTCGACCCGCGCATGACGATCGGCGAGATCATCTCCGAGCCGCTCACCGTGCACGGGGTGCCCGAGAACGAGCGGGCGCAGCGCGTCTCCGACGTGCTCGACCTCGTGGGCCTCGAGCGCTCGTACGCGCACCGCTACCCCCACGAGTTCTCGGGCGGCCAGCGCCAGCGCGTGGGCATCGCCCGGGCGCTGGTGGTCGACCCGAAGGTCGTCGTGCTCGACGAGCCCGTCTCCGCGCTCGACGTGTCGGTGCAGGCCGGCGTCATCAACCTGCTCGAGGACCTCAAGGCGCGACTCGGTCTCTCCTACCTGTTCGTGGCCCACGACCTGGCCGTCGTGCGGCACATCGCCGACCAGGTGGCGGTGATGTACCTGGGCCGGATCGTGGAGTACGGGCCCTCCGAGGCTGTGTTCGCCGAGCCCCGGCACCCCTACACGGTGGCGCTGTTGTCCGCCGTCCCCGTGCCGGACCCGGTCGTGGAGCAGTCCCGTCACCGCGTGCTGCTGGACGGCGACCTGCCCTCCCCCACGGACGCCATCACCGGCTGCAGCTTCCGCACCCGGTGCCCCCTGTACAAGCTGATGCCGACGGACAAGCAGGAGATGTGCCAGAGCGTCGACCCCCGGCGCCGGGAGGTCGGGGGCACGAGCGTGGCCTGCCACCACGCCGAGCACATCGACCTCATCTCGGCGTGACCGCGGACGACGCGCCGACCGCCGGACGACCCACGGTCGTGGTGCGCGGTCGCGGCGGCCCTTGGCTGCTCGGCGCCCTGATCCTGATCTGCGGCTACCTCGTCGCCGACGCGCTGGCGCGCGGGTACGTCCGTGACGCCGTGCAGACGCTGCCGTGGCTGGCGGGCGCGTGCTGGGCGGTCTACGTGCTGCTGGTGCGTCCGTGCGTGCGGCTCTCCGACGACGGTGCCGTCGTCGTCAACGTGCTGCGGGTCCACGCCCTGCCCTGGTCACGGGTCTCGCACGTGACCGCCCGCGCGCTCGTCAGGATCCACCTGGACGACGGCCGCTCCGTCGTGTGCTGGGGAGCGCCCGCGGGACGGGACCGGGGACGACCCGACCTGATCACGCCCTACCTGGACCGCGCCTCGACGGGGGTGCCCGCCGCGGTGCGTGGCGGGGCGACGGACGCCGTCGTCTCGGGGTGGGACCCGGTGGGTGCGGCCGGGATCCTGGTGTGCCTCCTCGGGATGGCACTGAGCCTCCTGGCCTGACCGAGAGCGCGGCTCCCGACCTCACATCTCACCTGTCGAACACTGCGCATCTCACCAAGCGATCATCCAAACACCTCTTGCGACGTGCGGAGAGCCCTGGATTCCCCATGGTTCGCCTGACAGGCATCTCGCACCATGGACAAAGTCTCCGCCAGGGATTCTGATGTTGACTGATTCGCTCTAGAGTTCGAACATCCAACCCCACTGGAGGAAACCGATGACTGCCCCGATCGACACCGACGCCCGGATCCAGGAGTACGCGCACCCGGAGCGTCTCGTCACCACCGACTGGCTCGCCGAGCACCTCAACGACTCCGACGTGGTCGTCGTCGAGTCGGACGAGGACGTCCTCCTCTACGAGGTCGGCCACATCCCCGGTGCCGTGAAGATCGACTGGCACGTCGACCTCAACGACCCGGAGATCCGCGAGTACATCACCGGTGCGCAGTTCGCCGCGCTGCTCGGCTCCAAGGGCATCTCCCGCGACACCACCGTCGTCATCTACGGCGACAAGAACAACTGGTGGGCCGCGTACGCCGCGTGGGTCTTCACCCTCTACGGCCACGAGGACGTCCGCCTGCTCGACGGCGGCCGCAACAAGTGGATCGCGGAGGAGCGCGAGCTCACCACGGAGGTCCCGGCGCCGCAGGCCGTGGACTACCCGAGCGTCGAGCGTGACGACGTCACCTACCGGATCTTCAAGGAGGGCGTGCTCGACCACATCGGCAACGGCCCGCTGGTCGACATCCGCTCCAACCCGGAGTACACGGGCGAGCGCCTGCACATCCCCGACTACCCCGAAGAGGGTGTGCTCCGCGGTGGCCACATCCCCACCGCGCAGAACGTGCCATGGGCGACCGCCGTGTCCGAGGACGGCACCTACAAGACTCGTGCCGAGCTCGAGGCCATCTACCAGGCCGGCGGCCTGGGCCTCACGGACGCCGACGACGTCGTGACGTACTGCCGCATCGGGGAGCGCTCCAGCCACACCTGGTTCGCGCTCCACTTCCTGCTCGGCCTCGAGAACGTCAAGAACTACGACGGCTCCTGGACCGAGTGGGGCAACGCGGTCCGCGTCCCGATCGTCAAGGGCGAGGCCGCGGGCGAGCCGCTCGCCGTCTGACCCGTCGCACGCGCGAGCGTGCGCGACCGCCGAACGCACCGGAGCCCGGTTCCCCCCTCGGGGGGAACCGGGCTCCGGTGCGTTTTGTCGCAGGACGCGTCAGTGAGCGACCTTGGAGGTCCGGCGCATCGCCAGCGCCGACAGGCAGCCGAGGAGCAGCACGCCGACGACCAGCAGCAGGGTCGACTGGACGGCGCCCTGGAACGCTCCGTGGAACGCCTGGTTGCCGGCCGCCTCGATCGCAGCCCGGGCGCTGTCCGGGATGCTCGACGGCAGGTCGAACCCGCCGGCGCTCGCCGTGAGGTCCACCTTGCTCAGCTGCTCGACGAAGGACGCGCGGTACTCCTCGGGCAGCGAGAGCGAGGCTTTCACGGCCTCGTCAGGCATGAGCGAGGCGAGCCGACCGGTCAGCACGGCGATGATCGCCGCCGAACCGATGACGCCGCCGACCTGGCGGTTGGCGTTGAACGCGCCCGCACCCGCACCGGCGGTCGAGTGGTCGAGCCCGGAGGTGGCGAGGTTGGCCATCGGCGAGAAGATCAGACCTGTGCCGAGACCGAACACGCACATCGGCGCGACGAACGCGGCGACGGACATGGTCGGATCGAGGATGAGCGCGAGCCACCCCATCGCGATGCCGATCACGAGGAACCCGGTCGCCACCACCCACTTGCCCGAGATCCGGTCGGAGAGCCGACCTGCGAACGGGGCCACGATGCCGGAGATCAGAGAACCTGGCAGGTTGACGAGCGCGGCGTGCAGCGGCGAGAGCCCCATGATCGACTGCAGGAAGATCGTCAGCGGGAAGAAGATACCGATCATCGAGAACGTCACGGCCATGCCGGTCACGTTCGCGAGGGAGAAGTTGCGGACCCGGAACAGCCGCAGCGGCAGCAGCGCCCGGTCACCGAGCCTCGACTGCCACCACACGAAGGCGGCGATGAGCACCAGGCCTCCGATGATGAGCGACCACACCGAGAACGGCCCCCACACGTGGCCCCAGTCATAGCTCTCGCCCTCCTGCAAGCCGAAGATCAGGGCGAAGAAGCCGACGATCGACAGCGCGACGCCCAGCCAGTCGAAGTAGGCCACCCGGGTCGGCAGGTGCGGGATGAACCGCACGCTCAGCAGCAGCGCGACGATCCCGATGGGGATGTTCACGAAGAAGATCCAGCGCCAGCCAGAGTCGCCCAGCTCGACGAAGAAGCCGCCGAGGACGGGGCCCGCGATCGTGGCGATGCCCGCGACGGCACCCCACACGCCCATGGCCGCACCACGCTTGAGCGGCGGGAACACACGGGTGATGACGGCCATCGTCTGCGGCGTCATGAGCGCGCCGCCGATGCCCTGGACGAACCGGGCGATGATCAACGTGGAGATGGAGCCCGAGAGCCCGCACCACACCGAGGAGAGCGTGAACAGGACGAGCCCGGCGACGAAGACCTCGCGACCACCGAGACGGTCGCCGAGCCGGCCCGCGAAGAGCATGAGGACCGCGAAGGACAGCAGGTAGGCGCTGTTGACCCAGCCGACGGCGGTGACGCCGGCATCGAAGTGGTGCTGCAGCGACGGGACGGCGACGTTCACGATCGTGGTGTCGACCATGATCATGAAGAAGCCGAGGACCAGCGGGGGCAGCACGCTCCACGGGCTGCGACCGCGCAGGTCGATCACGGGCGGAGCGCCCGCGGTGGTGGTGGGACTGGACATCGTGCTCTCGTCTCTCTCGTCGGTGCGCCGGGCCGCGCGGGGCCGGCACACCGGAGCGTGTCAAAGAAGGAAGGCGGAAAACGTCGGGAACGTATGTTCGAGATTAAGTCGTCGAAAGTCTAGGTCAAGGCTCTGACACGGCGGCGTCGCAGGCGTCCGACGGGTGCGGCCGAACCGGCACGGGCCCGTCCCAGTCGAGGGTGCCGTCCTCGATGGCAGCGACCGTGCCGTCGATCCACCGCACCTGGTGCCCGAGGGCATCGACCTCGTAGGCCCCGTCGAGCAGGAAGCGCCGCGGGAGGCCGGTCTCGACGACCCGGTCGAGCAGCGCCGCGAGCGACTCGCGGTCCTCCGCGATCGCCGCCCGGCGATCGCGGAGGACCGCGAGAGCCTCCTGCGCCGACAGGGCGGCCAGCTGCGACAGACCGATCTCGAAGGCCGGGTAGCTCGGTCGTGGTCGACGCACGAGCCCGCGCACGCTGCACCGATAGGCCTCGCGGCCGCTCTCGGTGATCGCGTACGTCGTCTTCTCGGGACGCGCGCCCTGCCGGGTCGTGCCCTCCGCGACGACATAGCCGTCGCGCTCGAGCCGGTCCACGGCGTGATAGACGGCACCGACGGTGAGCTTCACCCTGCGCTCCTCACCGTGCTGCTTGAGGGTGCGGAAGATCTCGTAGGCGTGCTTGGGGCCGCGCGTCAGCTGTCCCAGGACGACGACGGCGACGGGCGACAGGGCGTCATCCTCCACGAAGCCTCCCGATTGTTCCGTGCGGAATATAACGTACAGAGCATAGGACCGCGTCTCGACGAGGACAAGGGCGAGCGGCGTGGTCCGCGTCACTGCAGCCACCTGCCGGACAGGGGGTAGCCGCACCCCGGGGGGCGCGTGAAAGAATGGGGCCATGCCCGACGACGCTCCTCAGACCTCGCTGCCCCCGGTCCTCGCAGAGATCCGCGAGGACTTCCTCGCGCTCTCCGAGCCCGACCGGCTGCAGCTGCTGCTGGAGTTCTCGCGCGAGCTGCCGGACATCCCGGACCGCTACAAGTTCCAGCCCGGCCTGCTCGAGCGCGTCGAGGAGTGTCAGTCGCCCGTGCGTTCCTTCGCCGAGATCGACGACTCCGGCCTGGTGCACCTCTACGCCACCGCACCGGCCGAGGCGCCCACCACCCGTGGCTTCGCCTCGATCCTGGCGCAAGGGCTCGCGGGCCTCGACACCGACACGGTGCTGAGCATCCCCGACGACTTCCCGACGTCGCTGGGGCTCGACCGCGCGGTGAGCCCCCTGCGCCTGCGCGGCATGAGCGGCATCCTGCACCGCGCCAAGCGCCAGGTCCGCGAGCAGCTCGCGAGCCGCGCCGCCGCCACCCCCCGCTGATCGCCGAGGTTCCCTCGGCACCCGCCCTGCCGAGCAAGGAGCCTCCCATGACGCAGACGACGACCCACGACACGGCGGCGACGTTCCTCGACCTGTGCGCGGCCATCGAGAGCGCGCTGCGCGACCGCCACGGCCTCGACCGGGTCCACGGGCTGCGCGACGTCGTGCACGAGGCGAGCGTGGCCGGCGACGTGAGCGTCACCTACTACCGCGAGCACCTGCTCGGGCTGGCGGAGCTCCACGGCGTGGTGCTGCGCAGCCGGGACGGCAGCGGCGCGCACGTCGCTCCCCCGCTGCCGGACACCATCGCGCGCGCCGAGCGCATCGCCCAGGAGATCACGCAGCCGACCCCGGCCCTGCGCTTCGCCTCGAGCGCGATGAGCCGGGCCGCGAGCTCGGACGCGCTGGGCCCGCGGCTCGCGGAGATGCGCCGTCGCGACTTCTCCCAGGTGCCCGTGTACGACGGCGGCGTGTTCGCCGGCCTGCTCACGACGAACGCGGTCGCGCGGTGGCTCGCCGACCAGCTCGACGAGCGCGGCGACGCGATCGTGGAGGACGTCCACGTGCGCGACGTGCTGCCCTACGTCGAGGAGCACGAGGTGGCGTGGTTCGTGCCGCAGCACACACCCGCCTGCGAGGTCGTGAGCGTGCTGCTCGGGGAGCGCCCACCGCTCGCCGTGATCCTCACGGCCTCGGGGCGCGACACCGAGCCCCCGCTGGGGCTCGTCGTGGCCGCGGACCTCCCGGAGCTGCTGGCGGCCCTGGCGGTCTGAGCCCGGCCAGGACGCAACGGTCACGGTCCCGCGCCCGAGCGGACCCGCCGCGAGGTCGGCACGGTCGTCGCTCGGCACCGCGGCTCGTCGACCGTTCAGGCCGTCCGCTCCCAGACCTCGCGGACGTCGGCACGGACCACGGTCGCCCGGGCCTGGACCACGATCCCGAGCAGCGCGAGCAGCACGTAGGCGAGGTACCAGTACCAGTCGTGCGAGATCTGGTCGGTGACCGAGGTGGTCGACAGGTCCGTGGTGTCGAGGCGGCCGACGAGGAGCATGACGCCCCCGACGACGGCCGCGGCGCCGGTCAGCGCGCTCGAGACGACCAGCAGGACCATGGGCAGGTGCGCGACGACGGCCACGACCGCGAGCAGCAGGCCGAGCGCCACCGCCACGAGGACGACGAGCCAGCTCCACGTCACGCCGAGCCCCGTCATGGCCGCGCTGCCGAGCACGAAGCCGAACGAGGCCATCGCGAGCACCACGCCCACGGCGTAGTAGAGGTACGCGAGCGCGCCGAGGGCGACCGCGACGACGACGCCCACGACCCAGCCCAGGACCGAACCGAGGAAGGTCTCCCCCGCGAACGACGCGACGAGGCCCGCACCGAGCCCGAAGCCGACGAAAGTGCCCCACAGGGCGATGATCACGCGCAGCGCCCAGTAGCCCCGCAGGCACAGCACGGCGCCCGCGAGCACGGCGAGGATGCCCAGCACGATGTCGTCCATGAGGTCACCGTACTGCGCGCGGACGGACCCGCGCGCCTGGTCACGACTCCCCCGGCCACCGTCACTCGGTCACAGCGGACGCTTGAGACCCACGTCCTTCGTGTCGTAGCCGAGCCGGGCGTAGAAGGCCCGGGCACGCGTGCGGACCTCGTCGGTGGCGACCTGGGCGAGCCCCGCACCGCGCGCCCGTCCGTAGTCGTGCGCCCACTCGAGCATCGCCGTGCCCAGGCCCCGGGAACGCCGGTCGGCCGCCACCCGCAGGCCCTCGATCTGCAGCCGCGTGGCACCGCCGCGCGAGAGCCCGGGGATGACCGTGAGCTGCATCGTGCCGACGATCCGGCCGGTCCGGTCCCGCACCACGGCGAGGTGCTGCGAACGGTCGCGGGCGACGACGTCGTACGCCGCCTCGTACCGCGCGCTCTCCTCGACCTCCCGGGAGCGCCCGATCTCGTCGTCGGACAGCAGGGAGACGACCTCGGGGATGTCCGCACGGGCGGCACGCTGCACCCGGAAGGTCTCCCCGTCCGCCTGCAGGAGCCCGCGGACCGAGGTGCGGGCCGCCTCCTGCAGGCGTGCCACCAGGAGGTCCAGCCAGGTCCCGACGTGCTCGCGGGCCTCGGTGGTGTCGGGGTACCGGCAGCGCAGGTGGAGCCCGGACTCGTCGAGGATGAACCAGAGCATCACCCCGTCGGTGCGGATCGTCGCACCGACGTACTGCGCCTCCAGCGCCGCCGTGTCGACCCGGACCGGCAGGCGTCGCAGGTCCAGCCACGAGATCGCGAACATCTCCGGCGCCTCCGGCATGCCGCCCCACGGCCGCAGCACGTCCTCCAGCGGCCAGGAGCCGAGCCGGATCGCCTCCTTGACCGCCGCGGCGCTGGCGTGCGGGTCCGGGTCGGCCGACTCGATGACCGAGTTGGTGATGAACCAGCCCACCGAGTCGTGCCAGGTGGCGTCGTACCTGCTGTGGACGGGGAACACCGCGCGCAACGGGACGCCCGCCAGCTCGAGGGTGACGGCCGTCATCGCCGCCACCGCCAGGGTGAGGGTCGAGACGCCCTCCTGGCGGGCCTGGGCCGAGAACGCCACGGAGTCGTCGACGTCCAGCACGTCGCGCACCTCGACGCGTTCCGGCTGCGGGTCGTGCGCACCAAGCGGGAGCGGGAACCTGGGCATCACGTCACCGCTGGCCGCGAGCACCTCGGCCCAGCGACGGCGCACGTCCTCCGGGGCGGTGGGTCGGTCCTGCAGCGCGCGGGTGTGGTCGGCGAAGGGGGGTGCCGGGGGCAGCAGCGCCGCCGCGTCGTCGCCGCGGGAACCCAGCAGCGCGAGGAAGTCGCGCACGATCACCAGCATCGACCACATGTCCACGTGCGAGTGGTCCGAGCCGATCACCAGGGTCGAGCCGGCCGCCGTCTCGAGCACGCACATGCGGTGCGAGGGCCGCGCGTACGGTGAGCAGGCCCGGTCGAGGACCTCGCGCAGCGCGTCGTTGACCGCCTGCCCCGGGGCGACCGGGTGCTCCACCCACGCACCGGGGCCGACCTCGACCGCGTGCAGACGCGGACCGTCGTCGTCGGGCACGAAGACCGAGCGCAGGGTGCCGTGGCGCGCGACCACGCCCAGCCAGGCCTCCGCGAGCGCGTCGCGGGAGACCGGCTCGGAGAGCCGGACCGAGAGCGCCATCCACGAGCCCTCTCGGTCCCCGGAGCCGACGTGGCGCCGCTGGTCGAAGGAGACGGGGAGCGGCCGGCCCGGCTCGGAGACCGTCACGTCGTAGCCGAACAGCCGTCCGAAGGGCAGGCGCAGGTGCGCGACGTTGGTGAGCCGCATGGCGATACCCTAG
>Ga0182735_1001586_pt1 | contig 14947 bp, 14 predicted proteins | sample eDN5th30CKraftMG_FD_128524 | JGI IMG/M metagenome (GOLD analysis project Ga0182735, IMG submission 128524) | Enriched Miracle-Growth compost microbial communities from Emeryville, California, USA - eDNA 5th pass 30_C Kraft MG (version 2) (version 2) ... | reverse complement strand
TCTGCCGCCTCAAGGACTTCAGGCGCATCGCCACCCGCTACGACAAACGAGCCGATATCTATCTCTCGGCTGTCCTCTTGGCTGCCGCAATCACTTGGTGGATCAATTGAGTCCGGACCCTAGTGATACAGCGCGTTCTGCAACTGCTGCTTCGACATTTTCGAGCGGCCCTCGATATGGCGCGCCTTGGCGCGGCGATAGAGCTCCGCTTTCGTCATGCCGTCCGCGCGCGAGCGTGCCCGCGCCGCACGGCTGCCGCGCGCGGTGCGGTGCGTGGCGTTGCTGCCGCCCATGGCGCGGCTGCTCTCGCGGCGGCGCTGCGCACCAACATGCGACTTGCCCTCGCGTTCCTGCTGATAGGTCTTGCCGTGGGCTTCCTTGCGCTTGGTGCGGGCGAGGCTGCGCCGGTTCTCGCGCTCGCTTTCGTATTTCGAGTTGCCGGATTCCTTCAGCGCGATGGCGATGGCCTGACGGCGGTTCTTGACCTTGCCGCCCTTGCCGCTGCGGCCGCTGCGCAGCTCTCCGTGCTTGAACTCGTGCATGACGCGGCCGGCGGTCTTGCGCTGGCTGGGGGTGGCATGGGGCATCGTATCCTCCGAGACGCTGGCGGAGCGCGCGGCGCGGGCTTCCGCAAGAAACGAAAAAGGGAGAGGTCCAGCGCCGGGAGGCGCCGGACCTCCGTCTCGCCCGCCGATTCGATCGAGGGGATGCTCGAACGTTCGGCACGCGAGCTTGCGGCCAACGTTTCGAAATCGCGAAGCGTTCCGGATCTCACTCAAAAAGATGCATGCCGCGCACGCCCGCGCTGCCGGCACTGTCGCGAATGGTACGATGTGCTAGAAGCACGCCATGACCGCATCCGACAAATCCGTCTCGCCGCTCGCAGCCGTCCGCGCTCGCATCGCCGATGCCTGCCGGGAAGCGCGGCGCGATCCCGCCTCCGTCACGCTGGTGGCCGTGTCCAAGACGTTCGATGCTTCCGCCATTGCCCCGGTGATCGGCGAGGGGCAGCGCGTGTTCGGCGAGAACCGCGTGCAGGAGGCGCAGGGCAAGTGGCCGGCGCTGAAAGCGCGTCATCCGGACATCGAGCTTCACCTCATCGGCGCGCTGCAATCCAACAAAGCGAAGGAGGCCGTCGCGCTATTCGACGCCATCCATGCGGTGGACCGCCCGAGCCTGTGCGCGGCGCTCGCCAGGGAGATCGGCAGGCAGGGCCGGCACCCGACGCTGTTCGTCGAGATCAACACCGGCGCCGAGCCGCAGAAAGCCGGCGTGCTGCCGGAGGACGCCGATGCGTTCCTGGCGGCGTGCCGCGACAGCTACGGCCTGACGATTTCCGGCGTGATGTGCATCCCGCCGGCGGATGAGCCCCCCGCGCCGCATTTCGCGCTGACGAAGAAGATCGCCGACCGCAACGGACTCAAGCTGGTGTCGATGGGCATGAGCGCGGACTTCGAAATCGCGATCCGCTTCGGCGCGACCCATGTGCGCGTCGGCTCGGCGATCTTCGGCGCGCGCACGCAGCACTAGCCGGGTGCCGCGTCAGTTCATCGACGCTATGGCCAGTCGCGCGTAGGGCCATACCTCCACGACACCGCGATAGATCATCTCCGCTGCGACATAGAGGATGATCAGCAGGCCGATATAGGCAATCCAGCGGTGCCGGTTCAACAGGCGGGCGACGAAGCTGGCGGCGAGCCCCATCAGCGCGATCGACAGCGTCAGGCCGCCGATCAGGATATAGGGATGCGCGCGCGCCGCGCCGGCAACCGCCAACACGTTATCGAGCGACATCGAAACGTCGGCGACGACGATCTGCCAGATGGCCTGCCGAAGGGTCTTGTGCGGGACGCCGGCGGGGCCCGCCGTTCCATCGGCGGCATGCGGATCGAGCGCGGCGCCGTCGCGCTCCTGCGGAGCGCGCAGTTCGCGCCACATTTTCCAGCACACCCACAGCAGCAGGATGCCGCCCGCCAGCAGCAGGCCGATGATCTGCAGAAGCTGCACGGTGATGCTGGCGAAGCCGATGCGGATGACGGTCGCGGCGATGATGCCGAACAGGATCGTCTTGCCGCGTTGAGCAGGCGGGACGCCGGCGGCGGCGAGGCCAATGACAATGGCATTGTCGCCGGCCAGCACGAGGTCGATCATGACGACCTGGAGAAACGCGGATAGCGCTTCGGGCGTCGCGCCCTCGATCATCGGGCCTCTCCCGGCGCTGCGTGAGCGTCACGGGCGAGGACAGGACAAATGTCGGGGACTTGAGGCGTCATGGGCCACTCCGTTGACGTTCAGTCCGACATCACAATTCGGAGGAATTGCCAGAGGGGCCCGGTCTGAAACTGCGCTACTGTCGTGGGGTTGAGGGTGATCTATTCCATTGCTGGGCGGGTGGAGATCAGGCGAACCATCTGCTCGGGGTCGATGAGAATCGAAATGACGATGCCGAGCGCCGCAACCACGCCGGCGATGTCGAGCCCGATCAGGCGAGTGCTCGCGCCGCGTCTTCGCAGAAGCGCGAGACCGGCGAGCAGCGCCGCGATACAGAACAGCGCCGTCGCCACCAGCGGCTCCAGCGCATCGTCGGAGACGAAGTGCCGGAGCGCGGCGGTTGCCAGCAGCGCCGCCACCAGCGTCGTTGCGAAAAAAACTTCCAGGCGGGTGGAAACTCCGCGCCGTTCCTGCCCGGGACGATTGGGAATGCGGTGCGGTTCATGCGGTGAATGCATGATAAACGCCCTCCGGCGTCCGATGATTTGCGCATCGGACGATGGTGACGACCGTTGGATCTGAATTTCCGGTTTCTATTTTCATAGTAATCGGGCGACGAGGAATCAATTGAACAAACCGTCGCAGCTTTGCTGCGTTTCGGGACGATACGCCGCACCGGAATAACGCCGCGTCGAAATGGCCTTGCGCAATTTCGCCGCCGCGCATCGACGCGAACGCACGTGCGCTACGCAAATATGCGAAACGTGCGCGTTCAAATTTTCCACCTCGCACTCGCAGCTTCGGCTTCATCGCATCGGGGAAGACGCGGTGCATCGCTGGAGCGTTTTCGAGCGAAGTGGATTCCGGCTCGCGTGAAGTTCAAAAACGCGTCTCGAGGATCGAGATCACCGGATCTTGCCGCGCGTCGGCGTCGGACTGGCTCGCTGCCGCAACTCGCCATCGCTCGCGCCGGCGGCGCGCCGCTTCTTCAGGCGATGTCGATTTCCGTGCGTGGCCCGAGCCGGGAGACTAGCCAGCGCAGGCGGTGCGGCGCGAGTCCGATGCAGCCGGCCGTCGGCAGGAAGCCGGGCCGGGCGAGATGAATGAACACCGCCGACCCGCGCCCGGCGATCCGCGGCCGGGTATTGTGATCGATCTCGACGATCAGGTCGTAGAGATGGTCGGCGCGGCGCAGCCGGTCGCCGGTCTCGCCGGCCTTGCGCTTCACCGGCCGGTTGTAGCGCCGGTCCGCCGGGTCCTCCGACCAGGCATCGTCGGCGCCGATGCGGCGCAGCGGCAGCGCCGTGCGCGGGGCCGGCCCGCGGTCGGGCCGGTACCACAGCCGGACGGGATGGAAAGTTCCGCGCGGCGTCGCGCCGTCGCCTTCCCGCTTGTTGGCGGAAATCCCGCCCCGCCCGAGCGAAACCGGGATCGCGAGGCCGCCCACCGTCAGCACCCCCTGCGTGCGCCGTCCCGGCCGGGCCCGCACGCGGATGCGCGCGAACGGCTCGCCGGCTCGTGAGTTAAGGGGCTGGAATCGCTCACTTCGAAGTGACATGGCGAAGGGCAGGGTTCCGTCGTAGGCCGGGGCCCGGTTTCTGGCCGAACCGCGCGCCGCCTGCTATTACCATAAGAATCAACGGTTTGCCGTTTTTCGGGTGAATTCTTTACCGCCGCCGCCGTTAGGTCGGGCTTCGAAAGGGTCTTTTCCGGATGCCGAACAGCCGCACGATCCTGATCGTCGATGACGACAACGAACTGCGCGATGCCCTCGTCGAGCAGCTTTCGCTGCACGAGGAGTTCTCCACCATCGCCTGCGACACCGGCGCCAAGGGAATCCAGGAAGCCAAGAACGGCAACGTCGATCTCGTCATCATGGACGTCGAGCTGCCCGACATCGACGGCCGCGAGGCCGTGCGCCTGCTGCGCAAGAACGGCTTCAAGGCGCCGATCATCATGCTGACCGGCCACAGCACAGATTCCGACACCATCCTCGGGCTGGAATCCGGCGCCAACGACTACGTGGCGAAGCCGTTCCGCTTCGCCGTGCTGCTCGCGCGCATCCGCGCCCAGCTTCGTCAGCACGAAGCGAGCGAGGACGCGGTGTTTTCCATCGGGCCGTATTCGTTCCGGCCGTCCTCGAAGATCCTGCTCAACCAATCGGGCAGCAAGGTCCGCCTGACCGAGAAGGAGACCGCGATCCTGCGTTATCTCTACCGCGCCGGACAAAAAGCGGTGCCGCGCGAGACGCTGCTCCAGGAGGTCTGGGGCTACAATTCGGGCGTCACCACCCACACGCTCGAGACCCACATCTACCGGCTGCGCCAGAAAGTCGAGCGCGACGCGGCCTCGCCGTCGATCCTCGTCACCGACGCGGGCGGCTACAAGCTGGTGCCGTGAACCGGCCGCCGCGCGTCATGACCCGCGAAAGCGGGGCGTCGATTTTCCTGTTAAGAATAGCGAAAGTCGGATCGCCCGCCCGCGCGGGCGATGACAGGCTTCGCAGATTGCAGCATGGGCATTGAAGACGACATCACGGTGCTGGAGCGCGTGCCGACATTCTCGGTGCTCGGGCGCGACGCGCTGCGCATTCTCGCCATCGGCGCGGAGAACCGCGCGGTGCCGGCCGGCGAAGTGCTGTTCGCGCGCGGCGATGCCGCCGATGCCGGCTTCATCGTCCAGCGTGGCGCCATCGTGCTCAAGGAAGGTCCGCCGGAGTCGGAGGGCGGCGTCGCGGTCGCGCGCGGCGGCACGCTGCTCGGCGAGTTCGCGCTGCTCACCGAGACCGTGCGTCCGATGTCGGCCGTGGCGGCGGAACCGTCCACGGTGCTGCGCATCCCGCGCACGCTGTTCCTCAAGATGCTCGAGGGCTATCCGGACGCCGCGGTGCGGCTGCGCGATTTCATGGCGCAGCGCACGACCCGGGCGACCGGCGAGATCGCGCAGATCGGCGCGAGCTTCAACGCGCCGCCCAAGCGCAAGGCGTAACGGCTTTCGTGGCCGGCAAGGGAGCCGGGCCACCCTCGAAGGATCGAGGCAGTCCCGCTCATCACGGCCGAGGCATACGAAGCGCGCGGCGCTACGCCTCGATCGTCGTCGTCACCGGCACATGGTCCGACGGCTGCTCCCAGCCGCGTGCGGCGCGGGTGATGCCGAACGAATGGAACCGGTCGCCGAGCGCGGGCGACACCCAGATATGATCGAGCCGCCGGCCCTTGTTCGCCGCCGCCCAGTCCGGCGCGCGATAGCTCCACCACGTATAGATCTTCTCCGGCTGCGGGATGAGCTCGCGTGCGATGTCGATCCAGGCGCCGGACTTTTGCACCTGCGTGAGCTTCTCGCATTCGACCGGCGTATGCGACACCACCCTGAGCAGCGCCTTGTGATTCCAGACGTCATGCTCGAGCGGCGCGACATTGAGGTCGCCGACGATGATGCTGCGCTCGTTGGGCTTCGGCGTGAGGTCGCCGCAGGTGCGCATCTCGTCGAGAAAGCCGAGCTTGTGCTCGAACTTCGGATTGACCGTCACGTCCGGCTCGTCGCCGCCGGCCGGGACGTAGAGGTTGTGAATCGACAGCGGATCCCGGAGCCCGGCGCGCTCGCCGAACGTTACCGCGATGTGGCGGGAGTCGGTCTTGCCGCAGAAGCCGCGCTTGTCGATCCGCTCGAAGGGAAGCCGCGAGACCACGGCGACGCCGTGATAGCCCTTCTGGCCGTTGAGCGCGATGTGCTCGTAGCCGAGCCGCTTGAACCGCTTCGCCGGAAAGGCGTCGTCGGGGCACTTGGTCTCCTGCAGGCACAGCACGTCGGGCCGCGCGTTCTTGAGGAACTTCGCGACGATGTCGATACGCAGGCGGACGGAATTGATGTTCCAGGTGGTCAGCTTGAGCGGGGTGGGCTTGAACGGCATGGCCGTCATTTAAGCACGCGGCGGCGCAATTACGACACACACCCGCACCGCTTCCACAGGCTCGACGGATAGCCGCCGCAGCGGGTCAGGAGAACCGGTCGCGGCGGCGCTCGCAATCGCGGGCGGCCCGGGAGCTTTCGTTCTTCAGCGTCAGTTCCTCAGCGGCGTCTTGAGCAGGTTGTCGCGCGAGATTTCGCTCACATTGTTGACCCCGGTGAGGATCATCGCGTTCTCGAAGCTCTCGCGGATGACCTCGAGCGCCGCCGAGACGCCCGCGCCGCCCATGGCGGCGAGCCCGTAGAGGAACGGGCGTCCGATCAGCACGCCCTTGGCGCCGTTGGCGATCGCCTTGTAGACGTCGTGGCCGCCGCGCACGCCGCTGTCGAGCAGCACTTCGAGGCGGTCTCCCACGGCATCCGCGATGTAAGGCAGCGCGGCGACGGTGCCCCAGGCATGGTCGAGCTGCCGGCCGCCGTGGTTCGACACCACGATGCCGTCGACGCCTTCCGCCGCCGCCAACTTGGCGTCCTCGACGTCGGTGATGCCCTTGAGCACGATCTTGCCGCCCCAGCGCTCGCGGATCCAGTCGAGGTCGCGCCAGTTGAGGCTCTGGTCGGAATTGCGCGAGGCCCAGCCGCCCTGCTTCACCGTATTCGCCTCGCCGAGATAGGTGTCGAGGTTGCCGAACGAGTGGCGCTTGCCGATCAGGCTCGACCACCAGCGCACCTTGGTCGTGAGGTCCCAGGCGTTGCGCAGGGTCAGGCGCGGGGGCACGGTGAGGCCGTTCTTGATGTCGGCGTGACGCTGGCCGCGATAGGGCAGGTCGACGGTGAGGAACAGCACCGAAACGTTCGCGGCCTTGGCGCGGTCGATCATCTGGCGCGCGAAACCGCGGTCCTTGAACACATAGAGCTGGAACCAGATCGGATCCTTCACCGCGCCGGCGACTTCCTCGACGGTGTTGATCGACAGTGTCGAGAGGCAGAACTTGGTACCGAACTTCTCCGCGGCCTGCGCCGCCAGCATTTCGCCGTTGCCGTGCAGGAGCCCGGTCATGCCGGTTGGCGCGAGCGCCACCGGCATCGCGACTTTCTCGCCGAGCATCGTGGTCGAGAGATCGCGCTTCGAAGTGTCGATCATCACGCGCTGGCGCAGCTTGATGGCGTGGAACGCCTCGCGGTTGCTGCGCAGCGTGAACTCGTCATAGGAGCCGCCGTCGACGTAATCGAATAGCGCCTTCGGCACGCGCCTGCGGGCGAGCACGCGCAAATCCTCGATGGTGGTGATGGGCGGCATGACGAAGCCTCGCTGGCATTCCGTTGGCTGCGCGTTCGCAGCGCGGCTTCGCTTATATCACGCGATTTGCGTCAGGCGACCCGGCCCTGGAACTGGCCGGTCTTGCGGAAGCGCCACAGGTAGGCGGGAACGATGCCCTCGATGGCGCGGGGCGAAAGCCCGAGCCCTTCGAGCGTGCGGCCTTCGGCGCGCGCCTGATCCGAGACGATGTTGTCGGTGCGCAGCAGCTCGACCTGATCGGGCGTGAGCAGCGGCTTGGGCATGAACTGCAGGAAGCCCGCCTGAATCCGGGCGGCGAAGAACGGCAGCGGAAGGAGCAGGCGCCGCCGCTCGATTGTCGCCAGCACGAATTCCATGATCTGCCTGAACGTCAGCACGTTCGGCCCGCCCAGTTCGTAGATCGTCCCCGGCCGGGTCTCGCCGGCGACCGCTTTCGCGACGGCTTCCGCCACGTCGCCGACATAGACGGGCTGGAAGCGCGTCTGTCCGCCGCCGATCAGCGGCAGGACCGGCGAGATACGGGCGAGCGCGGCGAACTTGTTGAAGAAATCGTCTTCCGGACCGAACACCACCGAGGGACGGAAGATCGTCGCGCCCGGCGAAGCCTCGAGCACCAGCTTCTCGCCCCTCGCCTTGGCGCGCGCATAGGCCGAGGTGGAATGTTCGTCGGCGCCGATGGCGGAGATGTGGATGACGCGGGCGCCCTGCGATGCCGCGGCCTGGGCGACGGTTTCCGCGCCGGCGGCCTGGATGGCGTCGAAGCGCTGGCGGCCGCGCTCGAACAGGATGCCGACGAGATTGATGACGGTGTCGGCGCCGCGCACGGCCGCGGCGACCGAGTCGGGGTAGCGCAGGTTCGCCTGCACCGCGTTGATCTGGCCGACGAAGCCGAGCGGCTGGAGATGGTTGGCAAGGTCGGGCCGGCGCACGGCGGCGCGGATGCGATAGCCGCGCCGGGCGAGCGCCCGCACCACATGGCGGCCGAGGAAGCCGGACCCGCCGAACACCGTAATGAGACGGTCGAGGTTTTCCTGCTGATTGGTGTGCTCGTGCATGGCTCGGCTCGGGCAAGAAACGGTGTCGGCCGCGCAATACAGGATCGGCCTCGAACTGTATAGGGGCAGGGCGGAAAGGACGCATGCCCCCGCCGGGACGGTCGAAGAAAGTCATTTTGACCGCCGACATTGACAATCCAAAAGGCGGCCCCTTATCTGTGCCCGCCTGTGCCCAGGTGGCGGAATTGGTAGACGCACTAGTTTCAGGTACTAGCGGGTAACACCGTGGAGGTTCGAGTCCTCTCCTGGGCACCATCGCCGGCCTAAGCGGCTGGCAACCAAGTAAATTTCCGTATTTGCAGGCATATCCGGATCGCTGGCGGCAAGCCCTGCGGCGGCAGCACGGCGCCCGGGCCAGCGCGCGGCATGCCCAGCGTGCGCCCGGGAGCGGCTGCGCTCAGCTGGCGATCAGCTTCTCGATCCGGATCGGGAGCTGCCGCACGCGGATGCCGGTGGCGTGATAGACGGCATTCGCGACGGCCGCGGCGGTTCCGACGTTGCCGAGCTCGCCGATGCCCTTGATGCCCGCCGGATTGACGTCGTGGTCTTCCTCGGGAACGAGGATGACCTCGACATCGCGGATGTCCGCACATACCGGCATCAGGTAGTCGGCGAGATTGTCGTTGACATAGCGGGCGTTGCGGCGGTCGATCTCGGTTGCTTCGTGCAGCGCGGAGGAAATGCCCCAGATCATCGCGCCCATGTACTGGCTTCGCGCCGTCCGCGTGTTCATCAGGCGGCCCGCCGCAAATGCGCCGACGATGCGGGGAACGCGGATTTCTCTCGTCCGCCGGTGGATCCGCACCTCGACGAACTCGGCGCCGAGCGCGTAAAGCAGCTTGTCGCCGTGCGAGCCTCCGGTCAGGAACGGCGTGCCGCCGTATAGCTTCTTGATCGTGTCGGGCTTTCCGCCCGGTGGCAGGAACTCCGCGTATTCCTCGATGGCGCCCACGCCCAACCGCGCGAACTTGCTTTCCAGCGAATTGCCCGCGCTTCCGGCGGCGCCGTCGGTGCCTCCTGCGGGCGCCGCATTCAGCCGGGCGTTTATGGCATCGCAGGCTTTCTGCACGGCCGAGCAGCAGCTCGCGGTCTGGTTGGAGCCGCCGGCCACCGGAGAGGGCGGCAGGTCGCTGTCGCCGACCTCGACGTGGATTTTTCCGACCGGGATGTCGAGCCGTTCCGCGGCCATCTGGGCGACGACGGTCATCACGCCGGTGCCGATCTCATGCGCCGCGATCTGCACGCGGGCCTCGCCGTTCGCGAGCAGGCGCACGCGCGCCGCGGCCGCGCCGATGTGGGTCGGGTAGACCGCGCTGGCGCATCCCCAGCCGACCAGCCAGTCGCCGTCCTGCATGGAGCCCGGCGCGGCATTGCGTCCGGACCAGCCGAACGCCGCGGCGGCCTGATCGTAGCATTTCATCAGCGACCGGCTCGACCATGGCTTGCCCGTGGCGTCGTGCATGCTGTCGTTGATGCGGCGCAGCTCCACCGGGTCGATGTTCAGCTTGACGGCAAGCTCGTCCATCGCGCTTTCGAGCGCGTAGATGTAAGGCACGACCGGAGGCGAACGCATGAAGCCCGGCGTGTTGCGGTCTGCATGAACCAAGGTGACGCCGGTCTTCACGGCGCCGAATCCGTAAAGGCGGGCGCTGTCCTCGGCGCCGGCCACCGAATAGGGGTCGGGCCGCGAGGTCACCTCCCAGCCTTCGTGGATGAAGCTCGCGATCCTGCCGTCGGGTTGCGCGCCGATGCGGATGCGGTGGCGGGTTTCCGCGCGGTAGGTCTGGATCGTGAAGCCCTGGTCGCGGGTGGCGACAAGCTTCACCGGCCGGTTGAGCCGCCGCGCGGCGAGCGCGACAAGCCCGGTCCGCGGCGACAGTTGCGCCTTGGAGCCGAAAGCGCCGCCGACGAAGCGGCTGATGGCGCGCACCCGCTCGGGCGGGATGCCGAGTTTCTCGGCGGCGCCGTTCTTGAGCCCGTACATGAACTGGCTCGGCTCGTAGAGTGTAAGATCGTCGCCGTTCCAGACGGCGGTGGTGGTGAACAGCTCGATCGGATTGTGGTGCTGCGTCGGCGTTCCGTATTCGACGTCGATCTTCACATCCGCTGCCCCGAAGGCCGCTTCGGCGTCGCCGGCGTTCGGCAATTCCTTCTTTGCGTTCTCTTCCTGCAGGCCGGCCGCACCGAAGCTTGCGCTCGGCGTTTCGGCCCGATACCGGATGCGGACCTGGTAGGCGGCCTCGCGCGCCGCCTCGAACGTGTCGGCGACCACCATCGCGACGATCTGGCCGTCGTGGCGGATGTGCGGGCCGAGGTCCTGGATGGAGGTGGTGGGGCCTCCGCCGCCGGCGCCGTACTTCACCGGTTTCAGCTCTCCGGTGTTCTCCCAGGTGAATATCTCCAGGACGCCGGGAACCGATCTCGCCGCGGCCAGATCGATCGCCTCGATCGTGCCCTTGGCGATCGCGCTCGTCACCAGATAGGCGAAGGCCGGATTGCTGACCGCGAAGTCGGCCCCGTAGCGCGCCTCGCCGGTGACCTTGAGGCGGCCCTCGATGCGCGGCTCGGGGCGGCCCATGTTGGCTTTGGGTTGCGGCGCGGCGCGGTTCATCTCGGTTCTCCGATCGTTCAGCCTTCCAGCGTGTTCAGCCTTCCAGCGTGGCCGCCTGCAGCAGGGCGCGCACCAGCGTCCGCTTGCCGAGCTCGATCTTGAACCCGTTCTCCAGCTGCGGCCTTGCTTCCGCGAAGGCCGCGTCGGCTGCGGCATTCGCTGCGGTTTCGTCCATGCGGCGGCCTTTCAGCCGCGCCTCCGCCTCGCGCGCCCGCCACGGGATGGTGGCGACGCCGCCGAGCGCGATCCGGCAATCCGCGACGGTGTCTCCGCGCAGGTCGAGCGCGACCGCGGCGGAAGCAAGCGCGAACTCATAGGATTCGCGATCCCGGATCTTCAGATACAGCGAGCGCTGCGCGAGGGGAGTCGCGGCGATTTCGAAAGCGGTGATGAGTTCGCCCGGCGCCAATGTCGTTTCGATGTGCGGGGTCTCTCCCGGCGGACGATGCAGCTTCGAAACCGGAAACCTGCGGACGCCGCTGGGTGAGCTGATCTCCACTTCGGCGTCGAGCGCGATCAGCGCCTGCGCGAAGTCGCCGGGATACGTGGCGATGCAGTGCTCGCTCGCACCGAGGATCGCATGCTGGCGGTTCACGCCGCCGATGGCGGCGCAGCCCGAGCCCGGCGCGCGCTTGTTGCAGTTGGGATAGGACGTGTCGCGGAAATAGGTGCAGCGGGTGCGCTGGAGCACGTTTCCTGCGAGGCTCGCCATGTTGCGTATCTGCGGGCTTGCCGCGAGCTCGAGCGCCTGCGCGATCACCGGATAGTCCTGGCGTACCGCCGGATGGCTGGCGGCTTCGCTCATCCGCGCCATGGCGCCGAGCCGCAGGACGCGCGGCCCGGCGGAAATCCTGCCGGCGCTTTCCTGCAGGGGATTGATGTTGACGACGCGGCCGGGCCGCATCACATCGAGCTTCATCAGGTCGAGAAGCGTGGTTCCTCCCGCGAGATACTCGCTGCCGCCCGCCGCGGCCGCATCGGGAGGTGCCGCCCCGAAAGCGGCGATGGCCGCGCGCGGGCTTCGCGCGATCGCGTATTCGAACGGGCGCATGTCACGCCTCCATCCTTTCGCGCGCCTGCTTGATGGCATCGACGATGTTGGGATATGCCGCGCACCGGCAGAGATTTCCGCTCATGTACTCGCGGATGTCGGCGTCGGTGGTGGCATGGCCCTCGTGCACGCAGGCAACGGCCGACATGATCTGGCCGGGCGTACAGTAGCCGCACTGAAACGCATCGTGATCGATGAAAGCCTGCTGCATCGGATGCAAGGTGCCGTCGCCCTGCGCCAGGCCCTCGATCGTGGCGATGTCCCGTCCCTCGGCGACTGCGGCGAGCGTCAGGCACGAGAGTACGCGCTGGCCGTCGATCAGCACCGTGCAGGCGCCGCATTGTCCGTGATCGCAGCCTTTCTTGCTGCCGGTCAGGCCGAGATGCTCGCGCAGCGCATCGAGCAGCGTCGTGCGGATGTCGAGCGCGAGGTGATGGAGCTTGCCGTTGACCTGCAGCGTCTGGCGGTGAAGTTCACGGGGATTTGAGGTTCCGGGCGCGGTGGCAGGCTTCGCGCGCGCCGGTTCGAGCAGTGTTGCGGACATGGTGACGCCCATCGTTGTTGAAAGGAAGCTACGGCGGTTGAGGCCGGGAGCGGAGACGGCGGCGTTTCTCATCGGACGGACTTTCGAATGGAACGCGTCCGGCGCCGACGAGACGGGATCGCGTTTGTCCTGCGGTGAACGCATCGTCCGCACCCCCGTTCCGCACGCGCGGCCGCTCAAGGTTCGGCGGACGACCTGTCGCCAGTCCATCGAAGAAGCGGGATGAGAAAAATTAGTACCGCCCGCGCTGAACTTTTGTTTCGCTCGGTGATTAGGCGTGTGGGAGCGCGCAATTTTACCGGCGGAGTGAGCGGTGCCGAACTCGCTCAATCGACGAGATTTGCTGCTTTCCGCAACGATCGCCGCCGGCAGCGCGGCGCTTCCCGCGACATCTCCGCAAGCCAGGACCATCACCGGCGAGGTGCCATGGACGCCCGGAGACGCCAATCGTCCCGATATCGCCGCGGGCGGCGACTATCAATTTCTCACGGCCGACGAAGTGGCCTTCCTCGACGCGGCCGTCGCAAGGCTCATCCCCGCCGACGATCTCGGACCCGGGGCCAAGGAAGCCGGCGTGACGTTCTTCCTCGACCGGCAGCTCGGCGGTCCGTTCGGCAGCGCACAGAGCTGGTACATGCAGGGGCCGTGGGACGACGGCGAGGAAACCCAGGGCTATCAGTCGCGGATGACGCCGGCGCAGATGTATCGCGCCGCCATCAAGGCCATCGATGCCTATTGCAGGCAGGCCTTCGGCGACCGTGCGTTCAGCGCGCTTTCCACTGACGAGCAGGACAAGGTGCTCACCGGGCTCGAAAAGGGCGACATCAAGCTCGAGAACGTGAAGGCCGCCGCCTTCTTCGACATGTTCCTGCAGAACGTCGTCGAGGGCTTTTTCAGCGATCCGATCTACGGCGGCAACCGCGACATGGCGGGCTGGAAGCTGATCGGCTTTCCCGGCGCGCGCTACGATTACCGGCCCTACGTTTCGAAACACAACCAGAAGCTAGCGCTCGAACCGGTCAGCCTTCGCGGCCGTGCGGGCTGGGAACCGTCCAAGTCTTGATCCTTTGAGGAGGCGTATCGTGGCGAAAAAGCTGCCGTCCGTCGACGTCGTGCTGGTGGGATTTGGCTGGACCGGCGCGATCATGGGCAACGAACTGACCGATGCCGGCCTCAAGGTCGTCGCGATCGAGCGGGGAAGCTGGCGCGATACCTCGACCGATTTCGCGGTCACCTTCGCGCAGGACGAGTTGCGCTACTATTTCCGTCATGCGCTGTTCGAGGAGCCCGCGCGCGAGACGCTGACCTTCCGCAATAACGGCGAGCAGACGGCGCTGCCGATGCGCAAGCTCGGTTCGTTCCTGCCGGGAACCGGGGTCGGCGGCGCCGGCATCCACTGGAACGGGATGACGTTCCGCTTCCTGCAGAGCGATTTCCTCGCCCGCTCCCACAATATCGAGCGTTACGGCGCGGGCGTGATGCCCGATACCATGACCGTGCAGGACTGGGGCGTCACCTACGAGGAACTCGAGCCCTATTACGACAAGTTCGAGTATCTCTGCGGCATCAGCGGCAAGGCGGGCAACCTCAACGGCCGCAAGATCGACGGCGGCAACCCGTTCGAGGGCCCGCGCTCGCGCGACTATCCCAATCCGCCGCTCGAGCAGGTCTACGGCCCGACGCTGTTCGCGCAGGCGACGAAGGAACTCGGCTATCACCCGTTCCCAGGCCCCGCCGCAAACATGTCGCGCGCCTACACCAACCCGCTCGGCATGACGCTCGGGCCCTGCACCTATTGCGGCTTCTGCGAGAAATACGGCTGCGGCAATTACTCGAAATCGAGCCCGCAGACGACCGTCATTCCCGTACTGATGCGCAAGGACAATTTCGAGCTGCGCACCGAGAGCGAGGTGCTGAAGGTCAATCTGGATTCATCCGGCAAGCGCGCGACGGGCGTCACCTACGTCGATGCGCAGGGACAGGAGTTCGAGCAGCCGGCGGAAATGGTGATCCTGTGCGCGTACATCCTGCACAACGTCCACACGATGCTGGTTTCGGGCATCGGCGCGCCGTATGACCCGCGGACCGGGCAGGGCGTGATCGGCAAGAACTACGCCTACCAGATCACGTCGAGCGTCAACGTCTTCTACGACGACAAGATCATGAATCCCTTCATCGGCGCCGGCACGATGGGAATGCTGATCGACGATTTCAACGGCGACAATTTCGATCACGCCGGCAAGGGCTTCATCGGCGGCGGCTATATCGC
>Ga0182735_1001584_pt1 | contig 14957 bp, 15 predicted proteins | sample eDN5th30CKraftMG_FD_128524 | JGI IMG/M metagenome (GOLD analysis project Ga0182735, IMG submission 128524) | Enriched Miracle-Growth compost microbial communities from Emeryville, California, USA - eDNA 5th pass 30_C Kraft MG (version 2) (version 2) ... | reverse complement strand
GGCCAACTCCATTCCCAATATCGATTTCGGCCGCGTCTTCGACCTTCGCGACGAAGACGCCGACGTGCATTGTGAGGGTCTGGGCCGGCTGGCCGACTTCTTCGGCCACAATATGGCGGCGCACCGGCACGCCGGGGTGTTCCAGGTTCACCTGATGCTTAGGGGCGAGGTACGCTTGCGCCTGGACGATCTGCACTACCACGCCCGGGCGCCCGCTTTCTTCCATACGCCGCCCGCAATGACGCATGCATTTGTGCTTAGCGACGATGCCGAGGGGCATGTGCTTTCGGTGCGGCAACACGTGCTGCAGTCCCTGTTCAGCGAAGACCCGGGCGGCATGGTGGAGCAGCGCCTGAACCAGGCGTTTTGCATGGAACTCGATGAATCCAATCCCCAGGTACGCCGCCTGTTCGGCTATTTCGAGTTGGTCCGCGCCGAGTTCTCGGGGGCCGAGGCCGTGCGCGAACTGAATCTGCTGGCCCTGGCGCGGCTGGCCTTCGTGACCATGGCGCGCCTTTCGTGCGCCGCGGTGCAGGCGATGCCCAGCCGCGACTTGCGGCAAGTGGACGTACGGATCTTCCGCGAGTTCAACCAGCTGATCGAAGAAAACTACCGCGAGCACTGGCAACTGAGCCGCTATGCGCAAGCATTGAGCGTGACGGAGACCCGCCTGAACGACATATGCCGACGGGTGGGCGACCTGCCCTCCAAACGTTTTGTCCATGATCGCCTGATGCAGGAGGCCAAGCGCCTGCTTCTTTTTTCCTCGGCCCCGGTGACCCAGATCGCCTACGACCTGGGCTTCAGGGACGTGTCCTACTTCAGCCGCTTCTTCCGTCAGCATGCGCAACTGCCGCCGGGAAGCTGGCGCGCCCGCATGCGGGGCCGAAACCCATGAAAAGTACCAAAGGTTCCGGCTTGCGTGCATTGGGCCCTGGCCCGGTCGAGAGCATCATGTAGCCATATTCCACTCATAAAAAGCAGGAGACATGCATGAAGCCAGCCGATTTCCCCAAGGCGCTGCCCGAGGACGCCCGGGCCGACAAGACGCGCCCATTCACGGGGGCCGAATACCTTCAATCATTGCGCGACGGCCGCGAAATATACATTTATGGTGATCGCGTAGACGACGTCACGACGCATCCCGCCTTCCGCAATTCGGCAGCCTCGATGGCGCGCATCTACGACGCCCTGCACGACCCCGCGCACAAAGACGCTTTATGCTGCCCGACCGATACCGGCAATAACGGCTACACCCATAAGTTCTTCCGCTTTGCGCGCTCGGTGCAAGAACTGCGCGAGCAGCGCGACGCCATTGCCGACTGGTCGCGCTTGAGCTACGGTTGGATGGGGCGCACACCCGACTACAAGGCGGCCTTTGGCATTGCCCTGGGCATCGTGCCCGAATACTACGGGCCCTTCGAGCAGAACGCCAGAACCTGGTACAAGCGCATACAAGAGTCATGCCTGTTCCTGAACCATGCCATCGTGAATCCCCCCATCGACCGGGACAAGCCGGTTGAAGAGGTCAAGGACGTCTTCATCTCCGTCGACCGGGAAACCGATGCCGGCATCTACGTAAGCGGGGCCAAGGTGGTGGCCACCGGGTCGGCCCTGACGCACTACAACTTCATCGGCCAGGGCTCGGCCGGCCTGCTGGGCGACAACACCGACATGGCCTTGATGTTCATCGCCGGCATGGACGTTCCGGGCGTGAAGCTTATTTGCAGGCCCTCGTACGAGCTGGCGGCCGGCGCCATGGGCTCGCCCTTCGACTATCCGCTTTCAAGCCGTTTCGACGAGAACGACGCGATTCTTGTCTTCGACAATGCCTTCATTCCCTGGGAAAACGTGCTTATCTACCGAGACCTGGACCGCTGCCGCAGCTGGTTTCCGCAAGGGGGCTTCGGCCGGCTGTTTCCCATGCAGGCCTGCACCCGGTTCGCGGTCAAGCTCGATTTCATCTGCGGCCTGCTGGTGAAGGCGCTCAAGTGCACGGGCACGCTGGAATTCCGCGGCGTGCAGACCTCGGTGGGCGAGATCTTCGCCTGGCGCAATATGTTCTGGTCGCTGACCGAGGCCATGGTGGGCAATGCCGATTCTTGGCACAACGGCAGCTGGACGCCCTGCCAGGCCGCGCAGCACAGCTATCGTGTGTTGTCGTCGCAGGCTTATCCCGCCATCAAGAAAAGCATCGAAGAAATCGTGGCCAGCGGCCTGATCTACCTGCCTTCAGGGTCGCGCGACATCCGGAACCCGGCCATCGACGCCTATTTGGCGAAGTATGTGCGCGGGTCCGGCGGCATAGACCACGTCGAGCGGATCAAGATCCTCAAGTTGTTGTGGGACGCCATCGGCAGCGAGTTCGGCGGGCGCCACGAGCTTTACGAGATCAACTACGCAGGCAGCCACGACGAGGTCCGCATGCAGTGCCTGAGGCACGCCCAGGGTTCGGGAACCCTGGGGAAAATGACCGAACTCGTGGACCAGTGTTTGTCCGACTACGATCAGGACGGCTGGCGCGTGCCGCACCTGCACAACAATGACGACCTGAACGTGCTGGACCGTTTGCGCGATCAATACGCAAGCGGCCAATCGCGGAGCGGCTGATGGACGCCCCCGACACCCGGCCCGCGATGTTTCGCAGCGCCATGGCCCGCATGGGTGCGGCCGTCTCGGTGGTAAGCAGCGACGGCGCGGGCGGGCGTTGCGGCGTCACGGCAACGGCGGTGTGCTCGGTAACCGACACGCCGCCCACGCTGCTGGTCTGCCTGAACCGGTCCAGTGCGATGAACGCCGTTTTCAAGGCCAACGGCCGCCTGTGCGTCAATGTGCTAAGCGCCGATCACGAGGGGCTCGCGCGAGATTTCGCGGGCCAGACCGGCGTACCCATGGCCGCCCGCTTCGCGGCCGGGGACTGGGTCAGCTCCCCTTTGGGGCTGCCCATGCTGCAAAGCGCACTGGCCACTTTCCAGGGGGACATCGTGCGCGCCGATGAAGTGGGCAGCCACACCATCATGCTCGTCGAGGCCCTGGATATCGGCGTTCATCCGGGCGGTCGGGATGGGCTGGTGTATTTCGATCGGCTTTTCCATCGGGTTTCTTCGGTATAGCCCGAGGGTTGCCTCGATGCAACCTTCTTCACGCGTTCTCGTTTCTGCCTGGTACACATGCACAGGGGCAGTTCGTAAGAGCTGCCCCGCCGAACGGCCTACTAGACTTTCGTCAAGGTGCAGAAGCGGCGTAGCTCCTCGTTTTTCGCGAGTGTTTGCAAGAATGTCCGCGCTTTCCAACCGCGCTGTCCGTCCATGCCCGAGGCACGCCTCGCGCCGCCGGGGCTCGCACAGCGCAAACACAAGCTCTCATCCGCGAGGACTGCGCCCATTGTGGTCAAGTGATTCGCCCCGCCAACATCACACTTGAGTGAATGCAATGTCGTCTCCCTACCTCTTGAACACTTGGTACGCCGCAGGCTATTCAGAAGAATTCCGCGAGAAGCCCGTTCCTCGGACGCTTCTCGGACGGGAACTGGTTTTCTACCGTGGCGAGTCGGGCAAATTGGCGGCACTCGAGGACCGCTGTCCACACCGGTTTGCTCCACTGCACATGGGCAAGATTCTGGGAGAGCATCTGCGCTGTCAGTATCACGGCTCGGAGTTCGACCATTCCGGCCGCTGCGTGCGCAACCCCAGCGACGACAGGCCCGTTCCTGCCGCCATGAAGACCCTGTCGTTCCCGCTGATCGAGCGGGATGGCGTGATCTGGGTCTGGCTTGGCGACACTCCGCCTGCCGCTGAACTTCCGGCCGTGTTCAGCCGGCTCGTCCCATCAGGCTATGCGGTGGCCCAAGGCTATGTGCGCGTGCAGGGCCACTATCAGCTGGTTACCGACAACTTGCTCGACCTGAGCCACGCCGAGTTCCTGCATTCAGACCTGGGAGCCGAGGGCTTCAACCGTCGAACCAAATATACAGTCGAGCAGGATGGCGATGTGGTGATCGCCAATCACCTGCGCCATGACGTGCCGATCTCCCGCATGTTCAAGCAGGCCTGGGGCGACGGCGCCCCGGAGCAAGTCGATCACCGTGCTCTTGCACGCTGGTACCCGCCATCCAGCGTGCACCTGGAGATCGGAGTGAACGCGGTGGGTGACTCCGGCGCCGGCCCCACGACCCTGGCGATGCACCTGATCACCCCGGAGACCGAACACGTCAGCCATTATTTCTGGCGTGTGGCTTACAACTTCCACCAAGACGATCCGGTTTTCGCCGACCGGTTCCGCGGCGTTGTACAGGCGGCCTTCGAGAACGAGGACGAGCCCATGATTGCGGCGCAGCACCGCAAGCTGGGCGGAGCTGCATTCGAGGCGCTGCGCCCGGTGCTGTTGAGCACCGACGCCGCAACCGTACGTGCCCGTCGCATACTGCAGCGTCTTCTTGCCGAGCAACAAGCCGCTGCTGGCTGAAAGCCCGGCTTGGGATTCACCCCGTCTCTTCCTGACTTAATACAACGGAACCAACTTGCCATGTATCCATTTGCCCTCGACTGGCCCTATGTCCGCAATGCCTGGTATGCCGCGGCTTTCTCGGGTGAAATCGGCCGTGATCCGATTCAACGTACCATTATGGACGAGCCCATTGCCCTGTATCGAACCACTTCCGGACAGGCGCATGCTATGTGGGGCTTGTGCCCGCATCGCCATTACCCGCTGGTAAAGGGGTGCATGGTCGGAGACGATTTGCAATGCGGCTACCACGGCTATCGCTATGCGGTCGACGGCACCTGTACCCGCATCCCGGGCCAAGACACTGTGCCGAGGGCCTTCAGGCAGCGGGTTTATCCCTGCATCGAGCGCGGAGGACTGATTTGGCTGTGGATGGGAGACTCCGCGCGGCCTGATCCCGGCCTGATGCCCCCGCTCGAGCGCGTCGGAGGCGACCAGCCGGGCTGGAAGAGTGTGCCGAACGAGATGACGACCATCCCGGCCCGCTGGTCACTGATGATCGACAATCTGATGGACTTGAGCCATATCGGCTTCCTGCACCTGAAGACAATCGACGCGCCCGCCGCCGGAGACCTTCCTCCCGGACTGATAGGCGACTCTACCTTCAAGGTGGTGCGGATACTGACAGGCGACGCTGCGGCGAAGATGCCGTATCGGCAACAAGCCGTTCCAGATCTTTCGCGCGAGGTCGAACTGGAGATAGGCACCGAGTTCTTTACGCCCGGTTTTCTCGTGACCTATTTGCGCATCTACGAAGCCGGGTCGTATCGACAACGCCTTATTGGCACCTCGTACCACTATCAGGGCGTCACGCCGCATTCTCGCGACACCACGCTGGGCTTCAGCTTGCTGGTGCGCAATGTCCGCACCGAATCCACCGAGTTCGATGAATGGCTGAAGGACTCGGTAAGCAAGACACGCGCGGAAGACGCCGAGGCGCTGGGGTTGGTCGAGCGTTATGCCGACCACTATGCCGACGCCCGCCAGGAGCTTTCCGGGATCAACGACATGCCTGCCATCCAGGTACGCCGCCATCTTGGCCGGCTGCTCGAGGCCGAGGCCGCGGCCGCCGCGCCTGAACTGAATGCCGCGGCGCAATGAATTGATCGATTACTTCCAAGGAGAGTTGAATGCTAGCGAATTTCGAGCCCATCCGTCGGTTGCATCATTTCGCCTGGCGCTGCAAGGACGCGGAGGAAACCCGCGCTTTCTACGAGGACATCCTGGGCTTGCCGCTCGTGCACGTTGTTCGTGCGGACAGTGTCCCCAGCACGGGAGAGAATTTCCCCTATGTTCATCTCTTTTTTGCACTGCGTGACGGATCGTCCGTCGCGTTCTTCGATCTTGGGGACGACATTGCCGCGCTTCCTTCGCCAAATACGCCTGCCTGGGTGAACCATCTTGCTTTGAAGGTCGATTCCCTCGAGTCGCTCGCCCGTGCCAAGAAGAAGCTTGAGGCGGCTGGGGTAAATGTATTGGGTATCACCGACCATGGTCCGCAACGGTCGATCTATTTCTTCGATCCGAACGGGATACGGCTGGAACTGACCACCGACATCGAGGAATTCGGCTTCTCAGAAGCTGCGGTTGCCGAGGCGCATGCCCAGCTCGACGAATGGACAGCCGAAAAATCACAGTCAGGTATTGGGGCGTCGCGCTCCAACCGCTTGTGAGGTTATACGAGATTGCCGGCTCGGGCTATGCCGAGTCAGCATCCATTGGATCGCCTATTGAGTTACAGGCCGATTGACAAGGCTGTTGCCAACCTGATCACTGCGTTAATAAGATGAAGATTGTTACTTTCGAATTAGCCACGCCCGTAGGCCGGGTTCGTCGACTTGGCGCTTTTGCAGACGAGTTGCCGGACATGATCGTCGATCTGAATGCTGCGTTCTGCCGCAGCCTGGCGGATGGCGGAGAAGAGCCCACACCGCGGGAGTATGCCGCGTTGCGATTGCCGCCGGATATGCTGGGATGGCTGCGTGCGGGCCGCCCTGGAATGAACGCCGCACAACAGGCGATCGCCTATGTCTCTGAGAACGTTGCGGCGATTGGCCTCGACGGCGAAACATTGCTCCACCCGCGCGCGAGCGTTCGACTGATCGCGCCGCTTCCGCGGCCAACCGCCTTCCGTGACTTTTCCATCTATGAAGAACATATGACACGAGCGGAGGGGAAGCCGTTTGAAAAGGCGCCCGACTGGTACGTAACGCCGCCATATTACATACAAGGGCAGTTGCACCGGCATCTTCGGCCCTGAAGATATCGTCCCCTGGCCCTATTACACCGAGCTGCTCGACCTTGAGCTGGAGCTCGGAATCATCGTCGGCAAGGAGGGACGCAATCTCGGCGTTGAGGAAGCAAAGTCCCACATCGCCGGATACACCATCTTGGTGGACAGTTCATGTCGAGATGGATATTCGCGCGAGCCGTTCGGGCCCACCAAAAGGAAGGATTTTCACACGGCTCTTGGTCCTTGCATGGTGACCGCGGACGAGGTTGATCCAGAGGCGCTAGCCTGCAGCATTACAGTTGATGGCGAAGTTTGGTTCCGGGGCAGCACGGCGGCACCACACAGTTTCTCGCCCGCTCAACTGGTCGCCTATGCCTCAGAGCTCGAAGTCGTGCAGCCTGGGGATCTGATCGGTACGGGCACTATCGGCTTCGGCTGTTCCATGGATCTGAAAAAGTGGATACGACCAGGCCAGCAGGCCCGCTTCTTCATCGAGAAGATTGGCGAGATGACGTTGACAGTGGGGGACATGGTCCATGGAGCAGGTCATGTGCGAGGCATGAGGGGTCACCTCTCGAAGGCATCATGACCGATTTCGCCTATCAAAGCCCTATACAAAGAGCAGGAATTCCAAGACATCGCCGGCTCCGGACTGGCGCTCGGCCCGACGACAACCTTAGACCGGGCTTCGGCGCCGGATTCCACATCGATGTGCGTAGGCCTGGCGTTATCCCGCACCGGCGCTCGCTGTGCAACGATGCCGGCCGGCAGCCCCGGTATCGCACCGCTTTAAGTAGTTTCGGCATATTGAATAAACAAGGAGACATAGCATGAGATCGGCATTGATCAGCGGGTTCATGGCGCTTGCCTGTATGGTGGGTTCCAATGCGGCCAACGCACAGATTCGCATTGGATTCATGGCTCCCATGACGGGGCCGCTGGGTATTACGGGCCAGGAGATGCGTCGTGGGTTCGACCTGGCGTTGGGGCATCTAGAGGGCCGCATCGGCGGGCTGGAAACCGTGGTTTCCTACGCGAACGACCAGGCCAACCCCGGCACGGCGGTAGCCGAAGTAAGCCGTCTAATTGAGAGGGAGGGCGTCTCCGTCGTGCTTGGCACCGCCGCGTCGACTGTAGTAATGTCCATCGTGCAGCCTACAGCCAAAGCCGGCGTTACGTTGCTGCTTGCCCACGCGGGGCCCAATGAGCTTGCCGGGAAGGAATGCGCGGAACATGTGTTCGTCATTGGCCATCAGAATGAACAATTTGGCACGGCAATGGGGCGTTATATCAAAGACGCCGGTTTCCAAAAGCTTTATGCGATGGGTCTGGATTACCAGGGCGGCCATGAGATGCTCGACGCGGTCGAGCATGGTTTTGGAGGGCCGTTGTCCGCCAAGACTTATACGCCCTTGTCTCAAGTCGACTTTGCCCCGGAACTCGCCCGAGTACGTGCTGCCAAGCCCGATGCCTTATTCGTATTCTATCCGGGCAGCGCAGCCGTATCGTTTGTGCGCCAGTATGCCGGTACAGGAATGTCCAGGCAGGTGCCTCTATTTGCAGTAGGCGCGGTCACCGATTCACTGGTGATCAAAGCGCAAGGGGACGCGGCATTGGGGGTGATCAGTTCCAATACATGGAATTCGAGCATCCATAACCCCCAGAATGATCGCTTTACGGCGGATTTCAAAGCCCGGAATGAGGGGCGAGAGCCGACTACGTTCTCGGCTCAGACGTACGATACGGTCATGTACCTTGACGCCGCTTTGCGCCAAATCAAGGGTGAACAGAGCGCCGAAGCGCTTCGCGCGGCTCTGCGAGACAAAAAAGGGTTCAAATCCATCCGAGGATCATTTCAACTCAACACCAATCAGTTTTCTATTCAGGACATGGTGATACAGCAAGTGGAGAAAGACGCCGCGGGCGGATATACGCAGAAGATTCTGACTGTGGTCGAGTCGGTGGCAGATCGTTTCGCCCACGAATGCCCTCTGAACCGTTGACTTCGACAGGCGTATGGCATGACAGCGGCATTACGGCTCAGCATGCAAGAGGCTATTCCGCGCTCGACATATTCATAAGATAGGCGCTGGTGTCTTCCTCGAGGGTGGAGCGCAGGCGCCTCAACAGCAGCTTGAGCAACACTTGTTCCGCCTCGGTCATTTGGCTGACCATCGTGGCGTTGACCTCTGACGCGATCTGCAGCAGCACGGGTTGTATCGAACGGGCGTGATCCGTCAGATACACCCTCACTTTGCGCTTATCGTCAGGGTCGCGTTCGCGGGTGACGAGTCCTTCTTTTTCCATCGCCCTCAGCATTTCGACCGTAGACGGTCCCATGATGCCGAGGCGCTCGCTGAGTTCGCGCTGCGTCACACCGTCCTGGTGCAATAGAGTGCGCAGGCAATACCAGTGTCCTCCCCGGATGTTGTGCTGCGCGATGCGCGCATAAAGAGACCTTTTGACTGCGCGGGCGGTATCTGAAATGAGAAACCCCATGCTTTCGTTGAGATCTTCGTTGAAGGCGGCAACATCGTCGTTATACGGCGCTTCTGTCGTCATATTTGATAGATACCAAATTAATTATATGGGCTTTTCGGGTGATTTTGAGAGCTGGAATGGAGTGTTAATGCTTCCCAGCATCCAGGATATATATTGTAAACGAAGGATTGTCCGCGGATTTTCCATTCCGGCCATTTAGCTCGTTGACATTCTCTATTTCATAATAAATAATAGGTTCCGAACTATTATGAACATCAAAATATTCCTGGGAGACACTCATGGCATTTTCATCTGGCATTCTGTCGGCCAGCCTGCTGGCCCTTGCCGTCCTGCTGCCTCGGCCGGATGGCGCACAGGCAGCACAGCAGCCCATCAAGATAGGTTTCGTAGGCGAGTTGTCCGGCCCTCAAGGCGCGCTTGGGCAGGATCAGTACGACGGTTTCATGCTGCTGGTTGAACGCAATGGCGGGAAGCTGGGCGGATACCCTGTCGAGATCCTCAAGGAGGACTCCCAGCTGAAGCCCGAAGTGGGCATCCAGGCGGTTCGAAAACTCATGGAGCGGGATAACGTGCCGATTATTACCGGCATTACGTTTTCGAACATCATGATGGCGGTCCATAAGCTGGTCACTGACAAAGAAGTGTTTCTTATCGGTTCCAATGCCGGGCCGTCGCCTATTGCGGGAGCGGCATGTTCGCCTTACCAGTTCATCGTTTCCTGGCAGCAAGATAGTCTGGCCGAAGTCTTTGGCGAATACTCCAATCAGCAAGGCTACGAGCGAGTGTACCTGATGGCCCCGAACTTTCAGGCGGGAAAGGATTTTCTTGCCGGCTTCAAGCGCACGTTCAATGGCGAAGTGGCGGCCGAGGCCTACACGCCGCTGAATCAGCTCGATTTTTCCGCCGAGCTGACGCAACTGTCGGCTGCCAAGCCCGACGCGGTGTTCGTATTCTATCCGGGCGGCTTGGGCGTCAACTTTGTGAGCCAGTACCGGCAAGCGGGGTTGATGGACATTCCCCTCATGTCGGGCGGCATTGCCGATACGACCGTGCTGGCGGCGCTGCAGGACTCTGCGCTGGGCATCATGGGGTCCTTCCCCTGGGGGCCGGACCTCGACAATGAGGCCAATCGCGAGTTCATGGCCGAGTTCGAGAAAAAATACGAACGCATACCTTCTCCGTTCGCAGCAAACGGCTACGATTCTGCGCAGCTGCTGGATTCGGCCATCGCCAAGGTAAATGGCGACGTGGGTGATAAAAAAGCTTTCATGGCCGCGCTGAAGGCCGCCGACTTCGCTTCCGTGCGGGGCGATTTCAGGTTTGGCCCGAACCATTTTCCCATTCAGGACTATCACGTCCAGAAGGTCGCGAAAGACGAGAGAGGTCGGGTCAATGTTCGAACCATCGCCACGCCCTTCAAGGCCCGCGCCGACTCGTACGCGTCGCAATGCCCCCTCGAGTGAAGACTGATGAGAGCGGCCCGGAACACGGCATCAGTGTCTGAGCGTTCGCTGGAAACATGAAATTTTGAAGGAGATCGCAGTGAGAGTAGGTGTAAACGATATTACAGGGGTAGTCGGTATTGTGCCGACGCCCGCCACGCCCGACGCGTCAAGCTGGGAAGCGGACAATACCGTCAACGTTCCCGAAACGGAAAAAATGGTGCGGCTGGTGATGGACGCGGGCGTCGACGTGTTGATGACGACGGGGACTTTCGGCGAATGCGCAACGCTGACAGCCGTTGAACTTCGCGACTTCGTCGAGACGGTGGTCAAAACAGCGGGGGGAAGGGTCCCTGTTTTCGCCGGCGTGACCACGTTGAATACAAGGGACACTATACAAAGAGGACGCGAACTGGTCGACATTGGCGCGGACGGACTTTTTGTGGGGCGCCCCATGTGGCTGGCGATGGACGACGAAGCCATTGTTCGCTTCTACCGCGATATCGTATCGGCTTTGCCCGGCGTGCCATTGGTGGTGTATGACAACCCGTCCGCCTTCAAGGGCAAGATTTCCATCGAAGTCTACCTGGCCTTGGCCGAGATTCCGGAGATCGTCGCCGCCAAGCACGTGGGCGGCCCGGCCTTGGAGTCGGACATGAGGGCGGTTGGAAACAAAATAAGAGTGTTGCCGCTCGAGATGGACTGGTATTCGGTGGCGAAATCGGTTCCTGATTTGGCGCTGGCGTGCTGGTCGGGCAGTGTCGCCTGCGCGCCCGCGCCGCTCGTTGCGCTGGCCAAGGCCATCCACGGCGCAGACTGGGTTCGGGCCGAATACCTGACCGAGAGAATCACATGGGCCATGAGCCCCATGTTTCCAGGCGGCGACTTGTCGAAGTTCATGGATTACAGCATTCCGCTCGGACACGAACGTTTCGAGGCGGCCGGCTTGATCAGCCCGGGCCCTTGCCGTCCCCCATATTTGAAAGCGCCTGAGAGTTACATGCAGGGTTCTCGCGAAGCCGGTAAACGATGGGCTGTGCTGCAGAAAGAATTCCATGCGCCGGTCGTCTTGTAGAACCGCCCGATATCAAAGGAGAGAGACATGCCGAAAACGAGCGAAAAAACCATGGCTGAGTTCGACGAAGAGCTTGCCGAGATGGGGTTGCGGGGCCAGTGGATCTATGATGACCTGCTGGAGCGATTGGTCGGGGGCCCCAAGCCTGCCGGCGGCCCTCATATCTGGAAGTGGGAGGCGGTTGAGCCCAAGCTGATGGAAATGCTGGCATTGATGCAGGAAAGCTATACCGCCCGGCGGAACTTTTCCTTTATCAACCCGGCGCCGCAGGCGGGTGGCACGACCCAGACGATATTGGCCGGAATGCAGGTCGTCAAACCCGGAGAAGTTGCGTGGGGCCACCGCCATCCCATCTCGGCCTTGCGGTTCGCCATCGAAGGCGACGAGCGGCTTTATACCGTCGTGAACGGCGAACCATTGAAAATGGAGACGAACGATCTCGTTCTGACGCCCGCCTGGACATGGCATGATCATCACAACGAAGGCGAGGGGCTGGGCATCTGGCTGGACGTGCTGGACGTGCCTTTGGTAAGAGCGATAGGACAGATGGCCTATGAGCCCCTCGGTGAGATCTCTCAGCCGCTTGTCCCCGCGCAGCGTCATCTGCGTAACCGCGTGACGCCCATCAGGCCCAGGTGGGAACCGCGCCAAGACGGCATCATTCCATACCGCTATGCGTGGTCGGACGTCGAGCGCCAGATGCAGGCATTCGCCGATGTCGAGGGCAGCGCATGTGACGGATTGGTATTCGAATACGCGAATCCCGGCACCGGCGGCCCCACGCTGCCCACGCTCGCCTGCGCAATACACAATTTCCGGCCGGGATTTGCCGGAGGGCGTTGCCGAAAGACTTCCAGCGTTGTGTTCTACGTGGTCGAAGGCGAAGGGTCCACCATCGTCAACGGCGAGGAGTTGAAGTGGGGGCCCCGGGACGTTTTCTCCATTCCGAGTTGGGCGTGGTACGAACACAAGAATAATTCATCCAGTTCCCGTGCTGTTCTTTTCTCGACGGACGACTCGCCCCTGCTTGGCGCGGCAGGCTTGTACCGGGAAGAGGTGGCTTAGCAGGGCGTTTCAGCCGCGGTGGAACGCCACAATAGCGCGTCCGCGCGAGTTGAGGCCGGCACGCGGCCGCCACCTCACGCTTCACAGCTTGCCGCCTCCATAGGTATGCCGCAATGCATGAAGGACGAAGTCGATGGTTGCCCGGTTCTGGCTCTTGTCCTGGCTGCCGGCGGACGAAAGAGCCAGCCCGCGCGAGAGCGCCCATAGAGAACGAATAATCAATACGGCGTCCTTGTCGTTCACCCCGCGCTCAGTCAAATGCGGCTTCCACAGTTCCTCCATCGCCGCCCGTTGTGTGGGCAACAGCCTGAGCGCAGTATCGCCGATCTCGGTGTGGCGTCGTCCCGAGAGAAAAATGTCCAGGTACATGAGAAATTCGGGCGCTGCATAGAAGCGCTCGGCGCTTCTTGAAATGGGCTCCAGGCTTTCGTCGTCCGCGTTCGCCCGCGATGCTTCTTGAATCGCCAAGTACATGACGCGCGCCGACAGGCGTTCGAGCACGGCGATGACGAGCGCGTCTTTGGTGGGAAAGTGGTGAAGCAGGCCGCCCAGTGAAATCTCGGCCTTGGCCGCTGTCATACAGCGCGGCAAACAGTCTTTTCGCCTGTTCTCCGGTCTGGCGCAAATGCCGGGCGTCGATGCCGAGATGCACCGCGTCCTCAGCTTGCTGGAACTGAACGATGTTTCCACCCGCAAGATCAAGGAACGAAGTCGTTGACGAAACGTGAGCGCGATACTTTGCTCCGCTTGCTCGAGAAAGTGGCGGAGTAGCCTTGAGCATGAGAGATGCAATAGATGGCCGTTGTTGCGTCTGTGACCGATGCAACAACGGCCGGGCCGCTGACCGCCTACTCAGCCACCGCCTCCAGCGCAATATCAAGCGTCACTTCATCGCCCACGCCCGGCGCGAACTTGCCGGCGTTGAATGCGGTGCGCGAGATCACCGCACTGGCGTTGGCGCCGATGGCGTCTTTTTTCAGCATCGGATGTGGGCCGTTGAAGAAAGACGTCACGGTCAGTGTCACCGGCTTGGTGATGCCCTTGATGGTCAGGTCCCCTTCGATGCTGACGGGCGCATCGCCGTCGAAAACGACTTTGGTCGACTTGAAAGTAGCCGTCGGAAATTGGGCGGTATCCAGGAAGTCCGCTCCGCGAATGTGGTCGTCGAAGACGTCGAAGCCGGTGTTCACGGAGGTCATGTCGATGGTGACGTCCACCTTGGCTTCCTTGGCGGCTTTGTCCAGCACGACAGTGCCGGTCGTCTTCTTGAAGCTCAGTATCTGCTTGGACATTCCCATGTGGTCATACGAGAAGCGCGGGAAGGTGTGGCTGGAGTCCACGGCGTAGGTTTGCGGGGCGGCCAGGGCCTGCCCGGCAAAGAAGGCCGCGAACGCTGCGGCGATCAAGGTCTTTTTCATGGTGAATCCTGTATATTGGGCGACAACGGCATGTCGATGTTCGACGCTCGATCAGCCCTGCATGTAGATTTCATTCATGCGCTGCCCACTGTGATGGGCAATGTCGCCGGTGCGAACGGCTTCGGCCAGTTCCTGCTTGACCTGTTCACGGCTTTTCGAGGCCACGTTCTGTTCCGACGTATAGGCGCCCGCATAGACTTCATTCATGCGCTGCCCGCTATGGTGGGCGATGTTGCCGGTGCGTACGGCCTCGGCCAGTTCTTCTTGAACCTGCGCCCGGCTCTTGGCCGCAAGGTTTTGCCCGGTTTGATAGGCGCCGGTGTAGACCTGGTTCATGCGCAGCCCGCTGTGGTGCAGGATGTTGCCCGTGCGTACGGCTTCGGCCAATTCAGCCTTGACCTGGGCGCGGGTTGCAGCGCCGTTGTCGGCGGCCATAGCCTGGCCGGCAAGCAAAGCACCGAGGGCGACGGCAATGGCGGAGACTTGAGTGCGTGTCATGGTGTATTTCCTTTGAATCGTTGATTATCAAAACAGTTAAGGGTGTGTTCCGGTGGCTTTCGGCGGGGTTGCTGTCTGCCTGGTCCATGTGGAGAACTTTAACTGTTTCAAATAAAGGAATAAATACACCGAAATGATATTTACTGTTCCATTTTTATTGTTAATTATGTCGAGACGCGGCTGCCCGACCGGCGCTCCCGATATAGCAGGTCCACGATTTC